>Ga0307423_1001959_pt1 | contig 11947 bp, 11 predicted proteins | sample SalMarWE160310MG_FD_202154 | JGI IMG/M metagenome (GOLD analysis project Ga0307423, IMG submission 202154) | Salt marsh sediment microbial communities from the Plum Island Ecosystem LTER, Massachusetts, United States - WE1603-10 | ecosystem: Environmental > Aquatic > Marine > Intertidal zone >...
GACGAGAAGAAGATGGCTATGGATATTCGCACCATCAATCAGGTTATTGACTACGTCGAGTCTCTGGCCTCGGCGAGGGGCTGAAGCTCTTGGCGGCATTCAGCCAAGTTGTTTATGCAACAGCAGGGTTAAGATGGGGCCATGATGGAGCGAAGAGTCGTCATTACCGGGTGTGCTGCAATAACGCCGATCGGACGAACCAAGGAAGAGATCCTAAGACACCTGGTGAAGGGGATATCGGGGGTCAAGCCATTGCGGGATGACGGCCTCCTTTCTGATTATATCCATTCCGGTGTTTTCGGTACCGTCGATTACCCCATTGAATATGATTTCAAACGGCAATACCGCAAGACCATGGGGCCCGTGGCCTATTACGCCTGTCAGGTGGCAAAAGAGGTGTTTGAGAAGGCCGGACTGAGCGAAGACTTCATCACCTCGGGCCGCCTCGGGGTTGCCTTCGGTTCAACCCATGGCAGTCCCTCGGTTCAGAGGGCCATCTACAAATCCTTCTTCAGTAATTCCAAATCGGAGTTTTCTTCCGTCGGGGCGGTCGACTATCTGAAGTCAATGGTTCACACGACGGCGGTGAACATCACAAAGATGTTCGGCATAACCGGGAGGGTCATCTCTTCCTCAACGGCGTGTACTACCAGCAGCCAGTCTGTCGGATTCGGGTATGAGACGGTCAAGTATGGGATGCAGGATGCGATGCTGTGTGGGGGAGCGGACGAGTATGACACGACCACCGTTGCCGTCTTTGACAACTTGCTCGCCTGCTCGACGGCATTCAACGATGCCCCGCATCTGACGCCGCGTCCCTTTGATGTCCGGCGCGATGGCCTGGTTGTCGGGGAGGGGGCCGGCGCTGTGTTGCTCGAAGAATATGAATTCGCGAAGAAGCGGGGTGCGAATATCCTTGGTGAAGTCGTAGGGTTTTCATGCAACAATAGCGGCGGCGACCTGATCTTCCCGAATGTGGAGGGGATTACGAAGACCATCCAGCTCGGGCTGGAGGATGCGAGAATCGGTGCCGATCGAGTAGATTTTGTCAGCGCCCATGCCACGGCTACGAAAATGGGAGACGTGGTGGAGGCCAAGGCGATCCACAATGTCTACAAGGACGGGCCCCTTGTTACGGGACTCAAAAGTTACATGGGGCACACCATGGGATCGTGCGGCGTCATAGAACTCATTGTCACCCTTTATATGATGGAAGAGAAGTTTGTCGCCCCAACGTTGAATCTGGATGAGATTGATGCCCGTTGTGCCATGATTCGTCATGCCGCCGGGGTTGTCGATTGCGACATAGGCGTTGCGGCAATTCAGAATTTCGCCTTTGGGGGCGTCAACACCAGTCTCGTTATCAAGAGGATCTGAGCGACAGCGACTGCTTGACCCGGCCGATGGATAGATCTGAAGGATACTTGCTGACCAGACTTGCAAGAAGAGCGGTCGATTTTCTCATCACGGTCTTGCTGTGGGGCTATTATACGATTGGCTTTGTGGTTTGCTTCTCTCCATTCTATGCTGTGGCGTATTTTTTTTCGAGAAGTCGGGAAGAGTCGTTTCAGCGGCTGAACCACAAGTTCTGCAAGGGCTTCTTTGTTCTGGTTCGCCTCCTTGTCCCCAAGCACACGTGGCACATAGGGCGTGACGTTCTGGAGATAAGGTCTTGCGTTATTGTCTGCAATCATGTCTCTTATCTTGATCCCCTCATCATGATTTCTCTCTTTGAGCGGCATAAGACCATAGCAAAGGCGAGTTTGTTCAGACTTCCCTTGTTCGGCCTTATGCTGAGGCTATCGGGGTATATACCTTCAATCGCCGAGGGAAAACTGAAGGGATTGATCATTCAGCATGTGGAGACGATGAACGACTTTCTGGCGGCCGGAGGGAATCTCTTCATTTTTCCTGAGGGAACGAGAAGTCGCGATGGAAGCATCGGCAGTTTCAACAAGGGGGCGTTCAAGATTGCCCGGCTTTTCCGAGCCCCGATCAAGGTCTTGTTCATCCGCAACACGGACGCCTTGTTTCGGCCAGGGACGTTCTTGTTCGACACTTTCGTTGAGAACAAGGTTACTCTGGAGCTCGTTGCGACCATGGAGCCCGATTACCAAAAGAGAGACTTCTCGATTTCCGATTTGATGGCGCAGGTCCATGGTTTGCTGACAAAAGAAAGTCAAAAGTATGCGTCGTGATACCCTGTCGGCCGTCCATGGTCCGGCGCGGAACGGGAGCAGGTCCGCATGAAAATTCTCCTCATGTCGATGCCCGATGTGGCCCCGGTGATCATGCACGAGAGTGCCTTTCATATGCCGAATTGCGGGATCGCCAGCATCGGCGCCAATATTGATGACGGCCATGATGTCCACATCGTTGACCTGATACGGAAACGGAGGGGGTTGCGCAGATACGTGACCAAAACCCTCCTGAAGCTCAGGCCGGACCTGGTTGGTCTCTCCGCGATGGCATGGCAGTACCAGACCTGTACAAAGCTGATCAAGCTTGTGAAGCATGTACTGCCCGGGGCGAAGATCGCCATCGGGGGATATCATGCCACGTTGATGCAGGAGGAAATCGCCGACGGCCCGGAGGCGGCATTGATCGATTTTATTGTCCGCGGTGAAGGAGAGGAGACCTGTCGCCGGCTCGTGAAAGCGCTGGAGGGAAAGGACCGGCTGGAAGATATTCCTTCACTTTCGTACAAGCGCAACGGGCGCTTCGTCCACAATCCTCGGGGTGAATTGTTGGATCTATCCCGCCTCAAGCTGCCGATTCGGGACAAAAGGCGCCTGACCTGGGGCTACCACATCATGAATTCCAAGGTGGAAGTCATGGAAACATCCCGGGGCTGCACCCGTGCGTGCACGTACTGCAGTATGAAGCATATGTACGGGCGAACGTTCAGAACGTTTCCGATTGAGCGCGTCCTGGCGGATCTCGACGTCATCTACTACAAGTGCAGGTCCCGCTGGGTCTTCGTCACAGATGATAATCTTGTCCTCGACCCCCAACGGGTCATTCGACTCTGCGATGCGATTATCGCGCGCAACTACAGACGGCTTCACCTGATCGTCCAGGCCGATTGCATTTCCATGTCAACAAATGAGGAGATGGTCCGCAAGATGGCATTGGCCGGGATAAAGACCATCTTCTTGGGGATTGAAAATGCGTCGAAGAAGAACCTGGCCACAGCCCGCAAGGGCGATATTGTCGATGCTTCCCGTCGCGCCGTTGAACTGTGTCACAAGTATGACATGATGGTGGTAGGCGGCATGATTTTTGGTTTTCCCGACGACGATGAAAAGGCCATCATCGAGAATTACGAGTTCCTCAAGTCCACGGGAGCCGACACCGCCTATTGTCAGATCCTCACCCCCTACCCAAAGACGGCAATGCGACAGCACTTGCTGGATGAGGGTATGGTGACGAATGCTCATGACTACCGGTGGTACAACGGCATGTGGGCCAACGTCAGAACGCGGCACCTTGAATCGGACCAACTGCAGTATCTGGTTTGGTATCATCGACAGAAAGTCATGGGCTGGTGGGAGCCCTCGGAGCGCGTGAGAAGCCAGGGGCCGTTGTGGACCTCGATCTGGCTCCATGGATTCCGACCGGCTTTAAAGGTCTATTATCGTCGCGTCCTGAAGAAGTATGGATGGGAAGGTCGATACCAGCGGGAAATAGCGCGGCAGGCCGGGGTGAACGTGTTCAAGGATCTGGAAGGGCTCTAGCCCGCTGAACCCTATTCTTGAAGAGCCTCTGAGCGCTTCATGCTTCAGCCCCGGGTTGCCTTCATGATGCCTGCTTGCCGAAGGCAGAAGAGGCCAGGGCGCGGTTGCGTGGCTTATACGTATTGTCTGCTATTTCCTTTTTGGTTACCTGCTGAAGGAGTTTGAACATCTTCATTTTTTGCGGTTCGTCTTGATAAAAGGCTTGCCAGGCGGCGTCGAGGAGTTCTTCCAATTTCTCGGGAGACATATGCCTCGGGTAGTAAACCACTTTGTCTCCTGAGTAATCGTTCCAATTGAATGAGAATATTCTTTTGCGGCCATGCAGCTCGTCGAAGGCCTTGGTATGGGGGAAGGGGGTCAGCACGGTGAACTCGGCAAGATCGAGTTCGATTTCGAGCAGAAAATCGACGAACCGCTTTATGTAGTCCTCTGTGTGATGGTCAAGCCCGAGAAGGATGGTCCCTTCGACAGAGATCCCGTTGTCGTGATATCGCCTTATTCTCTCCTTGATATAATCTGAGGTATCAAAAACGGCTTGGTACACATACCACGCGCCGGCCTGGGCCGCCAGATCGAGAACCTCGGTCTTGTCCTCGATGGGATGGCTGCACCATTTCTTCTTGAGGGGAATCATCTCACGAAAGAGATTGATTTCCCAGTCGGTATCCTGGGCCAGGGAATTGTCCACAAGAAAGAGCCGGTTGTTATCAATGCCCGCCATCTCTTCGATTACTTTCTCAAACGGCCGCGGTCTGAACTCTTTCCCGCCAAGATAGGCTACGGCACAGGGATAGCAGTGGAAGCGACAGCCCCTGGAAGCATGAACCAGATCGACCATCTGGACACCCTTGTAGTTGTATAGCGCTCTGTTCAAGATGTCCCGCCGTGCCGTGCCGACGGCTTCAATGGGTGGCCTGTCATCCATGAAATCGTAGACCTTCTGAAGCTTGCCTTTCCGAAAATCAGAAAAAACCTGATCCATTCTTCCTTCAGTTTCGCCAAGAAAGACAGCGTCGGCATGGTTCATCGTTTCCTCGGCGTGAAGCATGGTGGAGATCCCGCCGAAGATGACCTTGACCCCCTTTCTCCGATAGGCGTCGGCAATCTGCCATCCTCGCTTCACCTGAACCGAGAGCATCATGGAGATACCAACAAGGTCCACAGGATCATCAAAATCGATGGCCTCCAGATTTTCGTCAATGAACTCGACATCCACGTCGTCGGGCAAAGACGCGGCAAAGACGACAGGACCATGGGGGGGGAGGTGAAACTCGGTCTGTCGCTTCAGTTTCGGCCATTTCGGATAGATCAGTTTGAACTTCATTACAGCCCACGTCCGTTATCTTCAGCCACTGGAAAGGCGCCGCGTTACTCCGAGAGTCGAGAGGCGCTCACCAGATCCATTGACAGCTCGTATCCCCACAAGCCGTAAGCCTTGAGTTCGAGCCTGCTCGGGACGGCTCCTTCGGCGAAACAACCGGCCTGCACAGGTTGGCTCGCCCTGATTGTCCGGGTCAGGCGACGGGTGGTGCCGTAACGCCGTATTTCCCACGAGCCGTCTGAAAAGGTGACAATATCGATCGTTTCTCCCTCCCGAGTCTCATAACGGCAGGTGGGAAAGCCGTCTTCGAGGAGGCCGGCGCCAACAAAGCAGCCATCGGGTTGAAGAAAGATGAGTCGAATGTCCCGCATGAGACCCTTGGCAAATTCGATCTTCTCAAAGGGCGCCAGTGCGCGGTTTACAACAAGCCCGTGGTCGGACCGGGCATTGAAGAGCACGAAGCCTTCAAGGGTCATAATGACGCAGTCAATGCTCCCCGTCATAGGGGATATGACGGTGACGCCGATGACAAAACCCTTCTTGCCGCCGGGCAAGGTGGCCTCGATGTAATGAACGAATTCCCATTTCCCCTGCGGGAACGGCAGGCTGCAATTGGCCACGTATGGCGAAACCGCCGGACCGGCGGCTGGGTGCATCTGTGGCAATCTTGCACAGGAATTCGCGACAAGCAGGAGCGTCGCCAGAGAGAGGACGATTCCCTTCATTGGTCAGTAAAAATGGACTCCGCAATCTTCCGGTTGAGGGTGGCGTCATGGAATGTCAACCGCGTAAACGAGTCCTGGCTCTCGTAGATTGTCACCGACTCCATCAGCCCCGGCGTGTCGGAGAGAACAAGCTCGATGCGACTGATCAGCCTGGAAACCGATTCCTGCCGGGGGGCGAGGACGATTTTTCGCTTCTCTTCAAAGCCGGCGGAAAAGAGGGTGTTTTCATCGAACCGGCCTTCGAGCCAATGCGTGATTTCCTCGAGAACGAGCTGCAAGGGCTGAAGATTGGCCCCCGCATCTTCTGTGAGGCCTTCCTTTCCCTGGAGGTACCGTTTTGTGGCGCCATGGTGCATGAGTACGATGCTGCGAATCGGGGACTGATATTCCCAGCGGAGGGATCCCGGGGTCTGGTAGTAGAAGACACCTTTGGAAACGAGGGGGTGAGAGAGGATTTTCATATGCTTTTCTTGCGTGAACTCCGCCACGACGGAGTTCACCTTCCCTGCGGCCTCTCTCAGGCTTGTCCACTTGTCCGCCGAGCCCAGGCACAGGAAAGCCACGGCGACTGTGGCGCCCGCGAAGAAGACACGACGCAGTCCCTGTCTCATCAGGAGGCCCGATCCTCGGTTCCTATTCGATTTGTGACAGGTCAAGACCTAGAGCATCCCTCCGTTTACCGAGATGACTTGGCCCGTGATATAGGACGCATCCTCAGAGCAGAGAAACCGGACCACCTTTGCAACCTCTTCCGGTCGTCCGATGCGAGCCATTGGAATCAGCGTCTTGATGTTGTTTATCGGGGCATCCTTGATCATCTCGGTATCAATGAGTCCCGGTGCGACTACATTGACACGAATCCCCAGTCTGGCCACTTCCGCTGCAACGGCGCGGCTTGCCCCGATCAGCCCTGCCTTGGCGGCCGCGTAGTTTGCCTGGCCCCTGTTTCCGATCAACGCGGCCACAGACGATATAGATACAATAACCCCGTGCCTCTGGGCGATCATTTTTTCAAGCACCGGCCGGGTGACGTTGAAAAATCCGTTCAGGTTTGTTTCCAGAACGGAGGTCCAGTCTTCCCCCGACATCATGACGAACAATCCGTCGGCGGTAATCCCTGCGTTGTTGATGAGGATATCGATCGATTCAAACCTGGAGCGGATCTCCTCGACGGCCGTTCTCGTCTCCTCGCGCTTTGAGACGTCAAACCTCACGGCCTCGCCATCCGCGCCGGCTTCTTCTATCATTCTTACGGTTTGCATGGCGCCGTCTGCATCCGACCTGTAGTTGGCGATAACGTAGCAGCCGTATCTTGCCAATTCCATGGATATGGCCCGACCAATACCCCGGCTCCCACCGGTCACGAGGGCAACCTTTTTTTTGGGCTTGTCATTCATTCGAAAAAACGCCTTTCCTTGTTTCTGCCTGCCAGGCGAAGGCGCCGGAAGCCGAGAAGGCTTTTCGCACAGTCCGGCCCGCTAAGGGTGGGGTTATGAAGCCTCCGGGTTGTTCGAATCAGATTGAAACACCTGGAGACTCGCTTCACAGACGATATTAGGGCCTATCTCAGCGGTGCCGACAATTTCCCGGAAGCTGTCGAACTTGAACCGGTTTTCAGCGCGTGTGATAATCCTCGTCTGGAGAGGGATGGCATCGATGAAGAACCGGGATTTCTTTATGCCTACCAGCCACCCTTTCTTCTCCGAATCCTTCCCGTGTTTTCTGACCCTTTCCAAGCCATTGGACAGGCCGGCCGTTTGGGCGATCAGTTCGATCAGAACAATGGGGCTGACGGTTTTTCCGTCGCATAAGGGCCATTGGCTCGTCACAACAGAGGCGGCCACGGCCATCTTTTCGCTGATTTCCATGATTTCGTCGAGAAGCATCATTCCGCCGCGATGCGGCAAGAGATCGTCGATGACGATATCGCCCGGGTCCATCTTTTCCTCTGCCTCCGAAAGGGCAAAAAAGCGTTGAAAATTGCAAGCCAAGGCTATATATTCTACGATTCCGTTCAGACCTCCCGTTCAGACTAACAGTTTAGACTTCCTACGATTTGGTGGGGGTGGAACGGGTAACCCGCAGATTCTCTTTTGCCAGAGGTGGGCGTTGCCCACGCCTGCGGGTGGACTGGTCGTCTAACATGACTCATTGGACCTGCTTGCTCGAAGGTCTATACAACAAGTCGTCGGTATTGTAAAGAAGCTCATCCAACGGAATCTCTCTGGGGTGCTGTCGAAGCGAGGACTCCAAAAGGATTCCAAATCCGCTGGACGGGGTTGGTCAGATGGAAGCATTGCTTGCTGAACTCAAGGTCAAGATCGTCGAAATCCTGAATCTCGTGGATGTTCAACCCGATGACATCGACGAGGAAGGCCCGCTGATCGGGGGAAAGCTTGGGATCGACTCCATTGATTTGCTTGAGATGGTGATGATGGTCGAGAAGGACTATGGGGTCAGGATAGACAACAAGGAACTCGGCGAAAAGGTTTTTGCCTCGCTCAAAGCGTTGGCTCTGCATATTGAAAAAAATGCTTTCGCGGTGTCGAGGTGACAGGCATACGGGTATACGTCTCGGGAATGGGGATCGTGAGTCCTCTCGGGGCGAGTCTATCCGAGACAACGGAGGCTCTTCGACTTGGCAGAAAGGGGCTTCGGCCCTTAACCCTTTTTCCTACTGCCAGGGGCAGCGGGTGTCTGGTCGGGGAGGTTTCGGAACCGGTTGATGCGGCCTCGGTTCCGCGAACGCACGGGCTTGCTCGTATGGCGGCGGCCCAGGCCATGGCCGAATGCCGGGAAGCGCCTGATGCCGTGGTCCTGGGGACGACAACGGGAGGGATGCTCACTACGGAGGCGCTCCTGAGAGAGAGCGTGCGAGATCCGGCGCTGTACAGATATCACGCCCTCGCGTCGGTGGCCGAGGATATCGCTCGGCGGTATCGATGCACGGGGCCGGTGATCACCGTGTCAACGGCGTGTTCGTCCGGGGCTGTGGCCATCAAGGTGGCTCTGGAGATGCTCAGATCGGGCATGGCAAGGCGCATTCTTGCAGGCGGGGCCGATTCCCTGTGCCGTCTGACCTACTACGGCTTCAGTGCCTTGCAGTTGATCGATCCTGAGGGGGCGCGTCCCCTGGACAGAGAGAGGCGGGGAATGTCCCTGGCTGAAGGGGCGGCCATGCTGCTCCTCGTGGCCAACGAGCCGGACCGCGCCATCGCCGAACTTCTGGGGGCCGGCGTCTCCTGTGATGCTTATCATCCAACAGCCCCCGATCCCCGGGGAAAGGGAGCCCTGAAGGCCATGGAGGCGGCCGTTGAGGACGCCGGGATCTCGCTTGCAGATATCGGCTACGTCAATCTTCATGGGACCGCCACACCGGACAATGACCTCTCCGAGGCAAGAGCCGTCAACGCCCTCTTCGCCGGTCGCAGACCTCTGGTTTCCTCGATCAAGGGCGCCGCTGGGCACGCCCTCGGCGCAGCCGGGGCGATCGAGGCTGTGGTGTCGGCCATCGCGGTTTCCGAGGATCTGGTCCCGGCGAACATCGGGTGCGAATCCCCGGATCCCGAACTGGGACTGGACCCGGTCCGCGTGCCGCTGCGAATCGCGCCTTCGGCTGTTCTTTCGAATTCCTTCGGCTTTGGCGGTAACAACGCTTGCCTTGTTGTGGGGCCTCCGGGGAAGTACGGGAGGGCTTCAGCCGGCAGGGCCCCGTGCCACCCCCTGGCGGTCCTCGGGAGTGCCTGTATTACCGGTGCGGGGGATACGAGAGGGACATTGGACGGCCTTTCCCAGGGGCGACCCTGCCAAGGAATGCTTTCTCTTGCTGAAATATCAAAGGATCTGCCCCCCGGAGATGTGAGGCGGTTGAAACGCCTGCCTCGGCTTGTCCTATCGCTGGCCGTGGCCGCTCACCAGGACTCAGGAAAAAAGGATTACCCCTCGTCGGTATTTGCAGGCACGGGCTGGGGTGCCCTTTCGGAAACCCACAATTTTCTGAAGGGTCTCTCTGAAACGGGCGAGCGGTTTTCCAGTCCCACGGATTTTGTCGGCTCCGTACATAATGCGCCGGCCTGCCAGGTGGCGATGCGATTCAAGGCTGTTGGTGCCAACATAACCACAACGGGAGGGGACTATTCCTTTGAACAGAGCCTGATGGTTGCCGGGCTCATGGCCGGTGAGACGGATGGGACGATCCTGGTCATCGGGGCGGATGAGGCCCATCCGGAACTCTCGGAGCTGTTTGATCGTTCTGTCTTGCCGGAAGCGACGCTTTCCGACGGCGGCGGCGCCTTATGCCTGGCACGCGGGAAGGGCGGGAGCGGCCCGTCTGTCGGTCTCGTCTTCTTCGAAAACGGGGAAGACAACGCCCGGGTGATTTCGTCGCTGGTCCGGGCCCTGGGCGGCCCGGAAGGCGTAATTGCCCGATATGGGGCCCTGTTTGCCGGAATTCCGGGTGGTTGCAGGAAAGAAGGGGTGGAGCAACTGGGCGCGTTTCTGGCGCTGACGCGATTCAAGGGGCCCGTCATCGATTACAGAAGGCTCACCGGTGAGTTTGCCACTGCGTCGGCAGTCGCCACCGTCGCAGCATCCAGGTTTGTAGCGCAAGGTGGCATTCCGGGATCGCTTTTCGGCGGGAAGGACTTTCCTCTTCACCGGAAAGGAGGACTGGTCCTCGGGTTCGGTGGTTTTGTCACGGCCGTGGAAATAGCGCCACAATGAGAGTACTCCTGATTTCGCCCAACACCCTTGTGGAGCCTTATCCCGTCTATCCCCTCGGGCTTGATTATGTTGCCGGTGCCCTTGCTCGGGACCATGAGACACGGATAGCGGATATGAACGAGGTCGGGGATTGGGATTCTCTGGGGGATGTCATCCGGGGTTTCGCGCCGGATGTCATCGGGATTTCCGTACGCAATATAGACAACACGGACACGACCAATCCGAAAGGATTCATTGAAGAGTACCGACGGGTCGTGCAAGTGGCACGGCGCCATTCCGATGCCATAGTCGTCTGCGGTGGAAGCGGTTTCACCCTGTTTCCCGACCGGATCCTCCATACCATGGATGCCGACTACGGGATCATTGGGGAGGGGGAACGGCTTGCCCTGTTGCTCCATGCCATCGAAAGGGGGGAGGACGCCGCCACAATCCCGGGGGTGATTCGCCGGGGGGGCGGCCAGAGGATTCCCCCGCCGTGGCAGGGGGAACCGGTCAGGGATTTCGACAAGGGGCATTCGCACCTGCGGTTCTACCTGAAGCATGGAGGGATGCTGAGTCTTCAGACCAAACGGGGGTGCCGCCTGAGGTGTATATACTGCTCCTATCCCCATATCGAGGGGGGCGCCCTGCGCTTCGTGCCTCCGGCCGAAGCGGCCAAAACGGCATTGGCATTACAGGAGGCAGGTGCCAAGTATTTCTTTGTGACCGATTCGGTTTTTAATTCTGATCTCCCCCATAGTATGGCTGTTGCCCGAGCCTTCAAGAAGGCCGGCGTGAGCATCCCTTGGGGGGCGTTCTTTGCGCCGACGAGAACGCCTGCAGAGGCCTTTCGAATGATGGCGGATGCCGGATTGACCCATGTTGAGTTCGGCACCGAATCGCTATCCAACAGCATGCTGGCGTCCTACCGAAAGCCCTTTTCTCGTGACGATGTTCTCTGTTCACACGAGGCCGCAGTGAAGGCGGGCTTGCATATTGCCCATTACTTTCTCCTGGGGGGGCCGGGAGAGACGCCGGAAACCCTGGACGAAACTCTGTCTTACGCAGAGGGGCTGGAAAAGGCCGTCCTTTTCTTTTTCTGCGGCATCCGGATTTACCCCCATACGGAGCTCTATCGTATCTCGGTAAGAGAGGGAAGAATCTCCGGGTCTCGGGACCTGTTGGACCCCGTCTTCTACATGGCCGGCACCTGGGACGGGGATGAACTGACAGATCGGGTTCGAAACCAGGCGAAAGGCCGGCCGAACTGGATTCTCGGATCCGGAGGGGAGCAGACCGCCAGGGTTCTCTCGAGGATGTACGAACGGGGTCATTCGGGACCGTTGTGGGAGTATTTGATTCGATGACTCTTTTGTAGTATGAATACCATCTTTTGAAACGGAGACTTTCCGGGATGTGGCACTCAATGCATAATATGAAACGGGCGTTGTCCGGGGAAGTCT
>Ga0307423_1001962_pt1 | contig 11943 bp, 9 predicted proteins | sample SalMarWE160310MG_FD_202154 | JGI IMG/M metagenome (GOLD analysis project Ga0307423, IMG submission 202154) | Salt marsh sediment microbial communities from the Plum Island Ecosystem LTER, Massachusetts, United States - WE1603-10 | ecosystem: Environmental > Aquatic > Marine > Intertidal zone >...
GCGGCGTGAAGTAGTCGATCACGAAACCGCCCTCGTCCATCGGCGGCAGGAATTCGCTGTCGAGGCGGCCATAGAGCAGGACGCCGGCAAGTATCACCAGACAGCACAAACCCATTGTCAGCCAGGGTCGGCGCAGCGCAGGCCGCACCGCGAGCTCGTAGAGGCGGACCAGGCGACGCAGCACGCGGCCGTGGTCGTCCTTGGCAGTACCCTGCTCGGGTCGCCTCGGCCGCATGAGCGCGGCGGCCAGCGACGGTGTCAGTGTGACCGCCAGCACGAGCGACGTCAAAAGCGAGACCACCATGGTCAGGGCGAGGGCGCGGAAGAAGACGCCGGTAATGCCATCGAGGAAGGCGAGCGGCAGGAAGACCACCACCGGCGTCAGCGTCGAGCCGACCAACGGTCGGACGATCTCCGTGATCCCGGTCCGCACGGCCTCGAGCCGTGACAGGCCCGCGGCGAGCTTGGTGTGGATGGCTTCCACCACGACGATGGCGTTGTCGATGACCAGGCCGATGGCGGCCGCGATGCCACCGAGTGTCATCAGGTTGAAGGTGAGCCCAGAGGCCCGCAGGGAGACCAGGGTGATCAGCACCGTCACCGGAATCACCGTGATGGCGACCAGCGTCGCACCCCATTTCTTGAGGAAGAGAAAAAGGATCAGCACGGACAGCAGGAGGCCGAAAATGATGGCCTCCCATGCGCTTCCCACCGACGCCTTGACGATCTCCGACTGGTCGTAGAAAAACGCCAGCTTCATGTCGGGTGGGAGCTCCCGCCGCAGCTGTTCGAGCTGGTCCTTGAGCGTCTTCGCGATCGCAAGTGTGCTGCCGTCGGGCTGACTGCGGATGTTGAGCAGCACCGCGTCGTCGCCGTCTGCGGTAACGATGTTGAAGACCGGCTCGTGCCCGTGCTCCACTGTGGCGATATCAGCGACGCGCACGGGATGTCCATCGACCGCCATGATCACGAGGTTCTCGATGTCTGCAATACCGTGCACGCGGCCGTCGACCACGGTCAGATAAAGGGTGTGGTTTTCCTCGTGCATGCCGGACGACTCGATGAGGTTGTTGGCGATCAGCGCCCCGGTGACCTCGGCTAACGTGAGGTTGGCGGCGCCGAGCCGAACCGGATCGATGACGACGTGGTACTCCGGCCTGCGACCGCCGACCAGGTCCACCCTGGCGACACCGGGGATCTGCAGAAACCGCAGCTTGAGGTCGTAGCGGGCCTTCTCCCACAGCTCAGTGATGTCGCGCGTGCTGCTGGTCAGGCTGACGCCGAGGATCGGGAACGCCGCAAAGGTTACCCGGAAGACGTTCGTTTCGGTGGTGGTGGGGAGCCGGCTGCGGATCTGCGACAGACGGCTGAGGACATAGAGCTCCGAGCGCACCATGTCCACGTGCCAGGTGAAGAATACATTGATTTCGGCCGAGCCGCGCCCGGTGGCCGAACGCACCGTGACCACCCCGGGGATGTCCTTCATCGCCTCCTCGATCGGGCGGGTAATGGTGGCCATCATCTCTTCGCCGGGCATGACGCCGTTGTCGGCGAGGATCACGACCCGCGGGAAGTCGGTCTGGGGAAACACCGATGACGACAGAGTTGATGCCGCATAGACTCCCGCGAAGCACAGTGCGACGCTGAGGAAGACGATGGAAATCGCGTGGCGAGTGGCGAATCGCCCGAGCATCAGGCGCCCGCGATTCGGATCCGGGTCTCTGCCGGCAGGCCGTATGCGTCGTCGGTGACGATAGCGGTTCCCTCCGCAATTTCCGGCCCGCTCACCTCGACCATGCCGTCCTCACGCAATCCGATGGTCACCGGTTTTCTGACCGCGGTGTCGCCGGAGACGACCATGACCCAACTGCCCTCGCCTTCGCGGCTGACTACGCTCGCCACCGGGACCACGAGACAGTCCGGGTGCTCGTCGGTGACGATCCGGAACTCGAGGAACTGCCCGGGCCGCAGATTCGAGCCCGGCGGAACGGAGGCCCGCGTGACGACGGTGTCGGTAGCGGGATCGACATTTCGACCGACGAAGACCACGCGTCCGAGGATCGAGCCGTCCGACGCGAGCTCGACCCGTTGACCCGGAGCGAGGTTCGGCGCCTCGAGGCTCGGCACGCCGGCCTCGATTACTAGCCGGTCGAGGTCGATGATCTCGGCCAGGACCGTGTTCGGCTCGACGGGCTGCCCGAGCGCCGCGTCGATGCGGACGACCGTGCCGGCCACCGGTGCGGTGACGCGCAGCAGCTCGAGCTGGGTTTCTGCGGCCGCCAGCTCGTTGCCGGCGGCGTCGCGCAGTTGCTCTGCGTCCTGCACCCCTCGTTCGGAAGTGCCGCCGGCCTCGAGGAGCTCGCGCTGCCGCTCCAGGGTTTTCTCGGCGTACGCCAGGGCGGTCCGTGCCTTCGTAGCTGCGACCTCCGCCGCGCGGCTGTCGAGCGCGAAAAGCGTCGACCCCACGCCGACCCGTTCGCCCTCAGCGCACTCGATCCGGGCGAGGAGGCCGCTGACCGGTGCACCGATGATCGCGCGCGCCGGCGGGCTGCCCGTTCCCGGTGGCTCCGGTTCGACCCGGCCGTAGGCCTCCACGTAACTGTGGAGCGTAGCGCGCGTGACGGTGCCGACGTGGACCACGACCTCGACGGGCGCACCACTGTCGCCGTCACCTCGCCGGCATCCAGGATTCATGAGGCTGGAGGCGACCACCATCGCCGCGCCGACCATCAGCGTACCCATCCGGCGTGCCCGATCACTCTTCATCTCGCGCCTCCACATTCTCTTCGGCCCTCGCCGGCGTCGCCAGAACCCAATCCGTGGTAGCGAGCGGCTTCTGCAAAGCGTTCTCGAGGTCTCCCGCCGCGCGCTGGGCCGACACCAGCGCCTCGAGCCGGCCAACCCGGCCGGCGGCGATTTCGATCTCGGCGCTCAGCAGCTCGAGCTTCGAGGTCGCCCCCAGTCGGTAGGCCGTCTGCGCGGACGCTTCGCGCCGCCCAAGCTGTGTCAGCATCTCGTCGGCGGCGGCTGCGGTCTCGAGCGCACTTCGGTACGATGCAACCGCGCCGTCCACCTCGGCGAAGACCCGCGATTGGAGCGCCAGGAAGCGCGCCGCCGCCTCCGTGCGACGGGCCTCGGCCTCGGCGATCGGCCCGCGGTTACGGTTGAAAATTGGAAGGACCAGGTTGAGCCCGAGCGTCCACTTGCTGTCGGTTTGGTCGAGCTGGTAGCCGGCGCCGATGTCGATGTCGGGGTACTGCTTGGCGATTTCGAGCTGCAGGGCCGCCTGGGTGGACTCGTACTCCGCTAGGGCGCTCAGGATGTCGGCCCGATGAACCACCGCCTCACGCCGCATCTCGTCCGTCGGAACGTCGGTGGTCAGGTGCTCGAGCTCGGCAAAGGAGATTTCGATGCCCTCGAGGGCTGTAGTTGGGATGCCGAGAGCGGCCGCCAATTCAACGCGGGCCAGCTCTTGCTCGCGCGCGGCCTCGAGCGCAGCCAGGCGGGTGCGGCCGGTGGCGATCCTCGTCAGGGAGAGCTCGTTGGCGGATATCGCTCCCACGGCGAGCTGTGCCTCCAGCACATCGAGGCTCTGAACCTGGAGGTCATGCAGGTGGAGCAGAACGGTCTCCATCTCCCGAGCCCGGTAAAGATCCACAAACGCCCGGCGCAGGCGGCTGTGCGCGATCCATGCGGCGTGGAGGACATCGAGTCGCGCGGCCTCCGAAAGCGTCTGCGCCTCGGAAATGCGGATGCCCCGCTTGCCGGCGGTTTCGATCGGTAGGCCGAGCACGACCTCCGGAATCCACGGCCGGATCAGTTGCGATGTGCTGTTGTAGCCGACCGAGGCGTTGAGCGCAGGGTTGGGGCGCGCACCGGCGGTGATTGTTCCAGCCTGGATCACACCCCAGCGCGCGCGTGCGACGTCGAGATCGGGGCTGTAGTAGAGCGCGGCCAGCATCAGTGATTGGAGATCCCAGGTCGGTGGCGGCCAACGGTCGACCCCAACCTGGTCGTGGAGAAACTGCTGGATCTCCGGAGCGTCGAGCCGACGCGCCTCGAAATCGTCGAGAGTCGCCTCGGCCGTGATCGGGCGCGGTTGGTAGTGAACGCAGCCGATGGCGAGCACGCCCAACAAACTCGCCGCCACGACGCACGAGCTGCGGAAGGAGTTTACTCGCGGGTGTGCCGATTGGAACGTGGTCATCCTCCCATCGCGGATTGGCCTGGGGAGTCTACACCAGACGCCGCCTCCAGGCGGCCCCGACGATCAGCATCATGGGTACCACGTGTCGCGTTGATTCATTGTCAGAGGTACTTTCAGCAAGCACGCTCCGGGTTGTGAGGTCGTGATCAGTGGTATCGTTTGATTTGGGTCGAAAAATTTTATCTCTTGACAAAATTTTTTATTGGCATTAAATTTACTTCATGAATTCAACCAAACGCAACGTGGCCCGCAGCAAACGAGAGGCCCGGAGTGAGCGCAGGCGGGATCAGACCCGGGCCGAGATTCTCGACACGGCTCGAGATGCCGTCCTGCGCAGCGGATTGGCTGGCTTCACGCTGGCGGCGGTCGCCGACGAGCTCGCCCTCACGAAGCCGGCGCTCTATTACTACTTCGACAGCAAAGAAGCCCTGTTGTTCGAGCTGCTGCTGCGCGAGTGGTTTGGGGTCGCGACCGACGTGCAGGCAGCCGTCGATGAGACCGAGAACGGGGCCGATGCGGTTGAGCAGCTGATGCGCACGGTGTTCAATCGTTATCGCGACCGTCTCGAACTCTTCATGCTGTATTACAAGATGGGCCCCGGCGGCGAATTCGAGGGGATCATGGGGCCAGAAGAACTCGAGCGCATCCGCCCGGTCAACGACATGCTGTACGGGGGCGCCGAGGCTCGTCTTCGTGCCGACCAGCGCACCGGGGGGTTCCCCAAGGAGCGGGACCCGCGCCGCTTCGCCTTCACCGCGCACATGGCCGTGATCGGGCTGCTCAACATGAAGGCGATCGCGGCGTCCGCCAAAGATCCGTTGCTCCACGGCGATGAAGATCTCATTACCGATCTCTGTACGACGTTCCGAGATGCAGCACTGAAAGGAGGTGCGAGATGACATTTGATAACCCGGTCTTTGTGACCTATGTGATTGCCGCGACCCTCATGATCCTCAAGAGCATGGGGCAGGGGTGGATCACCGTTGTGAGGATGATGAAGGTCGGTGGTGGCTTCCTGAATCCCGAGGACAAGTCTGCAGGTTGGGCGAACCCGAATCCCCGTCCCGGTCAGCTCGACCCCGATGACTACGTCGAGCGATCCAGGCGCATGCACCACAACGACACCGAGAACATTCCGGTGTTTCTGGTTGCCGGACTGCTGTTCGTATTGACCCAACCCCCGCTCCTGGTCGCCCAGGTGCTGCTGTACGGTTTCGTCGCCACTCGATTGGCGCACTTCTGGGCTTACTTCACTGCAAAGCCTCACGAGGTCCGCGCCACGTTTTTCAGCATCGGTTCACTGATCGTCATCGGCATGGCGGTCTATACGTTTATGTACGCAATCCTGTGAGGAGCCATCATGAAAATCACGAACTCCGAAACCAACACGTCTATCGCCGAGATCGGCGACGGCATATACCGCATCAGCACACCTGTGCCGCCCATGCCGGCGCTCCCGGCGGGATTCACATTCAACCAGTTTCTGATCGTCGATGACGAACCTCTCTTGTTCCATACCGGGCCCCGCCGGATGTTCGCTCTCGTCCGTGAGGCTATAGAGTCGGTGATTCCGGCGGGCAGCTTGCGGTATCTGGGCATCTCGCACTTCGAGGCCGACGAATGTGGCGCCCTCAACGAGTTCCTGGAGGTGGCCCCCCGGGCGGTACCGCTCTGTGGTGCGGTGGCGAAAATGGTGTCCGTCGACGACGTTGCCGACCGCGAAGCGCTCGGTCTCGGCGACGGCGAAAAGCTCTCTCTCGGCACGCACACGGTGGGGTGGATCGACACCCCGCACCTGCCCCACGGATGGGACTGCGGCTACCTGTTCGAGCAGGCGACGTCCACCCTTTTCTGCGGCGACCTCTTCACCCAACCGGGTGCCGAACACCCGCCGCTCATCGAGGGGGATATCTTGGGGCCCAGCGAAGCCATGCGGGACGCGATGGATTATTACGCCCACACCAAGAACACCGGTGGACTCGTTGCCAAGCTTGCCGCCAACGAGCCGACGACCCTGGCCTGCATGCACGGGTCATCATGGAGTGGCAACGGCAGCGAGCTCCTCGGACAACTTGCAGCGGCTCTCCGCTGAGGGCGAGTCTCTCGTCGATCACGTTGGCACAACAAGCGTTCCGCAGTCCCGGCACATCCGAGCCTCTCTGCAGCGGACCCACGGCGCGGAGCCCACGTTGCCGATCACAAAACTGCCGGCGCTGAGGACGAATGGTAATAGGCGCCGCCATCCTTTGGGTTCTTTGTCGTGCCACATCATGCCCGAGAAATTGCCGACGAAACCGGCTTCAAGGGTGGCGCCACATTCGGGGCATCGCGCTTCATGCATGTCCGCCATCGCGTGGATTCTTCCTGACAGGGAATACGAGCCTGGGGTTCAGGATATTCACGCACGTGCGTGGGCGCCACCCTCCACATGAATGGCACCTCGATATATATGACGTCACATCTTCGAGGGCTCTCAGATCTCAGCGTGCCGCCAGCCATTCCCGTACTGCCGCCAGATCTTCTTCTCCCAGCTCACCGATAGCGATGAGCTCCCGTTCCGCCTCGGCGACGTTGCGGCGGCCTCTTTCGCGCTGGCCGGCCTCCCACAGTGCGCGGGCGAGACCAAAGTCGGCGACCCGGACCCGACCGTCGTTGCCTACCATGACGTTGCCCGGTTTGAAATCGCGGTGGTCGTGATTGTGGCGGGTCGTCTCGTCGTCGCTCATGGCAATTCCCAATTATGCCACCTCAATGGTGGCATTGATCGCAACGGCGAAATCGACGTGTGACAGCTGCGCCGTGACAGGGCAGGCCGCACCACAATCCATCGCGAAGGGCGGTCTACTCCTGCAACCCTGCTTTCTTCTGTTCCAGATCGGCTTTCTCTTGCTTGAGCTTTTCGAGCTCGGCCTTCTCTTTCCTCGCCTGTTCGGGGAGGTTGTCATCCAGGATCTGCTTCGTCGTGCTCTTGCCGAGCCCTTGTTTTTCAACGCTCTCGCGGAACTTGTCTTCCTTGGCCTTGATCGTTTGCTCGAGCTCGGCCGTGCGGCGGTCGATCTCACCGATGCGCGCGTCAATCTCTTCGATTTCCTTTTGCCGTTTCTCTTCCTCTTCCGCCTTCCGCCGCTCCTCGTCTTCCTCCGCCTTGCGCTCCTCCTCTGCCTTTCTCCGCGCCTCCTCCAAGGCGTCGTGGCGTTCCTTTGCCTCGTCGTCTGAGAGCGTGGCCGGTTTCACGTCGTCGTCAGTTACGGCCGTGTTGCACGCCGTGTCGCAGTCCTCCTTGGTGAGGATGAAGCCGGCACCGCCCTTATTCATCAACCTGTCGGCGTCGTCGACGTGTTCGAGGCCGAGGTTGTGGCCGAGCTCGTGGGCGAGCACCGCGCCGTCGGTACTGTCGAGCTCCTTTTCCTCGAGGATCATGTTGCGTCCTGGGCGGCTGGCCCAGCCGGATTCATCTCCCTTTTTCCCCGTGTCGTCCAGCGAATTGACGAGGATGATGTTGATGCATTTCCTGCCCAGCTCCTCGTCGATCGAAGCCCCCAACAGTCCCACGACGCTGGCAGGTACTGTGAACTGCTTCTGTGCCCGTTGCTCGTAGGATTCCTTCGTATCCTTTCTATCCGCTTCGCGGGCGGCCCTCTCGACCGCCGCTTGAGCGGAGTCGCCCTTCTTGAAGTCGGAGCCGACATCTTCGTTCCATGTAACCTCTTGGTTGACGGTGATCTGGGCGTTGCCATCGTTCATTGTGATGTCTCTGGGGTTTTGGTTGTCCAGGAGCTGTGACAGCTCGCAGGTAAGCGTCTGCTTGACGTCCCAATACTTCGGAGCGTGAAAGAGCTTGAATGTGCTTTCGGCGACAACCACCTGCACGCCCTTTGGATCCAGCGCGTAAATGGCCGGTTTCCCATCCTCGGTGTCGAGATCGAAGTGGATCCAGCAGCAGTGCGCAAAGCACTGGAGCCAGATAGCGTTGGCCTTCTCCAGCGCGGCCTTTGTCGTGGCGACAGTTGCCTGCGACACCTCGCCGAAATTCTTGCCGTTATATTTGACCCCTTTGAGAAGGCCCTTCGGGTCCTTTTTCCGCTCCTTGGCGCCGGGTTCGTCGAGGATGATGAAGCGCACGCATAGGAGGCGGAAGCGTTTCTCCTCGGAGCAGGTCAGTTGCTCGCCGGGGCCGACAATATCGAAGAGGATCGGTGAGGTAACCGTCGCAGAGATGTTGAAGGTGCCGGTGTGGATGCCGTGGAGGGTGCTCTCGACGACGAAACTGCCCTCGGTGGAGACATCTTCGCCGGTGGAGATGTCTTCCGGGGAGATTAACTGGTAATACCGATTATCTTCGAGCCCTTCCATGGTGACGGTCTCGGGGCTATGGTTCACCATCTCGAACTCGATCGGGTAGGCCTCGGGCTCGAGGCCCGCGAATCCTGTGACCTCGGCTGTCACCACGGTGGTCTCGCCCCTCAGGAGATCGAGCTTGCCGGCCGAGAGGTGGAGCTGAATCACGTTGACATCGCGACCGACAACTGTCCCGCCCTCCGAGAGAGTCATGGGGTGCTGGCCGACGAGGTCGAGTGGCGCTCTGGCGATGAGGGTGCGGGGGGACTCCGCAAGGAGCGTGAGCTCACCGCCGCAGTCGAGAGCGGTTGTGACGAACTCGCCGTCGAACGGGCCGGAGATGGCGAAGGGGTTGCCGAACTGGACGATCGGCGGCAGGTCGTAATCAGTCGGGTTCGGCTGGTCGTGGAAACCCAACTCGTCCGCCACCGGATTGACCGGGACCGTCGTCCGTCCGACCTCGGCGCCGCTGGGATCGCGAAGGACCAGGGTTGCAGTGTCGTTGTCAAGCATCGGCACCCGCCAACGAACGGAGCCGTCCGATACGGAGGTCTCGTCCTCCTCGAGGCTGATGACGACGCCGCTCAGTGTGGCGCCATTGCGCTGACGCTCCTCGGGCGTCGCGCCCGCCGGCTCGACCTCGACGGTCCCGGAGATTGTGTCGCCGACCCTGATGTCATCGGGCAGGTAGACGCGCACCGTCCCGCGCAGGCTGGCGAGCGAGGTCGTGTGCAGACCGAGGGAGGTGTCGGTCGACACGCGGTAGCCACCGGCCTTGCGAATCGCGTCGTCGATCAACCCAACCGCGCGTTCGATCGATGGCGCCGCGGGGGAGGAGTCCGTGTCGGTTTCGTCGAGGAGTCCGGCCAGAGTCCTGCGGACAGCCGTGATTCCTTCCAATAGCGGCCCCGTCTGGCCCTTGGCGGCGAGCTTCTCGGCACGCTTGAGAGCCTTGCCCGCCTCACCAAGGGAGTCTTTGACCTCGCGATTGTTCGTCAGATCTTCAGCTTGACGGACGGCTTTCACCGCCCCGGAGAGCTCCGCCCCCTGGGCGTTGGCTGGAGCGGCGGGCAGGACCAGGAGAACACAGAGGACGCCCACAACAGGCACCAACGGGCCGGCGAAACGCGAGATCTTCATTTTTATCCCCCCCAGGGTGGTGAGGAAATCATAACCCAGGCGGCCTGAAAGCGAGGTGATGCAGCGTCGGGCGGGCATCGAAGCTGCCTCCAAGGACAGAAACGCCCACTGCGCTGAGGCGATCGGCCGGCGATGGTAGGATCTCTGCCTGTCATGACGACCACGAACACCAGCGAATCCGATACCCCTGAACGTCGGTCCTTCTACCAGCGGCGGGTTGGTGTGCTCGGCAAGGTGCTGACGATCGTTTGGCTGGTGGGCAACCTCGCCTCTGCGTCGATCTATTTCGCGATGGGCTGGTGGCGTGAGTACTTTACCCTTGGCACCGCGCTCTACTGGATCGCGTTGCTGATCTGCTTTGCGGTGTGGATGATCTGCCGCCGCGGGACGCACTCCCGTCGCTTCGTGAGGGCGGTGGAAAGCACGTCCATGATGGGTTCGGCGACGGCCGTTTCTCTGATGGGGCGGTACATCGCCCCTCAGGCTCTCGCGCTCAACGCCGAAGGCGGGGGTTTCGATCTGGCGACCCTCGAACCCAAGGCGCTCGCCCTGATGGCCGGGCTGCAGCTGGAGCAGATCCTGGTCGCGCTGATGCTCGGGCTGGCTTTCGGCTATGTGTTGCGCGCGGCCCTGGTGCCGAGCTCGGTGCGGCGAACGGTGTGGATCACTGTGCTGGCGATCGTTCCGTTGTTCGCCCTCTACGTGTTCGACTGGCTGCCGTTGGCCGTCGACCGAACCTTGCGCGAGGCCATCGGCCCGTACCAGACCGTTTCTTTGGTGGTCAACGTTTTCATCTGGTGGACCCTGGTGACCATCGTGTGCGTATCGATCTCGCGCATCATCCACAACCTTCGTCGCGAGATCAGAGAGGCGGTACGGCTCGGTCAATACACCCTCGAGCAGAAGCTCGGAGAGGGTGGGATGGGAATGGTCTACCGCGCCAGCCACGCCATGATGCGCCGGCCGACGGCGGTGAAGCTTCTGCCTCTCGAGAAGGCGGGTGAGGCGAGCCTGGCGCGCTTCGAGCGCGAGGTCCAGCAGACGGCGCGGCTCACCCACCCCAACACCATCACCATCTACGACTACGGGCGGACGCCCGACGGAGTCTTCTACTACGCAATGGAGCTGCTCGACGGCGCCTCGCTGGAGGCGGTGGTCGAGCTGGATGGTCCCCAGCCGCCCGGGCGCGTGGTGCGCGTGATGGAGATGGTGGCCGGCGGACTCGCCGAAGCGCACAAGCTCGGGATCATCCACCGCGACATCAAGCCGGCGAATATCTTCCTGTGCCGCCAAGGCGGGGAGTTCGATATCGCCAAGGTGCTGGACTTCGGCCTGGTCAAGGTCGTGGAGGGACCAGAGGACGCCAACGTGACGCGCGATGGGGTGGTGACCGGAACACCGCAGTACCTGGCGCCCGAGGCACTGACCGATCCAGAAACCATCGATGGCCGTAGCGATCTGTACGCCCTCGGGGCGGTGGGTTATTTCCTGTTGACCGGTGAGGAGGTCTTCACCGGCAACATCGTCGAGATCTGCGGCCACCACCTGCACACCGACCCGACCCCGCCATCCGAGCGCCTCGGGCGCGAGCTGCCGTTCGAGCTCGAAGCGCTGGTGATGGAGTGCCTGGCCAAGAACCCCGACGATCGGCCGCGGAGCGCCGGTGAGATCCGTGCTCGTCTCGCGGCATCCCTCGAGATCCCGCGGTGGCGCCAGGCCGACGCCGAGGCGTGGTGGCAAACGCACGGGGAGGCTCTTCGGCCTGAGGCCGTCGACGCCACCAATTCAGACGTCACCAGGACCCTGGCTGTGAATTCGGACCGCATGCGGTAGGAGATTGTGGGTGCGGGCGTCCCGCCCGCATGGTTCCACCGGCATCGAAGATGTGCGGCCGGGACGGCCGCGCTTCATCGACGGTTGTAGGTAGGTGGCACTTCCGAGCGACAGAACCTATACTTGGACTCGTTACGGGAAATTGAGAAACGCGAGGCGCGCCTGCGGCATCGGGCTCGAGGGGGGTGTCATGAACGAAAGATCGCTCGTCTCAAAGCCGTTCATCTACCTGGTGGTTTTTCTCTTCGCGGCAACTGCCGGCGCGGAAGATCTCAGCTACGAGCTTCTCGACGCGGCAAACAGCGGCAAGACCGATGCCGTCATCCAGCTGCTTTCGCGCGGCGCCAATGTCGAGGCAAAGACTTCGGAGGGAGCAACCGCGTTGGCCGTGGCCGCGAATGGGGGCTTCACCGAGACCGCAAAGG
>Ga0307423_1001964_pt1 | contig 11939 bp, 13 predicted proteins | sample SalMarWE160310MG_FD_202154 | JGI IMG/M metagenome (GOLD analysis project Ga0307423, IMG submission 202154) | Salt marsh sediment microbial communities from the Plum Island Ecosystem LTER, Massachusetts, United States - WE1603-10 | ecosystem: Environmental > Aquatic > Marine > Intertidal zone >...
GCCTGCTCGTGAAAGAGGTGCTCGTCGACCCCGAACGAATCGTGATCCGGCACTCAATTCCCACCCCGAGCCCCGATTCAGGAGGAAGTTACCCTTTGTGTGGGAGGAGCCATCACCCCACCTTGAGGAACGCCTCGACTGCCCGAGGATTGCAGAATCTTCTTCAACAAGCCCATGATCGCGTCATCGTCGACCCGCACAGCAATCTTCTCCAGAAGGAGATGATGCCGCACGTTGTCGAAGTAGGATCGAAGATCCAGATCGATGACACGGGTCTTGCATTGAAAGATCCCTTGACGAACTCGCTCTACCGCCTCGTGCGCAGACTTCTTCGGGCGGTAACCAAACGATCCCGGTTGAAAGTCCGCTTCGAAGATCGGCTCCAGGATGAGCTTTAGCGCACCCTGGACCACTCTATCGCGGATCGTAGGAATCGAGAGCATCCGGAGCTTCCCCCCGGCCTTCGGAATTCCCACGCGCCGCACCCGCTCGGGCATGTACGTGCCGGATACCAGCTCCTCGCGCAGTTGCTCGAGGAACTCCGCACGCCCCGCACTCTCCACGGATTCGAACGTCACCCCATCTATTCCGGGGGCTCCGTTGTTCTCCTTGGCGAGCTTGTACGCGGCTTGCAACGTCTCCATCTTGCAGACGTGCACGTACAGTCCCCAGAAGCGCCATGACGGTTCAGCCTTCGCCTTGGCGTATATCCTTCGTCTCAGGTCCTGCAGATCGATGGGCGCCTTTATCATCTCGCCCCTGCCTTCCATGTTGGCGAAGAAGTCATGAACAGTAGGGCCCCTTGGCTCCACAGGCGTTACCCCGCTTCATCGCTACTACGGGCCCGACCGCCACCGTCTCGTCTTCGGCCGCTTTCCCGGGGGATGCCGGTTATACGACCTACCTTGCTCCGCCGATTTCTCGGTGGGACGAGGACGGCTTCTCCAGTTGCTCAGCGCATCCTTGTCACCGTGCTGCCCCTACCACCCCGCCGGAGCGAATCGACGCGTCGGTCAGGATTCGTCGATCCGTGCTGCCTTCGCTAGAAACCAGGAAGCTCGGCCTCCGGAACCATCTCTCACGAGGCCACCTATGGGTTCACTTGCGTTGCGGCCCGGTGACTCGCTCACCATCCTGAAGATGGCTTCGTCAGTCGGCTTCAGATCATTCGGTTTCCCTCCTGTCCGCGACTCATGCTACAGGGCTCCTGACTCTTGCCCTGGCGGGACTAGGAGTCTGACCCAAGACTCGAAACCGGCCTCACGGATTGCCGTGTTTCGGTTCGAGAACCCGGGCTCGCGTAACGAAATGCGGGCATCCGTGAACTGCGAAATGAGTCTTGGGTCACTCTCCTAGCTCCCGCTGAATGCGCCAGCCTTGGCTGGACGCACTGATTGCGAAGGAACGTCATCCAGCGCTGTCGCTGTCCCTGATCAGGCGGCCGCCTTGGCAGATACCGCGAGACGGTGGCGAGACTTACGGACAATCCGAGCTTCTCGAGTTCGGCGTGAATCTTCCGTGCTCCCCAGCCATTCTCCAGGGCGAAACGACGAATGAGGGCTTGCACTTCCTTCGACACCCGAGGTCTCCCAGGACCGCGCTTCGAGATCCATCGCCAATAGAGTCGGAATCCCTTGTGATGCCAACGGACCACCGTGTCCGGCTTGACAATGACCAGGACCTCTTTCCATCGAGGCCAGAGCCGGAACAGCGCAACCCAGAAGGCGCGATCGAGCGACGTGAGCTTGGGCTTCGGTCGCGTCTGGGCGTAGGTTGCGAGTTGCTGCCGCAGGGCCAGTTCGACGATGGCTTGCTGATTGCGGCTTCGGAAGAAGGCGAGAATAGAGCGAAGGAGCACCATCGTGAGATCGAGCAAAGCCTGCACCGTGAGCGAGATGCTGCGCCATTCCCGCGCTCAGGCACAGGCTGATTCTTTCCTCGATCTTGCCGTACCCTGAGTGGCTGGGCGGGCGAGAGGGAGGAGGAGAAAAGCCCAGCAATTTCGGGGCGTACCGATTGTGAGGACGCACAGGATGTCACCGAGAATCCGGGACATAGGACGCCCTGCCACATACTGAATCGTATCGCTGCAAGCTTGAAACTTCTCGTTTCACCGGACCAGATCCATTCCCGCAGGATATCCCCAAGTCTTCGTCGTTCCAAAGCTTTTTCGATCTGGCATAGGACCTGCAGAAGATCCGTCTAGGAGGACTGGGCGATGTTGGCTGTGCCGCTTCACGGCGATGACGTGGCCCCCAGGTTCCGCTCGGCAAACCAGTTCATGGTCGCCGAGCTGGACGGGCGCCACGGGCCGGCCTGGCCCGCAGCCGTGAGACGCGGTCGTCGTCCCCGACATTGCTCCACAACGGGGGGACAAGAAGCTTGTTCGAAGTCATCCCTGCGCAATAAATGATGGGCTCCACCAGGCGGCATTCCTGGCGGCGGTGCGGCAATGTGGTGTTGCCCCTAGCCGCAGTTGGAACCGAACGTGGTGCCCCTGGCGGTTTCGGTTTCTGGTCGACGGCTCGGTCGAGCCCGGCATGACACGGCGACACGCGTTGGAGCCGCGCGGGCGGCCCGAGACGCTGGCAGGAGGCGAAAGACAGGTACGTCAACAGTTGGATCTCTCGACGGTAAGGCGCCGCGGGGAGGGCACATGCCTGCCCCGGCAGCGGCGCTTTGCCGGAAGCCGTCCGCAACCTGCCGGACACTACGGTCTCGGAGATTGCGGTCAAGGAGGCGATGATGAACGCGGTAGTTGCAATACCCTCGGCCAATCCTGGCGGTCTGGACGCCGAGGTGGGAGCCCACTTCGGTCACTGTGACCTCTATACTCTGGTGGAGATCAAAGATGGCCAGATTGCGGGCGACCGGGTCATTCCGAACGTGCCCCACGAGCAGGGCGGCTGCATGGCTCCCGTGCAGCACCTTGCCCAGCACGGAGTGACCATCCTGATCGCCGGTGGAATGGGCATGAGGCCCCTGATGGGCTTCAACCAAGTCGGGATCGACGTCTACCACACCGGCAATCTTCAGACGGCGGGCGAGGCCGTCACGGCGCTGGTCGCCGGTGATCTGTCCCGCTTCGGCCGGGAACACACCTGTGGCGGCGGTGGAAGTCCCATGCAGCGGTTCTGAACCAGGGAGACAGCATTGTCTGACAAAGCCGTTTTGATACCGGGCCAGGTGGCCGAGAAGTTCCTCCTGCACGCCCAGTCGCCGCGCAACCTGGGGGCGGTGGCACTGGCCAACGGCTCGGCCGAGATGACTGGGCAGTGTGGCGACTCGGTGACGGTGACCATCCGGGTCGACGACGAGAGGATCAGCGATATCGGGGTCATCCCCCGTGGTTGTGTCTATACCGTCGTCTGCGCCAGCGCCTTGAGCGAGTTGGCCAAAGGCCGCACACTGGACAGCGCCCTGCAACTGAACCCGGAGGACGTGGCACACGAGTTGGGCGGGTTGCCCGAGGACCACCTGCACTGCGCACGGTTGGTGGTCAACACGCTTGGCGAGGCCGTCTCCGACTACTACTTCAGGATGACCGGCTCCGGGTTGCCGGCTGTTGCCCTTCGGGAGGGGAGACGAGCAGACGATTTCTCCCCTTGACGCCGTGTGTCGGGACTGCGGCCGTATCGCGCAATCTGGGAGGCCCTCATGCCAAGGATACTGCTGGTTTCGGTCAAGGAAGACAACCTCTCTGATCTGGCAAACGGGTTGTCGACCGCGGAGGATGTCAACCTGCACCGGGCCGAGTCGGGAGCCTCGGCCCTGCGAAGCGCGGCCAGGCTATCTCCTCGACTCGTGGTGATAGACGAGGAGATCGGGGACATGGCCCCCCTAGACCTGGTGGTCGGTTTGCTGGAGTTGGACGCCACGATAGCCACCGCCGTGCTGAGCAAAATGCCACCCGAAGAGTTTCACGAGGCGAGCGAGGGGTTGGGGGTGATGGCTCAGCTGCCTCCGCAGGCTGGAAGGGAGTACGTGGCACAGCTCCTCAAGAAGCTGAAGGCCGTCCAGGTATGACGTGAAGGGCCCGCATCGTCCGGATCTTGCCGCCTGTCCCGGTCAAATACTCGGAACTTCCCACCATCGTTCACATGTTTCGGCGCTGCATCTCAGGACATTCCGTAGTGAAGGCGTCGCAGCTGCAACGCCTCCACTCCAGGGTGCCCTGCAACGCGGTTATATCCGCTCACGCGCCTCCCCGTACTCCGCGAGAACCCCATTCGCGACAGAGGGGCGAGAAGTCGTGCGACTGAACCGCCCCGGTTTCTCCGGAGACCCTGGCGCTTCGAGATGGGTCGCCAATAGAGTCGGAAGCTCCTGCCATGCCAGCGGACAACCGTGTTCGGTTTGACGATGACCAGGGGCTCTTTCCAGGGAAGCCAGAGCCGGCGGAGTGCGACCCAGAAGGGGCGATCTGTGAGCGCGAGTCCGGGCTTTGGCCGCGCCTGGGCATAGGTTGCGAGCTGCTGGCGCAGGGTAAGCTCGACGATCGCCTGTTGGCTTCGACTCCGGAACAGGGCGAGAAAACAGGGAAAGAGCGAAATCATGAGATTCGGCAGAGTTTGCATGGCGGGCGAGATCCTCCATCACATCGAGGCCCACCATCGGTCTGCTCCTGTTCTCAGGCTGGAGTATCATCTGCCATTGGGCGGACGACGCCAAGGAGGGAAAAGGCCCAGCAATTCCGGGGGGTACCGGTATCGAGGACGCACAACCTTCTCGGATGCGGAACAAGCGGATATCGCGCTTGGCCGTGTCCTTGCTCGTGCGTTGTCGATGCTCGACGCGAGAGCGCGACAGAAATGCGCTTGCGAGCATATCGCGAAGCTCGGCAGACCCTCGATAGGGCAGAGCGGAGCCACGCAGGTGTCCCGGTTACTGGAGATTCGATGAAGCGCGCGGAGATCGATTGCACTCTCCCTCATGGCCGCGGAGGATGGGGGCTGTTCCTGCTCGTGGTCCTCTGCCTCGCCAATACGGCCTGCGCCCGCGTCATGATCAATCAGACCGCGTCCATGATGATCAAGACTGAGCCGATCATCGAGATGGAAGAGGATCCGGTTCTCGCCGAAGCGGCCACCTTGTCCAACCTGAAGATGGTCGAAGCGATGCTTCTCATGAGCCCGCGAAACGAGAGCTTGCTGATGATGGTAACCAGATCGTTTGCTGGCTATGGCGCCGCCTTTGTCGAGCCGGCGTGGTCGCTGCGCAACGATTACTTCAGCGATGACTACCTGTATACGCAGAAGCGTCTGCAAAGGTTGTACCGGCGCTCGAGAGATGCGGGGCTGCGCTGGATTGATTTGCGTCACCCGGAGATCGCTGGTTTGCTACGTGCGCAGCGCAAGGACGATTGGGTCGACGAGTTGCCCAAGGCACTCGCGAAGCTTGGAGCGCGCGACGTTCCCGCGCTGTTCTGGACTGCCCAGGCGTGGGGTTTGCAGATTCGCGCCGATGACGAGAACTTGCTCGAGATCGCCAACACGAGCAAGGTCGAAATGATGATGCGCCGGGTTCGCGAACTCGATCCCGACTACAACTTCGGCGCGGTCCATCTTTTCCTTGCGATGAAGGACATCTCGCTCGGACAAGCGCTTGGAGGTGACCTCGATCAAGCCAAGCGACACTTCGAAAATGCCATTGCCGTGACCGGTGGCCGCTATCTGACGGCCCGCTTTTTCTATGCTCGCGACTACTGTCGAGCCATCCAGGATCGCGAGTGCTTCGTGCACGGGCTCGGGGAGGTCGCCAATGCGGATCCGGATCTCCTTCCGGAGCAACGGCTGGCGAATACGCTCGCCGCGATGTGGGCCCGGCAGTGGCTTGCCAAGGTCGACGACTTCTTCTGATGGAGGAGGCCCCGATGCAGCGCGTTCACCTTCCGATTCGTTCTCGTCGCGTGACGTTGCTTCGCTCGAAGGGCTCGATTCTCGGCCTTCTCTTCGCCCTTGTGGCGGCAGCCTTGGCTCTGCCGGCGCTGGCTGAGGATCCCATACGCATCAAGATCGCCACCCTGGCGCCCGAGGGGACGATGTGGATCAAGCTGATGCGGGGCTCCACAAAGGAAATCGAGGATAGGTTGGATGGGCGAGTCAAGTTCACGATCTACTGCGGTGGCTGTCAGGGCGAGGAGAAGGTCACCGTTCAAAAGATGAAGACCGGACAACTCCACGGTGCCGCCGTGTCGGTCGTCGGGCTGGCGACGATCGCGCCTGATATGGCGGCGCTCAATCTTCCCATGGTCTTTTCGAGCAGAGAGGAGGTGGACGCGACTCGGGAGGCCATGGCCGATCGCTTCTCGAACCAGCTTTGGGAGCGTGGCTACAAGATGGTCGGCTGGGGCGACGCGGGTTTCTTCTACCTGTTCAGCACGTATCCCATTAGACACCCCGACGACCTGAAGAAGGGAAGAGTGTGGGTGTGGAACGCCGACCCGGTCTTCAACGAGATGACTCTGGAGATTGGTGTGTCACCGATTCCGCTCGGAGTGTCCGACGTGCTGTCCGCGCTCAACACCGGACAAGTGGATACCGTGTTGATGAGTCCCTTCGGGCTGGTTTCGCTGCAATGGTTTGCAGAAACGAAGTATCAGATGTCGGAGCCGATTCTTTTCGCGGTTGGCGGCTTGCTCATTGATCGAAGGGTTTGGGAGAAGCTGACACCGAAGGAGCAGGGCATCTTCCTTTCGGTCAATGAGAAATGGTCACGCGCCTCGGCGAGAAAACTGGATCGGGATAACACGCGCGCGCTCGAGTTCCTGCGGGGCCAGGGCGTCGAGGCCGTGACCCCATCCGAGGCTGACATGGTCGCCTGGAAGGCCGTTTCACAACGCACCTGGGGTCGCCTGGTGGGGCATGTCTACTCGGAGGGAATACTGGCCGAGATGTTGCAGCACCGCGATGCCTTTCGGTCGAGTGGGACGCCATAGCGCCTCTTGGCGTCGCCCTCCCGCTGGGAAACTACAGCATGTTCCAGAAATGGGTGGCACGCTTCTACGACGTGGTTCTCTTGCGCATTGAGTTGGCCTTCATTGCGCTTCTTCTCGCCAACGTAGTCGGTTTGTCGCTGCTCTTGATCGTCGCTCGCAATTTTCAGTTCTCGGTCTGGGATCCTTCGGCGCTGAGCCGGGTCATCTTTGCCTCCGGCTTCGTTGCTTGCCTCTACGGTGGCTGCTTGGCGGCGCGCGCGAACCGACACATCGCCATTGACGCCTTCGCTTCCCTGTTGCCCAGGTCGATTCGCGCCCGCCTGGAAGGCTTCGTGTCGTCCGTGGCCGCGGTGGCTTCGGCGGCCATTTGTTACCACGCGCTTCGCTATCTGATAGAGGTGGTCGATCCTACGGCCTCCATGGCGCCTGCCTCGGATGCCTGGTTTCTTCGGGAGTGGATATGGAAGCTTTTCATCGCCGGCGCGTTTGCCCTGATCTCGGTGCACTTCTCCGTGGCGGCCGGTCGCGGTTTCGCTTCAGGGGATGCTCCAAGCGAAGGTGAGTTGGATCCGAACGGGTGACGATTGCAGTCACAGTTGTCCTAATCTTATTGGCGCTTCTAGGGGCGCCGCTCTTCGTGGTGATGTTCTTCGCCACGCTGTGTCTGTACTCCCAGGCCGGTATGGACCCGATCAACATCTTCGTGGTGATGAGCGATCTCTTGGAGAAGCCCTACCTCCTGCCTATCCCGCTGTTCACCCTGGCGGGATTCCTATTGGCCGAGAGCGGGGCACCCAAGCGCGTGGTGCGCTTTGCCGAGGCGGTTTTCGGCTGGATACCCGGAGGCCTCGCCGTGCTTTCGGTGTCGACCTGCGCCTTTCTCACCACCTTTACTGGCGCTTCTGGAGTGACGATCATCGCACTCGGTGGCATGTTGTTTCCTCTCCTGCGCGAGCGATGCTACCCCGACGGCTTTTCCTTGGGATTGATCACCTCCGCGGGTAGCCTTGGGATTCTCTTTTTCCCCGCCCTTCCCATCTTCGTGTACGTCACGGTCTACAGCCTGGCTACCGAGGGGTTCGCTCCGCTGAGTCCCCTACGCGTGTTCTTGGCGGGGTTCTTCCCGGGCATGTTGATGTTGGGGATGTTCATGCTCTACTGCGTAATCAAGGGCATTCGGCTCGACATCCCGCGCAAGCCTTTCGACCCGAAGGAGGCTTGGCTTTCCTTCCGAGGCGCCTTCTCGGAGCTGACGCTGCCTGTGTGGCTGACGTTGGCCCTGCGCTCGGGAAGCATCGGTCTCTCGGAGATCGCCACCGCGACGATCGTCTACATCCTGGTGATCGAAGTCGTCGTCTATCGGGGTCTGCACCCCGTGCGCGATCTGCCCAGGGTGACGTTCCAGGGTATGCAGCTCGTGGGTGCCATTGCAGTGATCCTCGCGGTGGTACTCGGATACAACAACTATCTGATCGACCAGCAGGTGCCACAAGCCATCCTGGCGTGGATCAAGCAGTACATTTCGAGTCCGCTGCTCTTCTTGCTGGGCTTGAACGTGTTCCTGCTCATCGTCGGTTGCCTGATGGACATCTTCTCGGCCATGGTGGCCGTGCTCCCGTTGATCATCCCGTTGGCTAGGAGCTATGGCATCGCACCCGAACACCTGGCCATCGTGTTCTTGGCCAATTTGGAGATCGGCTATGTCACGCCTCCCGTCGGGATGAACCTCTTCATATCGAGTCTTCACTTCAAGAAGTCGCTCCTTCTGATCTGCAAGAGTGTGCTGCCGTTCATTGGACTCTTGGGCACTGCGCTGATGCTGATCACTTATGTGCCGTCTCTGTCTACCTGGCTGCCAGAGGTGGTTGAGGGGAAAGCGTCGGCGCGTACCGTGCATCCGGAATCGTTGGAGGAAAGCGGGGGAACTTCGCTGCCCGATGCCTTCGGCGACAGTGACGAACTCGAGGATCTCCTGGAGAAGTCGGGCCCGAGCCGGAGGGGGCGCGCTGAGAGGCGGCCGCGACGCCTGGGAAGCCCCGCCACTCAATGCTTAGCCTCTGGGCCAGGGGCATGAACGAGGGAAAGATCACGATTCACCGGCGAGTCTACTGTGGCGGCTGAGAGTGAGTTCGAAGCCAGATTGGGTAGAGGCATCGCGACCTACGTTGACCGCGTGCGCCAGCACGCGTCTCTGGTGCTGCTCATCTACGTTGTCGCGGCCCTGCCCATGGGCTGGTACGCAGCGACTCACCTCGGCGTGACTTCCGACGTGGACGCAATCTTTTCCGAGGACGTCCCCCAACGCGCCATGGTCCGGAAGATGGGAGAGTCGTTTCCTGTCTTGCTCAACACCATGGTCGTCGTGGTCGACGGTCCCTCTCAGTCGGCCGTTCGCAACGCGACGGACGAACTCACCAGGGCCTTTCAGGATCGGGAGGGCCTCTTTTCCTATGTGTTCGCACCAAGCAGTGAGCTCTTTTTTCGGCGCAACGGTCTCCTCTTTCTCTCCATCGATGAGCTCTACGACTTTGGGGACCAGCTCGCTCGCATTCAACCCTATCTGGGAACGTTGATCCGCGATCCGTCGCTTTGCGGCTTTTTCGGTCTTCTCCGGACGACGTTGGAATACGGGGGGACCATCCATCGCTCCGATCTGGAGACGATGATCGTCGCCCTGAGCGGGACCCTCGATGGCGTGAGCTCTGGTAAGGCCATCCCCTTCGCCTGGGATGAAACCATCGCCGGCAAGCATCTCACCAAGTTGGACCGGCGCCAGGTCATCGTCTTGCAGCCTGTGCTCGATGACTCCACGCAGCCGGCCCGGGGGCCCATCGAGTTCGTTCGCGAACGCGCTGCACTGGTCAGCGAGACCGGCGGGGCGGATGTCGAGATTCGGTTGACAGGAGAACTCGTGCTCATGCACGATGACCTGCAGGCCGTGGACCGCAGCATCGGAAACATCGTGATGCTCTCCCTCAGCCTGGTCTCTGTGGTTCTCTTTCTAGCGCTGCGCAGTTTGCGATTGATCGTGGCCGTCATCGGCTGTCTCTTCTTGAGCCTGTTACAGACGGCGACGTTTGCCGCCTGGGCCGTGGGCTCTCTCAACATCATCTCCTCGGCCTTCAGCGTGTTGATTATCGGCTTGAGTGTCGACTTTGGCCTCCACCTCTGCATCACCTACCAGCGGCGAATCGGCGAGGGGCAGTCCCCTGACGAGGCACTGCGCACGACGGGGCAGATGGTGGGGACTTCTCTCTTGCTCTGCGCCTTCACGACCTCGATTGCCTTTCTGGCCTTCCAGTTCACGGAGTTCGTGGCCATCGCCGAGCTCGGCCTCATCTGTGGCGCGGGCATGGCGGTGTCCTTGGTGGCGAGTCTGAGCGTGATTCCGGCGGTCCTCACGCTCTGGCCACCGCCCACCGCCCGACGGGTTCCCGAGCCGCTACCCAAGCTTCTCGAGAGCGTCTGCGAATTCCCGTCGCGTCACCGCCGACCGATCATCGCATTCTCGGTCGTCCTGTCGGTGGGTGCTTTGGGCGTCCTTCCCAAGGCGACCTTCAACTCGAATCCCGTCGAGGTGCGCGATCCGACGACGGAGTCGGCGGAACTCTTCAGTGAGCTTCTGGAGGAAGAGCCGAGGGTGCTCTTCAGTATGCACTTCGCTGCTCCGGATCGTCAGACCGCAGATGAAATGGTACAGCGGCTGGAGGGCCTCGAGGTCGTTGGTCGGGCGTATACCATCTATGACTTCGTCCCTCTGGCGGAGCAGGAGAAACTCGAGATCATCGCGGATATCCGCGACCTCACCCTGCCGGGCAATGCTCTCCGCGGTGCCGTCGACCCGCCGAAGCTTTCGGATGACGCGGCATCGCTTCGAGCTCTGCTTGCCTTTCTGGAGGAGAAGTCCGGCTCAGACGCCGGGCTCACGGATGCAGAGCAGACACTCCGAGTGAACCTGGGGCGGTTCGTAGAAGCAGCGGAGAAGGGCTCGGCTGCAGCGCTCTACGCCAGTCTGGAAGAGAGCTTGACCGGCTCGCTCATAGACTCAATCGATCAACTCTACGAACTCCTGAGCGCCGAACCCATCGGCATCGACGACATCCCCGATTCCCTGCGCAGGAGCTTCGTTGCGAGCGATGGCTGTCTACGCGTTGTCATCGAGCCGGCTAGCCGTTTGGACAGTGACGCAGCGCGGCGGCGCTTTGTGGATGATGTGGCTGCGGTTGCACCCGAGGCAACGGGGATGGTTCCCGAGACCATCGAAACGGGGGCGATGGTGGCCAAGGCGCTTCAGAAGGCGCTCTCGTTCGCTGTCGTCGTGATCATCCTCTTGCTTCTCATCCTCTGGCGGCGGCTCGACGACATGCTCCGCGTCATGTTTCCGCTCCTACTGGGTGCGGCTCTCACGTGCGCTGCGATGGTCCTCTTCGACATGAGTTTCAACTTTGCCAACGTCATCGTCTTGCCGCTGATGCTGGGCATTGGAGTCGATACCGGCATTCATCTGGTGCATCGCGCACGCTTTGAGGGCGCACGTGGCGCGCAGCTTCTGCGCACCGAGACGACCCGCGCGGTCATCTACAGCAATCTCACCTCGCTTGCGAGCTTTGGTAGCCTCGCCATTTCCGAACACCTGGGCATGGCGTCGATTGGACGCCTGCTCTTCGTGGGTATCTCCTTCATTCTGGTCACCAACCTGGTGCTCTTGCCGGCCCTTCTGGAACGGGGGATGTCTTCGAGAAGACAGTAGCTTGGCTCGAGAAACTTGCTGGCCACTCGCGCGTCAGCTGCGTGGTGTGTGGGCGGAGTTCCGCGGCTCGAAGCCGACAAGAACTCCTCCAGATACGATGAGGAGCAATCGCTAGATCGGCCCAGCGAGGCCCGTCATCTCCGCTGGGCTTTGGCCGAACAAGGAGACCGACCGCGTGTCAGAGTCAAGCTCGGTTCCCGCCCAAGTTTCTTCTGCGCGCAGGCTTCGGATCGCCTACGTGGCTGATGTGTA
>Ga0307423_1001965_pt1 | contig 11938 bp, 12 predicted proteins | sample SalMarWE160310MG_FD_202154 | JGI IMG/M metagenome (GOLD analysis project Ga0307423, IMG submission 202154) | Salt marsh sediment microbial communities from the Plum Island Ecosystem LTER, Massachusetts, United States - WE1603-10 | ecosystem: Environmental > Aquatic > Marine > Intertidal zone >...
CCAGTAGAAATGCATCAACAAAGTTTAGTTCCGGTTAAATATTGGAAGAAAAAACCTCTCTACTAAGTAGAGAGGTTCATTAAATAACAGTCAACCTATTTTAGGACGTTACAGTAAAATCAGTAGCTACATTTCTATATGTCAGACCTTGAGTCTCACGTTTATTAAAATTTATTAATGTTAATTTAAGACCGAATTAATCTTTATCTCTTATTATTGACTTTCAAAATTTTACTAAAGGCAGGAGGAATAATTACAATCATTTATTCATTTATTAATTAAAGAAAGAAGAAAAACCATGAAAATGCTTTTAAGGGTAGTAATGCCAATTGAACCATTCAATGGAATGACAAAGAAGGGTACGGTTGGAAAAGTATTAGGAAAAATACTGGAAGATTTAAAGCCGGAAGCCGCATACTTTACGCTTACGGATGGTGATAGAACTGCTCTGATGATTATAAACATTAATAAACCGGGTGATTATGTTAAATATGCAGAACCTTTCTTTTTACAGTTCGATGCTGAGTGCAGCTTTGATATTCTTTTAACACCAGACGAGTTGAAGAATTCAGGAATAGAAGAGATAGGAAAGAAATATGCTTAAGACCTGATAAAATATGAGCTGTTTATATGAGAATGGCATAATATGGTTTAGGGTTGAAGTGCCATTCTCTTTTAACAATCTTTCCACTCCTTCAGTATCTTTTTAATAACTCCTTATTTTATCCTCGTGGCTATTCAATTACTTTTCTCTGAGCCGATTCAGCGGCTGATTGTACACCACTTGCCAGCTGAGGAAGAATCCCAAGATTTTCGTAAATAGGTCTCACAACCTTACGAAGACCGGGCAATTTCAAATAAAATACAAATACACCAATTAAGCTAATACCTCCGCTTAGAACAAGTGTGGCCGGTGCACCAATCGAATTACCAAGAGATCCGGCAATCAAGCTCCCGAAGGGACTCATTCCCCTGAAAGCCATTGTGTAAAAGCTCATAACTCTTCCTCGTTTGTTTTCTTCAGAGATAGTTTGAAGCAAAGTATTCGTCGAGGCGATTTGAAGCATCATCCCCGTTCCTGCAAAAAACATTAATAAGCTGGAGAGAAAAAATATTCTTGAGAAGCCGAAAAAAATTAAGCTTGTTCCGAATACTGTAACGGCTAAAGCAATTAATCTTCCAAGCCCGAGAACATTTTTTTTATTCAGCAAATAAATTGCACCTAGTAAAGCCCCGGATCCATATGCAGCAATTAAAAATCCATAAGTATCCGCGCTGCCCTTTAAATAATCTTTGGCGATAACCGGAGCCAGCAATGTAACAGACGTGCTAAAAAGGCTTACCAGGGCAAGAAGAAGAATCAGGTTTTTAATTGGAGCAAAGTTAAAAGAGTAGCTAAACCCTTCCTTAAGCTGCTGATAGATTTTAAAATCTTTAATGGGTTTTGGTTTGGTTTTAATTTGCATCCGGAGAAGTGAAACCACTACAGCAATAAAACTAATACTGTTTACTAAAAAGCACCACCCCTCTCCCACTGTTGCAATTAATATCCCTGCTATTGAAGGACCAATTAATCTTGCAGCGTTTACCATAGATGAGTTCAGGGCGATAGCATTTCCAACATCTTCCTTATGATCTTCTATCATGTCAAAAACAAAAGCCTGTCTTATAGGCATATCAAAAGCGTTTATTAATCCAAGGATAATACTGAGAATGATAATGTGCCATATTTGAATTACGTTTAGAAAAACTAAAATAGTAAGCAGCACTGCCTGGAGTAGTGCAAATGATTGTGTTAGCAGCAACATTTTATGCCTGTTCCATCTGTCAGCAAAAACACCGGCGAATGGGGCGACAACAAACATTGGCAGCTGACCCGCAAAACCAACTATTCCAAGCATCAAGGCAGAGTTTGTCATTTTATAAACAAGCCAGGTTAGTGCAACCATCTGCAGCCAGGTTCCAATTAACGAAAGGCTCTGACCCTCCACAAACAGCCTGAAGTTTTTATGCCTTAACGACCGGAACATCATTTTCAACCTGTTGCTGCCGGAAATTTTGTCTAGTTTCATTCTATTCTTATAAGTACGTAGTAAAATAAAAAATGTTCTGAATGATAAATTAGATAAAATATAATTATCCGTCGATGAGATTTTTAAAGCACTTAATTTGAAAGCTGTATGAATTCAAACGGGTTTTCCCCAACAACCAGAAGAGGTACGTTAAAGAAAGTTAAAAAGACGTAGAACCGAAAGGTAACTCCGGTTAGTTCTCTTTACTAAATTCCTTACTCCATATAAAAACCTGCAGATAGAAATCCCACCCAGTGCTTAAGCGAGTATGGAGCAGTTATTCCCATCATAGTCCCCTTTACGGGTAGTACACCACCTGTCCAGGTGTCAGAATATTTAAAGACTTTTCCGGAAAGTTTTTTACCGTTTTCATTTACAACTTTACTCACTGTAAGTAGCCCGAACACAACCGAATACCTTCCACACCATAGCGGGCAGTCCTGGTTTATGCCATCTTCAGGCCAGAGCTCATCCGAAAGTTTTTGAATTCTGTTTTTAGTAATGGTTCCATTAAAAATCTGGTTGGCAATTCTTTTATCATTCGTAACTGCAACGTTGTGAGCTTCTTCATTTAATCCATATGGATGGTTGTCAAAATCTTCACCGTAGTGGTTGGCATCATTCGAGAAAAGGAAGAAAATATCCGTTCCTAATTTCAAATTATTTTCTTTAACATAATCTGATATTATACTGGAAAGCTCATCGCTTAATGAATTCATCTTTTCAAATGGCATAGCTGTTACCATTATCGGGGTTATTTTAACATTTCTGTTGTAGTGCTGCAGGAAGGGAATCAGCCCTTCAATTGAATGTTCTAAGCTGTGCGCTTTATTGCTCACCATATAATATTCAGATTCAAGTTTCTGCTTGATGATTTCCCTTAGTGGTGAGATTGCCACATCATTATAGGGCCCTTTCCATTTTTCAAACTCATCAAGAATGAGAATATTTTTCGGATCGTTGATTTCTTTTCTTACTGTACCATGTGTTACACTGAAGATTACAACTTCTTTAGCTTTGATAAGTTTATAGAGGGGGTAATAAACCTTACCTGCATAGAGATAATCATCGTGCGGCGAAATTCCTGCTATCAGATTTTCCGATTTGAATTTTTCATCAGGACAGTTTTCGTCCAGCCATCTAACAAACAAATCGAACCGATCGCTCTGCCAGCAGTAACCAACATCATCACGAACCGGTCGGACTTCCTGAGAATGTATCAGCTCAAAGCTTGATACAATGAAAGTAAGTAAAAAGGAATACTTTGCTATTTTTTTCATAACAATTAAGATTTGTTAGTGATGATTCTAAAATAAAATAATTGCATCAATATTTCAGGGCTGCACACATTTATGGTTGAATGATAATATATGATGTGTATGTTATTCTTCCCGATGTGGACATGATTAATATCAGCCCACCGCTATCTGTCAAATAGAATCGCGGTGGGAATGCTGATACCAATGAAAGAGTTAATTACCGGAGATGATCATTTGACCAACTGTTCCTTCTTCAATATTCCACCATACTCCCGCTGAAACTTTATCGAGCTCTCATGTAACTCGGGGTAAAAATCCTGGATAGAGGTGCTATCCCTTAGTGTATGTTGCCCGAAGTTCAGATAATATGTTTCCGAAACATTTTTCCTTACTCCGTATATGTATAGCTGAAGGTTGGGCACTTCATAAACAGTTACATCTGCATTGCCAGTAAGGTTAATCCTTGCCGTGTTCAAATCTTCTTTAACTGGCTTATTACCAAGCCCGACAACTTTCCAACCGCCTCGTTCCGGTCCCACTTCTACAATACCTATAACACTATTCATCATTACGAATGGTGTTAACATACTCTTAGGTGAGTTCGAAATATCGGAAAGGAATTGCACATTTTCAGTCGTAAGTAATTTTTGAAAATCCACATCAGCATACTGTATCATTTTTGCCTGTTGTGAGTTTTGCAATTTTTCTACATCAATACCCAGGTCAAGATCCTTATTTGTTTCGAGCACCTCGATTAAATCGCTTTTAGCTTTCGCTGCTGCTTCTTCAGGAGTATTAAAGATTTTTGGTTCATTCATTTTTCCTTCTCCTTCTCCATTCTCTTGTTTGCAGGAATACAAAATAAAGATGACCGAAAGCAAGAGAAGCAGTGATTTTAAAATTGTTTTCATGATTTTATCCTCCTTTATTTCTTAGCTATGTTATACCATGTATCCCAATGGGTAGACGATCCGGGCGGATCGGCATAGGAGCTGTACTCCAGGAGTCTTTCTGTTCCAACGCATGGTGCCCAAGGATCGTTGAGTATTACATAGTTGGTACCTGCAACAGTAATATATCCCTTTATCACAACTACATGCCCGACTACACCCGGTGTGCCGTACGCATAGCCCATCGGTTTCTTAGCACAGTATATCTGCGAACGAATTTGTTCCCAGGTACGTGCTGCAGCACTTTCTTCAAAAGATACTCCGGCATAATCAAGCTCCAGCCACCCGGGCTTATTACATGAATCAGTTTTAGGGCAGTTGAACTCTGCATTTTTATTATTACAGCAATCTGCTCTTCCAAAGCGGTGGTTTGCCAGGTCGCATTGTGATACAAATATTCCAACATGCTGTGCAAGCATTTGAGTTGTTGCTGCCCAGCACCAGTTATTCGTTTGCTGTGGATGCAGCGTGTTGGGAACAGTTCCTGCTATTTCCGGTTTGCAACAGCCTGCGAGGTATAATGATATCAGCAACAAAACTGCAACTGAAAGAAATTTTTTCATTTTCGCCTCCATTTAATTTTAGTTATTCATAAATACGTATTAGGCAATTAATTAAAAATAGAAATCCTCAAAGCATCATAAACTGGTTGAAAAAAAGAGAGGCTAAGCTCACTCAGCCTCTCATAATAATTTTCAGCTATGCTTTACAAAAAGTAACATGTGAAGTATCTCCATCGTCATCAATTTCTCCATCAGTCAGAGCTCTACGCGAAGTTAATCTGACAAGGTACGAACAGCTTGGCCAGCTGCTAATGTCTATATGCCGGTTACCAAAAGCACCACGTGGTGTTGTTCCTGAAGGAAGTGGTGGTGAAATTGGCGGAAAACTCGCAGCGCTTGTTATATTAACATTCCACGTCGCCATTTGCTGATGGTCGGTTGTGTAAAGAATATTCAGGTCGTTCATTAAATCAGAGCAAGGAGTGGAACCGCCTCCCAGAAATTGCTGCAGATTTACCAGTCTTACTTCAGTCCAGTTATTCACTAACACATTTGATAGTTCATTGCTGAAGGTAACAGCTCCGCCTACCGGACCAGCTTCAAACACTATTCTGATTGCTGTCCCATTCTTTGGATCGGTAACTGCATTACCTGCACCATTTTCGGGTGCGGATCCTCCGGGTATCGCAAACGCTGAGTTGAACCGTACCAATGGTCCGTAAAATCCATCATCAAGTCCATTCTGATCAACTTTTATCCAACCATCGGTATCAGGATTAATTATGTGCGCAGGGACAGGTCCCCATGGACCGGGTCCGCCGGGTGTTGGAGTAGGATCAGGTGTAGCGCCCGTTCCTTGAACATAAATTGACTGAAATGTCCAGACTAAATTATCATCGAACAATTTCCACTGTATTAGTCTGCTTCCAACAAGTACTGGCAGAACAGCCGCACCTGTAATTGGTGTGAGAACCAAAGGATTCGAGAGAGGAGCATAACGGAACCTGTACTGCATTGGTAATGGTGGACCCGAGGGGGCAGTCTTTGGACAGAATCCTTTAAACTTCATACCTCCGAAGAATGCATAATTTGGTCCGCCGTGTCCAAACACAGCAGCGTTGGTTAAACCTGTGACAGCGCTAATATCAGTAATGATATGAAAATCACCGACGTGAGTAAACCAAGGATTTTTAAATGGGGGCTGGGAATCAACATCAACACAAAGTTCTACACAAAAACACGAGCCTACATTTTCTCTATCATTTTGTCTGCCTCTTGTTCGTGGCTCATCCAGCAAAACGGTTCCTCCGGAATCCTCTATCCTGAAATAAATATCGGGACCTCCTACTAATTCAAAATTAATGAAAGGAGAGAGTGGTGTTCTGTTAAAATCGCTAAAAGTATAATCGATCCTGAATTTTCCATTTGCATCCGTAACTGCAGAACCAAGTGCATCATCCTGCAGCCAGTCAACGTCAAAAGCAAAAACTTTAAGTCCGGCAACCGGCATCTGAGTTTTACAAACCGTTACTTTTCCGCAAATTACCCAGGCACCGAATCTTGCCCGTATTGTGCACCAGAATCTGTAAGGAATACAATATTCCCAAGCACCGATATAGTTCCCTTCAACCTCTTTCCATTGCGGTTGAAGCACAGTAACCGTAAACTGAATTGGTCGCTGGTTATTTTGCCTGGATTTGAGGTGAGGAACAGTTTCACAATAGATGTCTATTTCAAATGCTTCACCATTATACTTTTGTTTTTCCCCAAGTTCAAAATAAAAATTCCCCCGTTCATCTATTACTGCTTCTGCAATTAAGCTTGATCCTTTTTCTTTCAGCTGTTCATCTGAAAGAATACCGAGAGTATCATTAGGATCTGAAACAGCGAGAAGAGTAACGTTCTGCTCTTTGCGTGTCCTGTAAAGCCGCACCTTTAAACCGTCAAGCGGCTCCGGGCATTCCCTGCATATATAGCCGCAGAGTTTGCCTTTGAATATATAGTTCATTATACCTCCTTAGATTGTTGTGTTTTAGATTAAAGGTTTTTAAATTATAACACTACAAAACCTTTTTAGTAAATTTTAAAATTTGCCCCAAAGAGAATTAAATAATTCATTTAATCCCCCTTTAATAACGGAATATTAATTAATAAACTGACCTGGTTTCTTTGAGTTTGTCCAAGAGCCAATTACCGGAATACCCGCGGACAAGAAAAGATGAATAGATTTTACAATAATCCTGCCATCACAATAGAAAAAATCTTGAGTGTGGTAATAGCAAAATATTATCGTTGTTAGAAAAAGATGTGCGTTTCCTTATTATGTTGGTTTGTCAATAATTTCGTTTTACTGCCGGATATGTCGTCTCTTTGCAGAACGATAATATGTATTACTTAGGGTTATACGTGGGAATAAAATCTAAGCAACAGCAATAATCCACAATTTGATAAATCACATTTTAGGTGGGGATGGGCGCTTGGAGAAATAGCCCAATTAAAAACCGGAGATGAAAAAGAAAGATTACTTTTTGAAAGCATTGAAAAATATGGAAAGGTAATTGAAATTAACCCGGACTATGAATTTGCCTACAATAACAGGGGATGGATATTGAGTGAAATTGCCAAATTGAAAAATGGTGCGGAACAGGAAAAATATAAGAAAGCAATTGAGCTAATTCCGGATAATAAGCTCGCCTATGAAAACTGGGGATTTACTTTAAAAGAATTGGCTCAATTAAAAACAGGAGATGAGAAAGATAGATTGCTAAAAGAAAGTGAGGAAAAATTCGCCAAGGCTAAGTAACTTTCTGAAAAATAATAGCGGGGATATTTTAGGTATATCAAATATATCCTGTAACGCCTTAATTATTCTGGTCAAATTTTTTCTAGTTTCTCTAAAATTCTAACCATAGCTAAAGTATCAAGCTTACAATACTCAAGTAATTGCTGCTTAATTTCTGCGATAAACATTAAATCGGTTTCTGTTTGCAGACTCTCATAAGCAACAGAGGCTAATCCCCCTTCATTTATTTCCAGTTCATCATAGCTTAATTCCGGAACAAGTGTGGGTAGTACAGCTTTAATCGAGTACGAACCTTTCATTTCGGGTGCATAGTAATATTTTTTCTGAAAAGGAATCATTAGGTCTTTGATTCTCGCTATTAACGTCTCAATCTCTGCTGAATGCTGGGGAAAATCTCTTGCAATCTCCCTTAATCTTGTAACCTCAAACGATTTGTTGTAAACAAGTACGTCGCCTTTTCCACTGGTTACTTTCAGCAAGTTCTCAATAAACTTCACCCGCGGATCATCGCCCGGTTCCGCAAGAAATTCAAAATGTGCAGACTCGCTCTTTTTATCTTTTTTTATAAAGAGAGAATATTGAAACGGAATCTGTTGATACGGTTTTGAGTCATCAAATAATGGTACTGCCGGCTGGAATGTTTCGAAGTCCATAAAGTATAGCGGATATTTCAAATCTGAAAGAAAGTTTTTTATCGCATCTTTATTAATAAAAGTTTCGCCGCTGTTATATACTTCAAGCTGCATCCTGTTATTTTTATTCAGAGGATAATCTTCCGGTATATCTTCGAATCTGATAATTCCATCCCTGTAGAGTTCATATTTCTTTGCCAGATGCATCCCGGAAAAATCAAATATTGAATCGTCTGGAATATGTTTGCGACAGTAATTGAAAAAGCCGCATATATATGGATTATAACAGTGCTCACCGATATCTATATCGGGAATCTGTTTCTTCAACAAGACTTTCTTCAACCTTTTCACATTTTCCTTAACAAAATCCTGCATCGATAAAATATTCTCAAGAACAGATTCGGTTGTAAATAGTTCTTCTAAATTCAGATTTCCCTTCCGTACATACTGGTTGTTTATATAAATAATTGAGAAATCAATCACCTTTATCCCAAGATTTGAAATAACGTAATACTGCAGTGCTGCATCATTAAGATATGTTTCTGAAATCGATGTTGAGCTTTTCACTTCATAAATCTTCCAGCCGTCTTTTCCTTTTACAACAATATCTGCTATAGAGAGCACTTCGTTAAACATAAACGCTGCTTCATAAATTACGCTCCCGCCATTATCTATTAGCTCTTTGGTTTTCTTCAGCGCCTTTTCATAATCGGGAGGATCGCCATAAGCTGCGACTTCTCCACCAGGGAATAATTGTTGTGCAAGTTCGCCGACATTCGTTCCCCTTTTAAATATTGCTTTCTGCATGCCGGAAAGCTCATCCATTTCCTTATAATGATATTTATACAGATACAGATGCTTTTCGCATTGAAGGCCTTTTATGTACGAGGATTTGCTTAAAAGATGTGATGCCATAAGATTTTTTCGTTTGTTAGCTATAAATATAACTATTAATAGAATTAATCCTTTTTAATGAATTGAGTTTGGGATTTAATATCAGCAAATTTGTGACAACAACTTTTGGAATTCACTATGAAAAAGAAAATTGAACTGAGCGGTGGGCTTAAAGATATGGTTACATATTGTACAGCCATTTATGAGCTGGATGGTGATGTTGATACAGAAATGATTAATGATGTAATCGAACACAGTCCAATCTTTGAGAACAAGAGTTTCTACACGAATATTCACGGTACGGTTCAAAGAACAACTATAAACCGGAACAGTAAAGTATTTATAAAAGGAAACAGGGTAACGCTGCAAATAAGATATGATATCTTAAGAGTTGTAGATATTGAATTAACACAGGAAGATGAGGGCTGGATAAAGAGCGATATAAATAACCTAATTAAACATTTTGAATTATTGCTTGCACCAATTGAATGACTGGGTTAATGCTGACACTTAAAATCCTTTTTACGTCTCTTATAATTTTTACCGCAATTTCTTTTCCGCAAACTGAACGGTACACTAAAGGTGCTGAAAACGGTTACGGCTGGCTGGCGATGGACGATCCGAACCTGATGTACAACACATCTAAAGAAAATTATTTGAGCTCGATTCTCGAAAGACTAAGTGTGACGGGGGAAAAATATCCGGAGATAGCATCGCTTAGCTGTAAGGAAGATATTAATTTGCTTCTTAGTAAAGGTAAGTCTGATGAATTTTCACTTGAAGATGTGGTAAAAAAAATAGATAAATTTTATTCACGAGAAGAGAATTTAGTTATCCCAATAATTTTTGCGTATTGCTACACTATCAAGCAATTCGCAGGGGCAAGTCCCAAAGAACTAAATAAATACAAAGAGGAAGTTCTTAAATTTTGTAATGAGTAGATGCTAAAGGTCTAGTTTTGTTTGAATAGCTTTTTCTTTTTTCTTCGGTTCGCGGTGTTTTTTTAGAAAATCACCGAAATCCTCCTTAGAGATTATATAAATTTTCCCTACCTGCTGAGCTTTAAGCTTCCCGGATCTTACATGATACAAAACCCCGGAGTGGCTTATGTTCAACAGCTTTGCAACCTCCTGGACGCTGAAAAATTCCTTCATTACAGTGCTTTTATTGTTTCAGACAAAGCTTTAAAAGAAGCTAAAATTAAATTACGCAGTAGAATCAACATATTCAATCGCTTTGCAAATAAAGTGATGATGCCAAAGATGGTGTTTTTCTAAATATTATAAATAAGGAAGGGGGTTAAGTGATTATTTTACGGTTACTGCTTTGACGAAAAAGAAATGAGATGAATAATAACTTACCTCTTATTAACCTAACAAACCTGAAAAGAGTTTCGCTTTTGGTTTTCCGGGATTTCGGTTGTCTTTATTTTTTGCAATGAGGAAGGCAATTACAAAAAGTAATGCTGCAATCATCACCAGGATAAGTCCGCTGTAAAACGCATTGAGGTTCCCAATTACAAACCGGATGAATTGAACAACTACGAAAATCCCGATGACTTCTAAAGCGAACCAGATGGAACGGGTTATTGTTTTTCGACTGATATTCATTGGTATATATTATAACAATAATTACATTAAAAATAAATAATTAAATCAAAGATTTCTCATCTTTGTTTGTTAAATAATCATTAATTCTATCTAAAGCTGCTTTGTACCTGTTACAATGGTCTGTTATTGATACTCAAATTGAAGATGGTCCCGGTTTACCCTCCATATTCGACCTATAAATGCCACCTGTACCTATAGCATACCGTTCCTGCAAATTTTAATACCAACTCTGCTGTAGTCGGGTCTATATTACAAACAGATAAATAAAAAAATAATAAGGAGGACTAAATGAAATCTCTGGTAACAATATTTCTCTTAACATCTTTACTGATTGGGACATCTTATGCATCAGGAAATCCTAAAGCAATTACAGAAATCAGACAGAACACCATTTCAAGCCTTGAAAATGGATTAAATTCAAAAAACCTTGGACTAAAAAGCAGTTGCGCTTATATGCTTGGCGAGTTACGCATATCAACTGCGGTTATTCCCCTAATGAAAATCCTGAGAGAAAACGAAAATGAAGACTTACGAATTGCTGCGGCTCTCGCACTATATAAAATTGGTACACCAATGGCAATAAACACTGTAAAACAATCTATCAGGTTTGACAACAGCAAAAGAGTAAGCAAACATTGTGCAAGTTTTTATTACGAGCATATAAAAAATAAATTGATCAATGAAGAAAATAATGATTATGTCGTGAAAACAGCCAGAAAGTAAAAATATTTTCTTCGTCTCATCTCCACGAACCGGGATTTTCATCCCGGCTTTTTATTTTAAATAAAAAATTTTAAAGATTTAATTTGATTAAGTGAAGATTTATTTTCACTTTTGCATGAGAACTTTAATTAACTAATATCTCAAACCAAAGTTGTCACACTCACCGAACTCGCAATTGATGAAGAAGAGAAGAAAAAGAAATTCGACTAAAATAAAATCTGACCAGCTAAGTTTTGATTTCAACATTAATACACCAATTGAAATTCATACACCTAAGTCGGACATATCCAGTCTAAGAAAAGAATTAGCCTGGGAAAGAAGACCGATAATAGAAATAGTTAGAAGCTGATTTTATATTCTCCAAAAAATCTGCCGGCAACTGCATATTTAAAATCGTATTCAATCAAGATCTTTTAAAGTAAAACTTTTTATCTTATTATTAAGCAAAAAGCTATTAGTTCTCAATCAATTTAATTTTCTGGTTTTCACATC
>Ga0307423_1001966_pt1 | contig 11935 bp, 10 predicted proteins | sample SalMarWE160310MG_FD_202154 | JGI IMG/M metagenome (GOLD analysis project Ga0307423, IMG submission 202154) | Salt marsh sediment microbial communities from the Plum Island Ecosystem LTER, Massachusetts, United States - WE1603-10 | ecosystem: Environmental > Aquatic > Marine > Intertidal zone >...
TTGTTCATATAGGCCCTTCATCAATAGGACTGGATACGATCACTAAATCCAAAGGCCAAATCCCAGTATCATTCCTTCGCGGTTGCGGCGTTCCTGAAGATTTCATAAAGTTTATTCCTTCCCTGATTGCTCAACCCTTCGAATTTTATAAGTGCTTCATCAGCCATAGTGCACAAGACATGGACTTCTGCAAACGCATTCATGCTGACTTACAAAACGAAGGTGTGCGCGTTTGGTTTTTCCCCGAGGACGCCCGTACAGGCCGGGGCGTGTGGGACGAGATAGACAAGAGCATCAAGATTTACGACAAGCTGATGGTGGTTTGCTCGGAGCATTCACTCCGGAGCGGCCCTGTGTTGCGCGAAATCGAGCGCGCCTTGCAACGCGAGGACCGGGAACACAAACACATTCTATTCCCTGTAAGAATTGACGACTATATTTTCGATGAATGGGAGCACCCGCGCAAAGCGGACGTCGTCGCTAAAGTTGTTGGCGACTTCAGCAATTGGAAAAATCACGATTCATATCAAAAAGCCTTGGACCGCCTGATGCGCGACCTCAAGGCCAGCGAAAAAGAAGAAAACTAGCGTCTGATCAGCACCACCCCCACCACCAAAAGCGCCGCGCCGATTAAGCGCGGCAGGTCGATGGAATGCTGGGGCACGCCCATGAATCCGAAATGATCGAAGACCAGGGACGCCAGCATCATGCCGGTTACGATCAAGGCCAGCAGCGCGGCCGCGCCCAGATGCGGCAGCGCCAGCACCGTTATCACCACATACACCGCGCCCCAAAAGCCGCCGGTCCAGGATAGCCAGGAGCTGCGGGCCACGGCCGCTGGCTGGGGCCAGGCCTCGCGGGTGACGATGATAACGGCCAGCATTACGATGGTCCCGCCCAGATAGCTCACGAACGAGGCCCACGAGGCTGAACTCAGGCTTACTCGCAAGTTTGTGTTCACCGCGGCCTGCATCACAAAACTTGCGCCGGCGATGACGGCCAGCCCCCCCAGACCCAACAACTGCCAAGGCACCTGCACTTGAAGCCTCCTTGCGTTGCGTTAAGCCCTGATTTGAGTCATTATGAAAGCCCGCCCCTCACTAGGGCGTTGCCTTACGATAGCACAACCCGCCAGCCGGGAATGAAAGGATAAGCCATGGCCAAGACCAAGAAGCCCGCCCCGACCTGCGCCTCCTGCGGCCTGGAGATGCCTGACCGCTTGTGCATGTATCCGGAGGGCAAGCCGGGCAAGCACTGCCCCACGGTTAGCGACAAGGCGGTGCTGAAAAAGGCCAACGCGGCCTACCATGAGGGCGACACCATGGAGTTCGCCCGCCAGGCTTCCAAGCAGGAGGCGGCCTGCTATGCCAACCGCAATGAGCGGCCCTACACCATGCAGCCCTCTAAGACCCGCATCATGGAGATCGGCGAATTCGCCGGGCGCATGGGCTATAAGAAAATCGGCCTGGCCTTTTGCATCGGTTTGGCGCGTGAGGCCGAGATGGCGGCCAAGGTGCTGGAGGGCTACGGGCTTACGGTGCTGAGCGCCTGCTGCAAGGCCGGGCGCACCTCCAAGGGCGACTTCCTGGGGCTGGGCGACGAGGACCTGATCTACCAGGGCACCGACGAGGCCATGTGCAACCCCATCTACCAGGCCAAGCTTTTAGCCGAGGCGGGCGTTCAGCTCAACGTGATCCTGGGCTTATGCGTGGGGCACGACTCGCTTTTCATGCAAGCCAGCAAAGCGCCGTGTACGGTGCTGGCGGTAAAGGACCGGGTCACCGGCCACAACCCCCTGGCCGCGCTCTACACCTCAGGCACGTATTACAAGAAGCTGTACAAGCCGAAGCCCTAAGGCGCGCTTAGGAGCGCTTCTTGTCAAAGGCGGTGGTGTAGCGCTGGGCCACCACCCAAAAGGCCAGGGCGCCGAAGATTTGGATGCCGAGCGCCACAAGAAAGGAAAAAAAGACCCAGGGCAGGATGAACACGACAAATGCCAGAACCAGGATCACGGGCAATACGATCTTCCAATGAGCCTGCAGCCAGGCCTCGTTGGCCTGTTTCCACCGGGTTTCCGGGTCGTCCCATTGGGGCTCGGCCTCCGGCTCGCCGCTTTCGGTTTTTTGTATGTCCTCGTCCATGACCGGGCCCCCTGTGGTTTAGGCGTCGCAGTCCTAGAGACTACCCTTTTGGGCCGCTAAGTTCCACCCTCCCCTTGACTTGCCGTAAATTACCTAGGGCCATATGCTGTTTATGAGTTGACACTCCCTTGCGTCCTCGCTAATATCAAGCCCGCCTGGTCGGTAAAACCCTCCGGAGGCCAGCCCACAGAAGTGCGCATAGCTTTCAAGCCAAGCAAAGCTCCGGAAAACGCAACCAGCGACTAGGCGATAAACCGGCCCGCAAGGTTTAATGCGGGCTGCATAAGTTGGTCAAGAAGGCCGTTACCCCGGCATGCGGGGTGCGGCCTTTTTTTATTCCGGCCCGGAGATTAGAGGCGCTGGAGAAAGGAGTTGTGCAGGGGAACCAAGAGAACCGCAAATAAACGAGCGAAGGAAAAGGAGGGAGGACGGCGGTCCCTGGCAAGGTAACAGCGCCGCCCTCCCCGGTGGAGATGGCCTAGGCCATCTGCCGCTCCCATTATCCTGCGCTCCTTTCAAGGCATCAACTGTTTGTTTGCTTATGGAAAAGGAAAGGAGTTGGTTAGATGAAACCATTAGCCGCCAAGGCATGCGGCTGGGCCATATTCATGGCCTTCGCCCTAGTCTTGGCCACACCCCCCGCCCTGCCCACGGCATACGCGGCCGAGCCCTCTCCCACCGGAGAGCAGGATGCCCAGGCCCTGGCGAGGGAAAAGAAAAAGGCAGCCACCCTGGACGAGGTGGTGGTGCGCGGCGAGGCCACCCGGCAGACCATGGACGCCACCAGCGCCACGCTTTTGGATCACGACCAGATCGTGGACCGCATCTACACCACCCCGCTGGACATACTCACCTTAAGCCCGGGCATCAGCATCCAGCAGTACCACCAAGGCGGCACTGCCGCGGCCTTCCAGATGCGCGGCTTCACCTCCTGCTCCCATGGGCCGGACGCCGCCATCTTCCTGGACGGCGTGCCCTTGAACGAAACCGACGGCTACGCCGACACCAACATCATCATCCCCGAGGAGATCGAGCGGGTGGAGATCATCAAGGGACCCTCCTCGGCGCTCTACGGCAACTACGCCAGCGCCGGGGTGGTGCACTTTCTCACCATCAAAGAGGGCGACTTCACCCGTTTCAAGGCGCGCTACGGCAGCTTCAACACCCAGGACGCGGTTTTCACCATGGCCCGGCGCGACGGCAAGCTGGATCAAGTCTACGCCGGCAAGCTCTATCACACCGACGGGTATCAGGATAATTCCAACTGGGATCAGCAGAACGCGGCCGGGCGCTGGACCTACCGCTTCAGCGACCGCCTGGACGCCACCCTGGGATTCCGCTTCTTCAACTCCACCTGGGACGCGCCGGGCTACATTCCCCAGCAAGTCTATGACTCGCGGCCCGCTTCAGCGGTATCCGACGTCAACGGCGGCAAGAAAAAGCGCTTTGACGGGCGGGCGGACCTGCGCTACCGCCTGAGCGCCGAGAGTAAGCTCTTGTTCTACACCTGGGGCTATTCCCAGGACTTCACCCGCTGGTACCAGAACTGGCTTTCGCCCGCGCAAAGGCCGGGCAGCAACTACGGCGACGAGCGCCTCTTCCAGCGCAACGTGCTGGGCGCCGGCGCCTCCTACAACTTCAAGGGCAAGCTTTTACAGCGCGCCGCCAGCCTGATCCTGGGCCTGGACTTCATGCGCGAGGACGACAACCGCGAGCGCTGGAACCTATTGGTGGGGGATGGACGCAAACGGGGCAGCAAATATCAAGACTATAACCTGAAGCTGAACACCACCTCTTTGTACGGCGAGTTCGACTATGCCGTGGTGGGGCCCCTGCGCCTGATCCTGGGCGCGCGCCTGGACGCCTTCAGCGGCGATCTGGACGACAAGCTGCCCGCAGCCTCCTATGACCTGAGCGGCCCCAACGTGTTCAGCCCCAAGGCGGGCCTGGTGTACACCGTGAAAAAGGATTGGGAGCTGTTCGCCAATTACGGGCGCGGCTTCGCCCTGCCGCGGGACAAGGACCTGTTCATTGCCGACAACCTGAACCCCGCCATCCGCAACCAATACGAGTTGGGCGCCCGGGCCAAGCCGGTTCAATGGGCCGACTTCATCGTGACCCTGTGGCGCCTGGATACCACCGACGATTTCCAGGCCAAGCTGGACGACCCCACCAAGCAGGAGAACGCCGGCGAAACCAGGCGGCAGGGGGTGGAGGCGGGCGTTAACATCTATCCCGCCACCAACTGGTATTTCCACGCCGACTACGCCTACATCCACTCGGAGTACCTGAACTACAACTCGGGCGGGGTCAGCTATGACGGCAAGACCCTGAGCAGCGTGCCGGACCATATCGTCAATCTGGAGCTGGGCTACAAGCCGCCGTTGGGCTTGGGCGGACGCCTGCGCTTCCGCTACGTGTCGGATCGCTACATCAACAGCGCCAACACGCTCACCCTGGACGGCCACCAGGTGGTGAACGCCCAGCTCTCCTACGCCTTCAGCCCCAAGTACCGCTTGGAGCTGGATGTGATCAACCTGTTCGACGAGAAATACAGCAATTACGCCGGCTATACCAACGGCGAGATGACTTATGCCCCTGAAGATCCGCTCTCGGTCTACCTGACCCTGCGGGTTAATTTCTAAACCAGAAAGAAGGAATTAGCATGAAGAAAAGTAAAGCGATTGTGACTGTTGTTCTCTGCTTGAGCATGTGCCTGATCGCGGGCGCGGCTTATGCCCACGTGGCTTGGATCATCTGCCCCGAGGCCAAGGCCGGCGAAAAGCTGGCAATGGAATTACTCTATGGCCACGACTTTCCCGAAGGCGATAAGCTTGGCCTGGAGGATCTAACCGAGACTTATGTGGTGGGAGCCAAGGGCAAGATCAAAACTGCCCTGGGCGCTGACAAGAAATTCCGCACTGAAAAGCCCCTGGCCGCTGGCTCTTATGTGGTGGCCGGAGGTACCAAGGCCAAGTTTTACACCAAATCCCCGGCCGGCTATGTGAACAAGACCAAGGACCAGGTGCCGGAGGCTATTAAATGCTTCCGTTCGGTGAAGTTCGCCAAGGCCATCGTCAATCTAGGCGGCAAGGCGGGCGACGTGTCCAAGCCCTTGGGCCAGGACTTGGAGATCGTGCCGCTGGCCAACCCTGCTGGAATAAAGGCGGGCGGTGAATTGCCGGTCAAGGTGCTGTTGGCGGGCAAGCCCCTGGCCAATGCCGAGGTCACTGCAACTTTCGCCGGTTTCAGCAAGGAAAGGGCCATGGCCTTTTACGCCAAGACCAACCCGGATGGAATCGTGAAAGTTAAACTTTGGCATTCAGGCTTATGGCTGGTGCAGGTCTCCCATAAGAGCCCGTATAAGGACCAGGCCAAGTGCGATGTGCTGGGCAAAGCCGCCACGCTCACCTTTAAAATAAAATAGGCATTCCCAACTATCAGCGGCCCACGCCTTGGCACTATCAAGCAAGGCGCGGGCCGCTATTCATTTAAAAACCCGTCCGGGCAGCGGCCGGGAAATGAACCCAACTTAAGCGCCGGGATCAAGCAGGTCAAATGCGGGTCGGCAAAGGGACGGCTGGCAAGCAACCTCAGGCTCCCCCGCCCAAAAGCGCGTCAGCGCAGGCCCGAGGTAACTTCCTCGATATCCTGGATTCGCTTTTTGTCCAGGGGGATACTGCGTATCCCCTTCTTGCCAAAATCGACTTTTTTCAGGTCGATCTTCCTGACTCGCCGGTTGAACATGGTGTGATAGTAAATGACCAAGTTATTAGTGTCATTGGCGACAGTGTATTGCGTACTGGCCGGCAGCGATACCGTCTTGGATGTATCCGAACCTTCGGCCTGGTTCGCCCCGAGATTGAAGCTGTCCAAAATCCGGAAAAATTCCTGAACCGTGTCAAGACCACCCTTGGTGGTGCGCGATGTCTGGGCAAAAACCGTGGCGCGCACGAATCGGGAAGGAGATGTAAAGTCGCCGGGCAATCCCAGAAAACCAGAGCCGCCGGCCAATGGGGTTATCTCCAACTTGCCCCATTTTTTGGCCGTAAAAGGCTTTTGCGACAGATAGCCGTAGTTGCGCAAATTGGTAAGGTGCCAGTCGAAGGTGGGGTTGTTGGTTATCACGCCCACGGGGTTTTCAAAAAATTTCGGGCGCCCGTTCTTGAATTCAATCACTAGGCTTTTCCCGCTCGGCTCAACAACCATAAGGTGCATGGGAAAAGGTTTACCAAGCTCCGGATCAACCACCGGAACCACTTTCACCTGTTGCAGCCCATCACGCACCTGTTGCAGAGAGGAAAAGCTGGATAAAATAAACGCCAGCACTTGGCTCGGGGCCAGGCACTTTTTTGCCTGTCTGGGGTCATATTCCGCGTATTCTGCAAAACCCTGGTGATAGAACATGCCCCCGGCCAGCCCCTTTTCGTTCATCGCGGTGTTGAAGACCCTGTCCATAATCAATATGCCGGCAAAACCATATTTCCCCGTCCAGGCCAAACCTTGCTTGTTGTCGGGCGTTTTAGATTGAAAAGCTTGTCCCCGGGGGACGACTCCCACCTGAGGACGCAGATCGAATTTGCCCCATTCCTGGGTCCGGCCGAAGACAACCGTTCCGTCATCCCCAAGCAGGCTAAGGCCGGTGCAGGTAAAAGCCGCGGTTGCAAATAAAAATACAACCGCGAATGAGCACAACATCGTTAGCAACGATATTCTAGGCTTAAAACAACACATCATATTTTTCCTTTAGCTGCGGCAGGCACCGCTCCCTTGGGTAATTCCTGATCCGGAGCATGCTATGGCCTTTTATTTCTACAGTCAACATCGCATCGGTCTCAGAGCGTACCATCACTTCCCGTTAGTTGCGTGCCAGAGGAAATAACGACGCCACGCGCACCTGTGGGCCGCTGAATTTTTACGGCTGATAATTATTTCGCCCACCCCTTTCCCATGGCTGGCCATTTCCTAGCAGGGATGTATACTTATTTTATTCGCGTTCGTTTTCCCGTGGCGGCTGATTCTGGTTGTCCCAAAAGCCTCTTTAGATCCGTCCTCTTCTTGATAGAAGTAATGATTATTATTTCTGGCAAAAGACTGGGGCAGTTGTTATCCTTATTAAAGTAATGTGGTTTAAGTAAGTGGAGCCGCTGATGGCGAGGGGGACATAACCATCCGTATTGCATATAAATATGCCATTTTCTTCCATGAAGGAGGCTCGCGGCATGAGTGACGAAAAAAAGGCAGAGAAACTAAAGCTTATCCCGGTCAGTGATTTGACCATTTGTGAATCAACCCAGGAAATGCTAACCAAAGCCCGCAAGGATGGGGTGGAGACGGCATTCGACCGGGCGGTGGCCATGAAGGCCTGCCCCATCGGCGCCAAATCGGCCTGCTGCAAGCACTGCTTCATGGGGCCTTGCCGCTTGAACGCCAATGACCCCTACGGCAAGGTGGGCGTGTGCGGCGCCACCATCGACACCATCCAATCGCGCAATTTCGGCCGCATGGTTGCCGCCGGCACCGCCGCCCACACCGACCACGGCATGGAGATGGTCAAGCTCTTCCGCGCGGTCGTGGAAGGCCGCAATAAAGACTATGAGATCCAGGACACCGAGAAGCTCCTGGAGGTGGCCGAGATGCTGGGAATCGCTACCGGTGATCGCGAACTCATGGCTATCGCCGGCGACGTGGCCACCGAGTTGGAAAGAAGTTACACCCAGCTAGAAGGCGAGTTGCCATTCCTCAAGCGCGCACCCCAGGCCACCCAGGAGATGTGGCGCAAGGAAGGCATAGCGCCCCGCGGCGCCATGCGCGAAATCATGGAATGCATGCACCGCACCCACATGGGCATGGACCAGGACTACGAGAACATCATGAAGCAGATCAGCCGCACGGCCCTGGCCGACGGCTGGGGCGGCTCCATGGCCTCCACCGAGATCAGCGATATTCTCTTCGGCACGCCCAAACCGGTGCAGGGCGAAGTCAACATGGGCGTCTTGAAGGAGGACCAGGTCAACATCATCATCCACGGCCACGAGCCCAACCTGTTCGACTCCATACTGGCTTCGGTATCGGACCCCAAGCTTATCGAAAAAGCCAAGGCCGTGGGCGCCAAGGGCATCAACCTGGTGGGCATGTGCTGCTCCGGCCTGGAGATGCTCTCCCGCCGCGGCATCCCGCACGCGGGTAACTTCATGAGCACCGAGGCGGTGCTGGTGACCGGCGCGGTGGACGCCATGGCGGTGGATGTGCAGTGCATCAAGCAGGGTCTGGCCAAGGTGGCCGAATGCTACGGCACCCGGCTTTTCACCACCAACCCGAGGGCCCATATCGAGGGCGTGACCCACATCGAGTTCGAGGAGGACGACCCCCGCGACTGCACCGATCTGGTGGTGGAAATGGCCATCAAGCGATACGCCGGCCGCAACGTTCCGGTGCAGATTCCCAAGCGCCGCGACCGGGGCGTGTTCGGCTTTAGCCATGAGTACATCAACTACATGCTGGGCGGCACCTTCCGGGGCTCCTATGTTCCCTTGAACGACAACATCATAAACGGCCGCATCCGCGGCGTGGCCGGGGTGGTGGGCTGCACCAACCCCAGGGTCAAACAGGATTACTCGCACGTGGAGCTGGTCAAGGAACTCATCAAGAATGACGTGCTGGTGGTGCAGACCGGCTGCTCCCAGATCTCCCTGGCCAAGGCGGGCCTTTTGACCCCCGAAGCCGCTGCCCTGGCCGGGCCGGGCCTTAGGGAGGTTTGCGAGACCGTGGGCATCCCGCCGGTCTTGGGCCTGGGCGCCTGCGTGGATAACAGCCGCATCCTCATTGCCTGCTCGGAGATGGTGAAGGCCGGCGGCCTGGGCGAGAGCATCGCCGATCTGCCGGTGGCCGGCGCCGCGCCCGAGTACATGAGCGAAAAGGCTATCGCCATCGGTCAATACTTTGTTGCATCTGGCGTGTATACGCTATTTGGCGTCACCTTTCCCATCGTGGAAGGCACCAAGTTCCACGACCTGCTTTTTAACGGGCTGGAGAAGAAAGGCATGGGCAAGTGGGGATTCGCCACTGATCCCCATGAGATGGCGCGTCTGATGATCGCGCATATCGACAAGAAACGCGCCGCCTTGGGCCTGGACAAGGGCACGGGCGAGCGCGTGCTGGTGGACATGGCCGACCGCCGGGCGGTGGAGGCCTAGCAGCAAGGTACATCAATAAATGCTAAGCGGGCGGGGCCTTAACGGGCCCCGCCTTTATTTTGGCTAGCATTCATGCCTTCACTTGGTTGACATCAACGCCAGGCCAAGCTATTATCGGCCCGTTCAAAAAGCCCGGCGCGGCGCATTGAAGTGCGCGATTGACGCTGCCGGTACGTTAAAAGCAGCAAAACGCTTAACGTGGTCAGGAAGGCCGTCGCCTCTCATCAGAGGTTGCGGCCTGTTTGTTTTTGGGGATGGGTAATTTTTTCGAGAGTGTCGCATGCAGACGAAACGCCCTTTTAAGAAAGCATTGTGTGGGTGGGAACCATTTCTTTTTGTAAAAAAAAAATTAGGTTCCCCCCCACCCCCCCTCCCAAATACTAAGGGCCGTGCTGGATTTGATGAATTTTCAGGAAAGTTATCTCACACTGCAACAAGCCGAGACGGCGGGCTTATGAGAATATTTTTTAAGCGAACGCTATCAGCATAAATGGGAAATATTAATTTGCTCTATCCGTTTAACGGCATCGTCGCCTCTCGACCCGTACGGGGTTTCGAGTGCATTGCATGTAGGGAGGCTCATTTAAATCAATGAATATATCGATAGCGAATAAACTGATCCACAATATGGCTTCATCCGAACAGAATAGTTTTTCTTTAGATGGGGGGTCCGGGGGGAAACCTTTCTTTTTTCAAAAAGAAAGGGAATCCCCCCGGAAAATACCTGCTTATTTGAGCATCACGCATTGAATGTTATGCGTGCGCAATACATACAACCGAAATAAATGAACACAATGAAATTAAATAGTTCTACCAATCCAACATGCTTAATATCTCAACGCACAAACAAAAGGAAACCCATCATGTCTGCCCGCAAGCCCGCACTCGTCTTTCCCGCTACTCTGCTCCTGTCGCTCTGCCTGCTTTTGGCCTGGCAATCATCAACCCTGGCCCACGGCGTTGCCCTAAAAATCGACCGCGGGGACGCGGTGGTGGTGACGGGCGAATACAGCGACGGCGAGGCCATGTCATTCGTCAAAGTGAAGGTGCTGAACCCCATGGGCAAGACCCATCAGGTGGGTAACACCGATGCCACGGGGCGCTTCGCCTTTGTGGCGGATCAGCCGGGGAAATGGCTGGCCACCTTGGAGGACGGCATGGGCCACAAGGGCGAGATCGTCTGGCGGCAAGGCCAGGTTAAGGCTGCTCAGGACGCCGCCCCCTCCCCTGCCCAGCCGACGGACCAGCCCAAGTGGGTGCGGGCGGCTTGGGGCTTGAGCGCGTTGTTCTGGCTGTGGGGCATGGTGTTTTGGTGGAAAGGGGCCAGGAAAACGCGGCGCATGAGTTGAATTACCTTGAGCGCACATGCAGCATCCGTTTTGCTGGTTGCTAGGTTCTGGGGTGTTTGCAGGGGGTATCGAGTTTGCTTTTTATAAAATGCGTGCGAGCTCGCGGGCACTGGGCGAGTTCAGGTCGAGATCGTATCTCTGCTCATACAGTTCCCGTCCCCACTGCCGCACCAGGTTTTCCTCGGTCATGACAAAGCCGTAGGCCAAGTAAAGCCTGCGGGCCGCCTCCAGGCCGCGGAAGGTCCAGAGATGGACCTTTTCATAGCTGCGCTGGCAGCAGAATTTGAGGGCCTGCTCCAGGAGCAGGCGGCCCAGGCCGTAGCCGTGATAGGCCGGGTTCACCAAAAACCAGCGGAGGCGCGCGCCTTCCTCGGTGCCCACAATAGCCGCGCTGCCCGCGAACTCGTCCTCGCAAAGGGCCGCCCACAGGCCGTCGCGTTCTGGGTCCCAGTCAACGATGCACTGGCTCAACTCGGCCCCCACCTGGGCCTCGAAGCTGTGGTCCAGGCCCCAGTTGTCGAAATAATAGATCGCGTGCTCCTTGACCACCGAGCCCACCAGGCCCGGATAGTAACCCTTGATCTCGATTCTGCCCGCAATCTGTTCATTCATCGGCGTTGCCATTTTTCGCCCTCTCCTCCTCACCTAAAAAGCGCGCGTCATGACCCTCATTCATGCATTAATATGCTACCGATAGTTGCCTTAGTCAACTATTTAATTGACATAGGCAACTGTTAGTGGCACTATGCAGGCAGGATCCAAGCCGGGAAGGTGTCGTTTTTGGCTAATAAAATAAGCAAAATAAGGGAATTTAACAGGTTCTACACCAACATCTTGGGCCTCTTGAAGGATAGGCTCTTGGATAGCCCGGCGTCTTTGACCGAGGGCCGGGTGCTGTTCGAGATCAAGGAGCGCCCCCATTGCAAGGCGGGCGATCTGATAGAACTCCTGACCATAGACCGGGGCTACCTCAGCCGCTTGCTCAAAAAACTGGAAAAACACGGTTGGATTGCCAAGGAGGTTTCCCGGGAAGACCGGCGGGTGCGTTCCTTGCGGCTCACCGCAGCGGGACAGGCCTTGGTGGAGGAGTTGGAACGACGCTCCGAGGCTCAAGTGGAGAGCCTGATCCAGCCGCTATCCGCACAAGAAAGAGCCGACCTGCTGCAAGCCATGGACAGCATTAAAAAGCTTTTTTCTAAAAACGGTCCTTTATCAGAGCCCAATTGAGCTCCCCTTAATGGTTTAATCA
>Ga0307423_1001967_pt1 | contig 11934 bp, 11 predicted proteins | sample SalMarWE160310MG_FD_202154 | JGI IMG/M metagenome (GOLD analysis project Ga0307423, IMG submission 202154) | Salt marsh sediment microbial communities from the Plum Island Ecosystem LTER, Massachusetts, United States - WE1603-10 | ecosystem: Environmental > Aquatic > Marine > Intertidal zone >...
CGCGCTGACATCCTCGTTCTGGCGTCCACTCGGGCAACAGGTTGCCCGTTTGGACGCCAGAACCGGTGGCCGGGAAGGTCAGCGACGCTGACGGTGTGGGGACATGTCCGTTGTCCGGGCGTCCACCGATTTGCGCGACAAACTCGTGCACCTCCTGTCAGGATTGTCTGCGAGGTGGCCAATTAGTTGGTAGGGAGAGAAGGAGTTGGCGATGGATTCGACCGCTGAGACGCGGTTCACTCAGCTATACCGGGCACACTACGACCAGGTTCTGGCGTACTGCGGCCGTCGGGTGAGCCGTGCGGATGCGGAGGAAGTCGCCAACGAGGTGTTTGTTGTGCTGTGGCGAAAGCTATCCACGGTCGACGGCAACACGGCTTTGCCGTGGCTCTATGGCGTGGCGTATCGGACTTTGGGCGATCGTTTCCGGGGCATGCGGCGGCGACAGAAGCTGTCGACTCGACTCAGCGGACTGAGGGCCGAGAGCGCTGATCGGCCAGATGAGATCGTGGTCCGTCGTGCACAGGATCAGATGGTGATCGATGCTCTCGATGGTCTTCGGTCTACGGATGCGGAGATGCTTCGATTGGCTGCCTGGGAGGAGCTGACTGCTCCACAGATCGCAGTTGTCGTGGGTTGCTCCGTTTCCGCGGCGGAACAGCGGGTCCACCGTGCCAAGAAACGGCTAGGCAAGGTCCTTGCCGCCCGGCAGCCGGCTACCACCCATCCAGCCTCTCTCGGGGAAGGAGGAAGGCAATGAATAGGAACCAAGCATTCTCAATGCTGAAAGAGGCGAACCCGGTCCCGGACGTACATGAGTACGCACAACTGACCGGCGAAGAGCAGCGACCCGAAGCATCGGCCTTCCTGACCAACATCGATCAGGAGAGGGATGACGTGACACAACTCATCGAACGAGACCAAGAACAACAGAAAGCAGATCAACAGGCCAGCAAGCGGCCCTGGTGGCAACCCGCCATCGCCGCAGCGGTTCTGGTGTTTGCGGTGATCGGAGTCGCCGTCTTCGCAGGTTCCCTGTCTGGGGGGGACGATGTTGCGCTCACGGAAGTCGGCGTTGCCCAAAGCGTTGACGAGTTTGTTGCCGCTTGGAACCGTGGCGACGAGGCTGCGGTGACCGCTTGGCTCGAGGGCGTCACCCTTTGCGAACGCGGACCCACCTGCCGCCAGGGAGCAGAGCTGGTGGATCGGATGCTCCCGATCCTGGCAAGCGAACCCGTTGTCGAACGCACGACCGATGTCAAGACCCTCGACGACGGACGCTTCCAAACTCACATAACTTTCGGGGATGGAGAGGTCGTTGCCGATGTCAAGACCTGGACGATCACGACCGATCGAGGCGAGATTGTTCGCATTGAAGAGTTCTGGGATCGCCTGAGTTCCTTCTCGACCGATCGTCCTGAGAGTCCAGCAGGCGGTACGTTGTTCGACGTGATGACCGCTCAGACAATCAACCGCGAGACAGCCGTATGCACCTGGCAGACGCTGTTGTTGACCATGACTGAAGCCGAGCTCCTTGCCGCAGGCAACGCCGCCATCGAGGAGAGTGTGGTCACCGCCGCTCTGGATTGCGAGCTTGACCCGGAGGCGATTCCCGGCCTCCGCCTCGCTCTGCAACGATCGACGTTGATGACCGAATAGTCGCGTTGAGCGATGCGTGTTTCGGGACCGACCACATTGGTCGGTCCCGACCGGTTCCCGATCGTTCGGGCGGATGACATGCGGTTCGTGACATCACCTTGATAGAGTCGGCCGATGCCCGGTGAGACGGACCTAACGCGCATGCTGCAGACGATCGCTGTTGATCGTCGACCCGGGACGTTCTGCTTTCTCGCCGGAGCTGTCGAGCTAGCCGCCGATGCCTGGGCCACGGTGCGAGAGCAAGAAGGGCTGTCGGTTGTCGTTCCCGTGGATGTCGCCCGGGAGCACGGCTTCGAACCCGATCTCGCGCTGGCGTGGTTGACCCTGCGAGTGCATTCGTCACTGGAAGCCGTGGGGCTGACTGCGGCTGTGTCCCGGGTCCTTGCGGATTTGGGCATCCCTTGCAACGTCATCGCCGGCTACTACCACGATCACTTGCTCGTTCCGGCCGACCGTGTGAGCGCGGCGATTGCCGCGATCGAGTCACTTTCGACGACCGCAGGCTGACATCCTCGTTCTGGCGTCCAATCGGGCAACATGTTGCCCGATTGGACGCCAGAACCGGCTAGACCGTCTCGGCCAGGGCGTTGATGGCCGCGGTGAAGCACGCCATCGGGGCCTCGACTAGCCCTGCGCCAACCATCCCAATGCCCGGGACCTTGCCGGCGATACCGGTGTTGATCATCGGCGTTACCCCGGTGCGCACGATGCGGGCCGCATCGATTCCCGTCGGGGTGCCACGGAACTCGAGCATCGGGATCTGATATGCCGGGTGCTCCGCGACGGTGATCTCGTACATCGCCAGAGTGCGACGCACGGCGCCGGCCGCAGTGCCGCCGACGAAGCCGACGATGGCCGGGGCGGCCGCCATCGCAAAGCCTCCGATCCCAATGGTCTCGGTGATGGTCGAATCACCGATATCAGGGCTGGCGTCTTCGTCGGTGAAGCCACCGAGATAGAGCCCATCAACCGGGGGAGCGGGAGCGGTGAACCAGCGGTCGCCGGTGCCCGACAGACGGACGCCAAAGTCGGTGCCGTTGCGTGCCATCACCGTGACCACGCTCGACGCCTCAACCCCGGCGGCGGCGTCGGAGCCGAGCTTGCCGGCAGCCATCACGAGGTTCAGCATGAAGTGATCGTTGTTGTTGATGAACTCGTACACCTCGCGACGCTGATCCACCGGGGCGTCGGCGCCATCAACCAGAGCGGCACCGATCTCTCGTAGGAACAACGACGTGACGGCACGGTTGCGATTGTGACCGTCGTCACCCATCTGGAGCGCCTGGGCGATCAGCGACTGGAGGTCTACAGGGCCCCGGTTGCGGAGCACCGCACCGAGCACCGGGCCGAGGACACGGTCCATCCAATGGAGGCGCTCGATGACCTCGGGGCCGAACGCGCCGTAGCGGAGCACTTTGCCGAGTCCTTCGTTGAGTGTCGAGTAGGCGACACCGTCGCCTGCCCCGTCCTTGATGATCGCCACCGGCATCGAGGGTGAAGTGACCCCGGCCATCGGGCCGACCGCCTTGTGGTGGTGACACGGCGACAATTCGACCTCGCCGCGGGCCGCTTTGGCTGCCGCATCATCGGGATCGTCGGCGAGACCCTCGTACAGCATTGCCCCGATGATTGCGCCCTGCATCGGCCCGCTGGCACGGTCCCACTCGATCGGGGGACCGGCATGGAGGAAGGTACGGTCGGTCATCCCAGGGAAGACGTCGCGTGCCACACCGATGTCGACCAGATGGGGGCGTACGGCCAGCATCCGGGCGATTGCCGTGCGGTTGGCCTCACCCATCCGCCCGTCGGCGGCGAGCCTGGCCAGAGCGGACTCTGTGCCGGGAACCGGTGGACGCCAGTCGGCACGGGATACGGTAGATCCTTGCTGCTCGATCGAATCAGCAAGCATGTCGGCGCCTGCCGTTGCCACGGCAGGTTCGTTGTCGAGGAGGTCACTGAGGTGGCTCATGCTTGGCTCCCTATGGTCGCCAGCCGGACCGCTTCCCCGGCGGCGGCTGCATTCGACAGCCACACCGACGCTCCGGCCGATTGCAGCTTCTTCGCCTGTGCATCCCGATTCTGCGGGTCGCGTTTGGTGCCGCACAGCGAGATCACCACCGCGGCTCCGGCATCGGTTGCCTTCTTGACGGCAGGCAACAATTCGGTGGCCGGGTCGGCGTTGGCTCCGTAGCCGAGAACCACGTCCATGAGGATCACACCTACGCTTTCGTCGTGGGCGGCATCCTCCAGACGGTCGATTCGCACCGTCTGGTCGATCATGGGGTGGGCCCTGCCCTGGGTGTACTCGTCGTCGCCGTAGTCGATGAACGTGTGCCCGGGGTCGGTCTCCTTCTTCCCGATATCGCCGAGCGCCGGCATCGCCACAAAGCGAGCCTCATCTCGCAGCGTCCCACCGGAGAAGAGCCCGCGGACGGTTCCCGGGCGATGCTGGTCCTGATCGACGGGCCATGAGCCTGCGATCTGCTCTTTGCCGAGCAAATCGAGGATCTCCCCGGTGCCCGACTCGAGAGTGGTCTCACCCATGAAGATGACCACAACCGGTTTTGAGCACTCGGCCGCAGCGGCCCGCACCCGTGCTGCCACCGGTGCTGCAGGTGGCTTGGAGATGACGGCGATGACGTTGACCGAGGGGTCTTCGTCGAGAGCATCCAGTGCCTGCAACGTCGCCATGGCGCCGACGGCCTCCGACAGGTCGTGGCTACCGGTGCCGAGAGCGTGGCGAACCCCGACTTCGGCGTCGTCGAGCAGCGAGCACACCTGCTGGATCCCGGTTCCGGATGCACCTACGATCCCGACCGGTCCCGGCTGGACGGCATTGGCAAAACCGAGCCCGAGCCCGTTGACGATGGCGGTGCCACAGTCCGGGCCCATCACGAGCAAGCCCTTGTCCACACCCTTCTTCTTCAAGGTGATCTCTTGTTCGATGGGCACGTTGTCGCTGAAGATCATCACGTGCCGACCTGTGTCCAGTGCTTCCATCGCTTCGACGAACGCGTGCTCTCCTGGAACGGATAAGAGCACGATGTTGGCGCTGTTCACGTCGGCTGCAGTGCCCACCGTTCTCGGCGGCGGCGCATCGAGACCGCCGTCGGGTGCAGCTCGATAGGTCAATGCCTCCTCGAGCACCCGGTGTGCCGTGGCGATCACATCTTCGTCGTCGGCCTTGACCGCAAGCAGTAGGTCGTTGGGACCGGCTCCCGCGGTGGCTTCCATGTCGAATCCCATATCGGCGAGCAGGCTCAGATTGAGCTCGGTGGCCATCGCCACCAGCGCATCAGTGACTCCAGGTACGTCCTGGAGCGCTTTGCTGGCCTGCATCAACCGAACCGAATCGTGGTATTGCCCGGGGTGTATCTCCACCCGAGAAACCATCAGTCACCTCCGTTGTGTCCGGTCGAAAGAGTGCTGCTTATTCTCCAACGTCGACGATGGCAATCGCCGGGCCACCACCGTGGGGGCCCTGATGCTTTGCATCAACCGACACAAACACGGCCGGGTCGTTGATGGCAAGCGCGGCGATGGCGCCGACGGCACCTTTGGAATGGCGGTGGTGGTGCACGTCGGAGTCGTCGAGCATGATCTGGCGCCGTCCCCGCAACGTCGCCCGACGGTCGGCCTCACACTTGATGAAGCAGTTGACAACCTTGCCGCCGAGGTCCTCGGCGCGGGGCCGTTCGGGAAGCTCGAGCCCGGCATCAGCAATCGCCTCGAAGATGCCGTCGATATCGAGGGCATCCTTCATCACCGAGTGCCCGATGCGGTAACGGCCACCTGCACCTGCCCGGTTGCCGAACAGGACGATTTGTGCCCGGTCCAGTTCGACACCAGATGAGCACGATGCCACCGACGAGTACAGGTCGAAATTGTGATAGATCTCCTCGGCCTTCGGCATGTCGATCTCACCGAGACCCACTGCGATGCCGAGACCGGTGGTGCCGTTGGAGACGCCCATCGAATCGAGCGTGTCCTCGGTGAAGACCGTCTGTCCACGGCTGTGTGCGTCCTTGATCGTCTCGACGGTGAGCAACGGAGTCTTGGTCTGTACGTAGTGGACGTCTGCCGGGTCCTCGATGCCGGCATCGGCCATTGCCCGGCGCACACCTTCTGCGACCGTTTCGACCATCTTGGGGCGGCCGATGTCCTCGGGGCGAATGACATCGCTCATCGCAGTTCCGATCACCAACCGGTCCTTGTCCGGGCTGCCGGTGACCGGTGTCTCAGCGAACACAGTGGCATGTGGTGTGATGATGCCGTCACATCCTCCCGACCACACCATCGGGATCTCGGCGATCTCCGCCTTGGTACGGGTGCCGAGATCCTCGAGAACCTCGCGAAACGCCCGATCGGCAAGGATCCTGGTGTAGTCGTTGACACCACCATTTCCTTCGGTCTTGCCGATGACACCGACGACCTGGTCGGCGGTGAATGTCCCCTTCTCGATGTGCTCGGCGAGACCGGATGCATCGGTGACGCTCTTGATCTCGACCTTGACTACCTCAACGGCCATGCCCGCTCCTCCTCGTTGGTGCGTATCAGTCGACCGTATTACAAGGTGGCGTCGGTGGCATTAGGCTTTGTTGACGTGAAATCACCCGATCTTTTGGCAAAGTCTTACCAAACAAAACCACTCACAGTCCGGGAGGTGCTGGAGGCGCCCAACTTCGCCGGCACCGAGGTACTTGCCGGCGCCTCGGGTCTCGACAGAGTGGTGTCCTCAGTCAACGTCATGGAAAACCCGGACATCCTGCCTTGGGTCAAGCCAAATGAGCTGCTCATCACCGTCGGCTACTCGCTCCAGGGCCGTGGCGAGGACATGGCCGGTTTCCTCGAGGAATTGAGCGAGAAAGAGCTTGCGGCATTCGGGCTCAAGCTGGGCCCATATGTCACCAGGTTGGAAGACGCAGCTATTGCTGCGGCCGACCGTATCGGCTTCCCGATCCTGGCTCTGCCGACCGCGGTCTCGTTCGACGACTTGATCGCCGACGTCTATCAGGCGAGAGATTCCATGCTTCTGGGAGGTCTGCATCGCAAGAACGATCGCGAGCAGGACCTAATGAGTGTTGCTCTTGCCGGAGGCGGTACGGAACAGGTTGCGGAGCGTCTTGCCGAACTGGTGGAGTGTGAGGTGCTGGTTCTTGGTGTCGGCAACGAGGTGGTTGCCCACTTTCCAACTCCGGGATCCGATCCAGATCCGACGGATCGAGATCGGCTGGACAACGCCATCAATGCGCCGATCGTCGTCGGCTCCACCTACGTCGGGCAGCTCTATGTGTTCCCCGACCAGGGACCAAGCAATCGCTTCTTCCCCGGACTGGTCCCGACGTCTGCCCAGATCATGGCACTGGCCGCCTCCAGGGAGATCGCCGTAGCTTCCGTGGACCGGAGGTTCCGGGCCGAGTTCGTCGAGCAAGTGCTGCTCAACCGGTTGGATGAGGCGGAAGTGCTCCGTCGCTCCCAGGCCCTCGAATGGACCATTGCGTTCCCGGCAGCGGTGGTCCACCTGTCGACGGCAACCCTCGATGCCGCTACTCATCTCGAACGGATCAGGGACATGCTCGGTTGGTCGTTGCGTGCCGAGGGCATGGACGTGCCGTATGCGATCGTTGGGGGAGCCGTCGTGGCCATTGTCGGCGGCAGAGGAGTCGAGATGCCGGCCGAGGTAGCCGCCCGTGCCGCGTCGGACGTCCTCTCCCGAACCGCAAAGGGCACCTGGTCGGCCGGGATATCGGGCCCGCTTGCAGGGTGGTCCGATCTGCCGCACGGTTGGGAGCAGGCGAGGGTGGCGAACCGCGTCATCCAGACGACGAAGGGCGTCGGAGCGACGGGCCGGTTCGACCAGCTGGGGGTGTACCGCCTGCTCAGCGAAGTGGATCAGGTGACCTTGCGCACCTTTGCCAGGGACGCGCTGGGGGAGCTCTACGACCCCGCCGGGTCGAGGGCCGAGCTGCGTCGGACGCTCAAGGTGCTTCTCGACACCAACCTGAACGTGGCGGAGACGGCCCGCAAGCTGCATTATCACTACAACTCGGTGCGCTATCGCACCGCTCAGCTCGAGGAGATCGTCGGGCCGTTCATGACCGATGCCGCCCGACGGCTCGAGCTTCATGTGGCTCTGCTCATCTGCGAGATGGCCGACGAGATAGCTCCGGCGTAGCGGACAGACGGCGGCTCGCTACTGGATGAGGCTCTCAGCGCCGAGCACGATGCCTGCGGCGAGCGCCGGCCCTGAGGTGTGTCCGAGCCGGGTCAGCTCGATGTGGTTGGCCGCGACATTCCCTCGGCCGGCGAGCGCCCTCAGCAGGTTGCCTGCCGATTCAACGACCTGTCCTCGCAACGCCATGCGGAGCAGTGCAGCCGAGAACGCGGTCGTACGCGACCCGGCGAGCCTGGCAAGTGGTTCGGAGATAGCGCCGATGAAGGCGACGGCCTTCTCCTGTCCGGTGGCTTCACCAAGGAGCCGGGCTGCGGCGACGGCGCCCGTAAGCACATCGTCACCCTCGGGGGTCAACCCGGGTCCCCGGCCGAGCAGGGATCGGGACGCATGTAGCAAGCCGCCTTCAGATCGAACCGCAAGCGCCCGGCGCAGCGATGAGGTGTCGATCTCGGGGAGATCGCTTGGAAGATCTTCGAGATTGACTGCGAGCTCAGCAACCGACACCGGTGAGAGCGACGGCCGGGGGTCCCACCATCGGTTGACCGTTACCGTCACAGTCCCCATGGTCACCCGGCCGTTGCCGATCAACACTTCGGTTTTGGCATCGATCCGGTCAAGTGCCTGCTTGCCGGGTTCCGTAGCAAGGTGAACGCTGTTGGGGAGGCGGGCTCCCTCGCCTGCGGAGATGACGACGACTTCCTCACCGACGTGGAGCCACACGGCTGAGTTGGAGGATCCGAGGACTGTGGCCTTGGTCGCAGTGCCGTTGAGGAGACTGGAGAGCACGGTACTGGCCACCCCCGGCACCCGTAGCGGCGCCGGGGGTGGGCTGTGCTCTGTCGTCTCGGAGATGGGTGCCACCTATCCCAAATCGACGATGGCGGCCACCGGGCCGCCACCGCTCGGCCCCTGGTGGAGCGCCGCTACCGAGACGAACACTGCTGCATCGTCCACCGCAGCGGCGATTACGCCGCCGACGGCTCCTTTGATGTGACGGTGGTGGTGCACGTCTGAGTCGTCCAGCGACACCTGGCGGCGTCCCCGCAGCCGCGACGTCGGGTCGGCTTCGCATTTGGCGAAGATGTTGACCACCTTGCCGTTGAGGTCCTCGGGCTTGGCTCGCTCTGGCAGATCGAGACCGGCAGAACGAATCGCCCGGTAAACGCCTTCCAGGTCGAGAGCGTCGTTCATCACGTCATGGCCGATGCGGTACCGGCCACCGGCGCCACGAACGTTGCCGACGACCACGGTTTGTGCCTGGTCCAGTTCGACACCGGATGAGCATGATGCCACCGACGAGTAGAGGCTGAGATCGTGGCCGATCTGCTCCGCCGTCGGCATTTCGATTTCACCGAGCGCCACCGCAATGCCCAATGCCGATGTGCCGTTGGAGACGTTCATCGAATCGAGCGGATCTTCCGTGTACACCGTGTGGCCGCGGGACTTGGCGTCGTTGATGGTCTCCATCACAAGCAGAGGCGTTTTGGTTTGCACGTAATGGACATCAGCGGGGTCGTCGATGCCCGCCTCGCTCATCGCACGGCGAACACCCTCGGCGACCTTCTCGACCATCGCGGGGCGGCCGATGTCCTCGGGCAGGATCACATCACTCATTGCGTAGCCGACGGCCAATCGCGGCTCATCGCTTGGGGGTTCCGTGGTCTCGACCTTTGCAAACACGGTCGCATGGGGACAGAGGATTCCGTCGGTACCCCCGGACCAAACCATCGGAATCTCCTTGACCTCAGCCTCAGGGCGAGTTCCCTTATCCATGAGCACCCTGCGGAAGGCTTGATCGGCGAGGATCCGGGTGAAGTCGTTTACCCCTCCGTTTCCCTCGGTCTTGCCGACAACCGCAATGACGCCGTCGGCATCGAAAGCTCCTGCTTCGATCAACGCCGCCAAACCGGATGCATCGCTGACACTCTCGAGCACAACCTTGCGAACCTCGATGGCCATCGCACACTCCTTGGGTGAGCCGGTACCTTCTCTCCACTGCCGAGGCGCACGCCCGGGTGGATATTCGATTCTCCGTCCGTCAGGTGGCTGAGACTAGAGACGAACGTCCCTGAGTGTGCGTCGCTTTGTGTGGCGTCGGTGACACGGCAACTTGCGGGTATCCGGTGATCGGATCGCTCCAAGTCCGCAGGCTCAGACTCCATATCCATTCCTTTGCGACGCCGGTAGGCTGGCCGGCGGGAGGTCTGAGTTGCAGATACAAGAAGTGGTCAGCGGCGTCTTCTGGGTCGGGGCGTCACACACCAACTTCGTACTGCTCGTCGACGGCACCGCTGTCACCATCGTCGACAGTGGTTATCCGAAGGACCGGGACCTGGTCGATGCGTCCGTGACCAAGATCGGCCGATCTCTCGCCGACGTCCGGGCCATGGTGCTTACCCACGGCCACGCCGATCACAAGGGCTCGGCGGAACGCCTCCGCCGTGACCACCAAATCCCCGTTTTCTGCCACCGCGAGGAAGCTCCCCTTGCCCGTGGCGAGATCGAGCAGCGAATCTCGACGTGGGAACTGCGTCGGGCCTGGCGGCCGAAGATCTTTCGGTTCGCCGTCAACGCCATCCGTAAGGGCGGTCTGCGACCGGAACACGTCACGGAGGTCGCCACGTTCGGCGACGCCGAGACTATCGATGTCGCCGGGAACCCGGTTGCAGTCTTCACCCCCGGCCACACCTCAGGCCACTGTGCGCTTCATCTTCCTGAGAAGGGTGTGCTGATAACCGGCGACGCCTTGATCACCGTTGACCTTTGGGACCCGGCCCGCCGCGGTCCACAGATGATCCGACGACAGTTCAACTTCGACCATGACCTGGCAATCAGGTCGCTCGATCGTTTCACCGGTCTGGAGGCAGATGTGCTCATCCCCGGTCACGGCGAACCGTGGCAAGGCGACCCTCGCGAAGCCGTTGCCGAGGCGTTGCGAGAAGGCTGACAACTAGCCCCAGTTTCCCCATCTCATCGGGAACGATGTCGGGGAAGATCGGATGCGATTGCCGCGACTGCGACGTGTCGACTGCGGATCCTGCCGATCAGGATGCCGACTCGCGCCCAGTGGCAGACATCGCAAAGGCGGCCGTGTGAGTATCCCACAGGAGTTGGAGCTGGCTGGATGCGGCCACTTGGTCTATCCGTAGCTTCAAGACTATGGCTGGGCGTCGCGTTCTGCCAGCCTCTTGATCTCGAGCATCATCTTGCGGCTCATCACGAAAGTGATCACTTCGATCGGGAAGCGTCCGTACGCAAGGCGGGTCTTCCAGCCGGGGCTGTAGTCGCTGCGGCCCCTGGTCAGGAACCTGCTGGCACCATCGGGGCTCGGCTTGACGATGAACTGCCAGGTCGACATTCCCCAGCTCTCGTCGACACCGCTGTCGCCGGGTGACCCTAGGAGCACGAAGGCGCTCGACGGATCCACGATCTCGATTCGCATCGGCGGTGCGGTCGGGTGCAGGTAGATGTCTTCGCCGACCACCGGATGCTGGTGGTCGGGGAGGATTTCCGTGCTGTTGGTTATCTTGCAGCCGGCAAGGTTCTCCAGGGTCTGGTAGGTGTAGAAACCGCCGCGGCCCTGTCCGATTTGGGCGATCCAGGGCCAGACAGCCTCCGGCGCTGCGTCGATGGAGATTCCCAGGGTGTAGGACCATTTGGGTTCCGGCACAAACGCGTCGCCCGGCAGCGAATCAGTTGGCTCGGTTCCCACCGTCCCCCACTGCAGCCGCCTCCGCCCTATGAACGGCGTAGCTACCAGGTTCCACAGGATGAGGGCGACGCCCTCGAGTGCAGCCAGAACGCCGACACCGGGCGAGCGAGCCGTGCGATTCCCGAGCCGTCTGCTGTTTGTGTCCCCTCCGGCTGACATGCTGCCCTCCTCGATGCCCTTTCGACCATTCTGTCGCAGCGGCGGAACGTCTCCCAGGGGCAGAGGTCCCGATGCGTCCTTCCGTTCTTGCGGGAGCATGTTCGGGCGAATTCAAGGGTTGGCCGCGACGAGTTTGTTTAGTCGTTCGGCTGGGGTGTCCCAGTCGAGTGTCTTTCTTGGTCTTGTGTTGAGTTGTTGTGAGATCTTGTCGAGGTCGTCTTGGCTGTAG
>Ga0307423_1001968_pt1 | contig 11923 bp, 6 predicted proteins | sample SalMarWE160310MG_FD_202154 | JGI IMG/M metagenome (GOLD analysis project Ga0307423, IMG submission 202154) | Salt marsh sediment microbial communities from the Plum Island Ecosystem LTER, Massachusetts, United States - WE1603-10 | ecosystem: Environmental > Aquatic > Marine > Intertidal zone >...
TAAGAAACCTATTCTCTCTCCCGTTGGAAGTGTTGCTGCTCGAGCTGGACGTCAGGCTGGAGTTGCTGCTGTAGGTGGAAAGAAGATTTACGATGACACCTCAATGCGTTTTCAATATGACAGAATTTTCGGTACCGATATTGTTTGTATTGGACATTCATCAACAACAGCTGAAGGTATGGGTGTAAAGACCTCTGTTCAATATATCCATGACACCGCAGAGTTTGCCAAGGTTGCTCTAGTAACTGACTCAAAGGGTAAGCTCATTGGAGGCCAAGTGATTGCTTCTAGGATGGGAGCTAGACTTGGTTATGAGATATTCGAACGTGTGGAGTCAGGAGCAATCCTTCAAGACAAACCACTTCTGAAACCACGTCACGAACGTCTGCGAGAATACCTCGAAACTACCTTTGGCCCTATTCGATAGAAGGTGGGGGTACTTCCCATTCTTCTTCTTTAGGTTGATTACGTTTTGGACGAGATTTTCTATCCGAACTGAACTTTAAATAGCCCGAATAGGCAAGTCCCACACCTACAACGCCAAGAAGTGAGTAAACCACAGTCTGAACGAAGATGTCATCAACAGCATCAACCGGAATCAGAATGACTTTTTGGAAGATACGCTCATCACCACTAGCATCACTTGCCACAACGCGGATTGAATAGAATCCTCCACTTGTGTATGTAAAGCTTGATGTAAATTTGTAGCCAAAACTTTCGTCGATTACTCCAGTAATATTATCACCCTGAGGTCCGATGATGCTCATCGAAACGCTCTCCAAGTCATCGTCAAAGATATAGGCAGTTACGTTTGCAGGTTCTCCAAATTCGCCTCTGGTCAATACGACATCATAGATTCGTGGTGCCTCAGGGATTATAGTACTAGCAAGATTCCTTAGTAGCCGAAGATTATCTGCGCCTGCACGAATTGCATCATAGAGTACATCATCATAGAGTGTTGAACCATCTGAAATTACGTATACAGTTCCTCTGCCATATTCTGCAGTTGCAACTATAGCATGGGTTTTAGCAGCATCTTCCCAGAAGAGCCCACGAGCATTTGAAACGGTGGGATCTACGTGTAGCGTACTTCCCTGAATAATATACAGGCTCGACACACCTTCCATCAGCGTATCATTTTCTACTGCACCATTGTAAACTAAACCTGCACTGCCAATACCTACTCCAATCCCACGTCTTTCGCATTGAATACCGAAAGGCTCTAAGATTTTATTATACGAATCTATACCAAAGGATGCTGTTTGTTGTGTTGAATCCCAGAATTCAGACAAAACAAGTAATGTACCTCCATTCTCTACAAACGTATGTAATGCAGTTATCTCACTGTCAGTATACGCTGTTTCAGTATCCATTATCATGAAGACGTCTGCTTCCGAGAGGTATCCTAGATCAATGTAAGTTGCTCCCGCATCAGCAGGGCTTCCAAACTCAGATAGAGTCACACCACCGTTTCGCAGGTATTCAGTGAAGTATCCATAGTAGGATGGATCATCAGGGTCGTCAGCTGAATGATGTTCCATATCGACCATCAGTCTTCCTCCAAAAAGTGTGATTGTAAATCCGATATCGATTGAGGCTATAACATTCCCATTAGAAGTTAGATTTAACATTCCATTATACCATCCAACTTCCGACATTGGCAGGTCATCTGGAATATTAAGATGAATACTGAAATGTGAATACCCTGTAGAGATAGAAATCTGGTCCGGTGTTTCAATATACAAACTGGCATTACCTGTAACTGAAATATCTGTCAGACCTACTGATTGAGTTGAAATAATAGTCATATTCTGAGGTGGCCTGTTATCTCCCACGATTAGAACTGTATCACTCCATGGCAAGGTCGGGAATCGCTTGGGGGTCATAATTGTTATGTCTCTGCTCGATTCCGTTAGTAACTCTGAAGCCTTTGTAATATTTACTAATCCCCATCCCTGTACCATTGGATCTAGCTCGAGGTCGGTTGCTGATGCCATAAGCGCAGCCTTTGCTTCTTCTGGTGTTAGGAGATGATGCCTCTGAGCAAGAAGTGCTACTGCTCCTGCAATCATTGGCGTTGATGCTGAGGTGCCTGCCCACTGAGTATATGCGCTTCCATATTGGGTGTAATTGTAGGGCGGGAATTCGGATAAGCTTGCAGCACTAGCACGACCAGAAACAACACCATATCCTGGAGCAACAACATCTGGTTTTGCACTATATCCAGTTGGTTGTGATGTGGTTCTTAGGACCGGTCCAACACTACTGAAAGCAATAACACCAGTATCATCAACAGAAGCTCCAACAGTGATGGATTCTTCAAGTATTCCTGGAGAATTAATTGAAAATGCTTGTGGACCTGAGTTACCTGCAGCAACCACGACTGATACTTCAGCATCGATTGCAGCCTGTGAAGCGGCTAATGATGGTTCAACGAGGTATGTGTCATCGGTCCATTCGCCACCAAAACTCAAACTAATAACGTCTGCTCCGTTATCTACTGCAAATTCAATTCCTTGAGCAATGACAGAATCATCTCCTGATCCTGTATTATCTAGAACTTTGATAGCTAGGATACTTGCTCCTGGGGCTACACCAGTTAAATTACCACCACTTGCAGACCCATCACCAGCAACATTCCAAACACATGCTGTTCCATGTCCATTGTCATCGTATCCCACGATACCATCAACTGGAGTCATATCATCATGATTATCGATAAGGTCTTTGAAACCGATGATCTGATGTTGTAAATCCGGATGATTTGTATCGACACCACTGTCAAGAACTGCCACAACAACACCTGTACCATTAAATCCCATATCCCACATTTGTTCAGCATCAAGAAATGTTGTGAAAGGTGTGTACCCATTTCCATTTGCCGCAATAGCTGCGTTATCGATGGGAGACTCTTCCGAAGCAATCTTTCTCTGAACATCCAGTGTAAGCCCACTGATCAATGTATTCTCTGATAGTAAAGTGACCTCATCGTTCCGAACGTAAAGAGAAACCATTGGGATGATATGAAATGCATGTCTAATAACTACGCTTGATAATCCCGACGTTCTAATCGCATCAATCATTGCCTCCGGTGTACTTCCTTCTGGAAATTGAGCAACAACTGGAAGGATATCCTCCGGTTGTGATGAAGCTACAATTAGTGCTAGGTTTGCACTCATACCTACATGAGTTGAGGTGGTAGAGTTCGTGTTGCCTCCCCAAACAGGCATTGGTGTGACCATGATAATCGCTAGAATAAACAGCGCAATAGTGGATTTGGTAATCGCTGGCATTATTGTAAGTCCTTCCATGGCGTCACCTTCGGGTGGCAAAATAAGGGTTTTCTTAAGTGCCACTATGTACTATTTGGGCAAATCCTCTAGCTCGGAATCTCCGAGAAACGAGCATAATTTGTTTCTTGCACACTTAGTATATGAGGGCGTACAGGACGCCTAAGATAATATTTGGAGCGCATGAAAAATGGGTGCTAAAACACATGCTTATGAACGCCGACTTCAGTTGAAACACTTCTTTGATGATCGAGTCAGCGGACAGACCCGAAGGACTTGGTGCGAGATGCAAGTTGCTATGCCAGAAAAGACCGATGAGGGTTGGGTAAATGATGGAAAGATTCGAATCATGATTGGAGAAGATAAAGATCTCAAAGCATCTTTCCTTCTTTCGTTGGATGAGGCAAGCAGATTTGCAAAGAATCTAACAATGGCAATTGAAGATCACGAGGCTGAAAAAGCAAAACTCTGGAGAGAATAAAACCACAAAAAGTTCTGTCCTGCACTTATTATACAGGCAGATACTCTTTTTTTCTACTCAGACGTGCTTTGTATTTCTCCAGAATAGTTTTATCAAAAGAAATGCATCTCCTTTTCGCACGAGTTGGGAGATTACGCTATGAATAGTTCAACTGTTCTCACTGATTTCGAGATGCTTGTTACCTTCGGAACCCCAATGGATGATATTGTTGCTACCTTACCTTATGTAATACCACTCTTATTCATTGGAACAATTCTCATTCTGTATCAAAGACATCTACCTCAGGATGAGTTCAAGCGCAACTTGATGGTGCTATTCAGTATTGGTTGTCTATTCCTAGCTTTAGGGTTAATTGTATACGCTGCATCAGGTGCATTATGGTGGACATTTGGATCGTACGCCTTTTTCTTAGATGCATTACAAAGTATTACTGACATCATCTTTGGCTCTACAATAACTTCACTTGTTTATGTTAGTGGAGTTGGTTTGTTATTCTTTCTTCTTGCTTATTTTGTGATTTCACCTCCTGAACCTGATTTAGCTGGTCTAAGGGAGGATCTCAAGCTTACAAAAGAAGTGGCTCAATTATCAAAACAGGCTATCCATAAGCTCGAAGGTGAGAACAAAAAACTAAATGAATTCCTCTCTGAGAAAGAAGAGGCACTTGCAACTCTAGAAGGTGAACTTGAAGCAATCAAGGAGGAGGTTAGCGAACGAGAAACCTCTCTAAAACTTATGGAAGACCAGCTCAAGGGTAAAGTAGTCCCGTCAAAGATTGAAGATGAATTAAAAGCACAGCTTTTAGAAAGGGATCAGAGTATAGAATCTCTCCAAGTCGAAATCGCTGACCTACGTTTAGTTCTTGAAAATACTGAAACAACAGTTGCAGCTGCTAAACCTCCCACACCAGATACACCTGCAATTGATGATCGCAAGGTGAAGGAGCTCGAAACACAACTACATAGTATCCAAGCAAAATGGGAAGATTTGTCCCGACGTTCTGAAACAGCTTCGCAGGTTTCAGACAGCGTGATTTCAGACCTTGTAGAACTTATCGCAAAGGTCGAATCCAGCAATCGTGAAGAATCTGCTAAGAAGACGATTATTTCCTTAATTGAAGGTCTTGGCCGTTCAATGACCCGAGTTGCTCGAGAAGCTAAAGAGGTTGAGCTTGAAGAGCCAAAGATCGAAATGATTGGAGCAATCCTTATGGTCAATGAAATTGTTGATGCAATTAAGAAGATAGTTCGTGAGTCCTAATTACTTACTCAAACAAACGATTATTGTTCTAACCAGTGAATGATGTGGTGTATTTGCCTACACATAGTCAAAATAGAACTCATAGACCTTTTTTGGAAATTTGGAGTGATTTGAACCGATATTGATTGATAAAACCTCTCCTCGTTGATAATTATAGTGATAGAGGGTCAATGATGATTGGAAATAGTACAATTCTTGCACAATGCTTAATAGACCCAATTTCATTCACCAATGTCAATCACATTACCCGTGGAGAACGCTATAGAGGAGATATAACTGACTAATACTTGGTCAGTTTTTGGAGGTTTTTTATGCGTCTAGTGACGATGCCATCAATGCGGATTGATGCATCCTAGACGTTTTTGTTCTTCATGAAAAACGTGAGGAGAAAAAATAAAAATGAACAACCTGAGAAAATCTACGGTTTTGCTTTTAGTTGGCGTATTTGTCATCAGCATGCTGATGGTACCATTTGCGCCAAATGCTAACGTTGCTTCTCCGGTATCACAAACTCCCGACCAAGATCGAGACTTCATTCAACAATGGGCCGATCGCGTTGAAAACGAAATGGTTGGCGAGAAAATGGATCCATTGCTTGTATCCTATATGGATACAGGTGTTATAGACACGAGCATTAGCACAAAGGCCGATGGCAGTGTGAAGCTCTTGCTATATCTGGATGCAGGATTTTCCAATAACCTTCTGTATAGTATTGCAGATGTCAATTGGCAAATGGATTTTGTGGTATCTAGAGTCGCATCAGTTTCTGTTAATTCAATTGCTGCGTTGAAGCAAATTGAAGCGACGGACGGCATAAGATATGTACAAGCAGACCGATTTATTGATCGCACTGTTAATAGTGCACCCGGTACTGAAACAGATATGTTCCACATTGATGACGTCGTAGGAGCTACTGCTGCTAAAGGATTAGGATACGACGGTACAGGCGCAATTGTCGCAATTGACGACACTGGTTCTGATTTGAGTCATCCTGACCTTATCGGTGTTGAATATAATAATGGCACATATCCAATGTCATACGATCCATCAAGTGTAGGTCTTACGCAAATGTATGTGGCAAATGGCTCAGTTGTTGATAATACAACTGCATGGCTCGAAGCGGGTAATCTACTCACTTACAATGGTACCGATGGTAACATGTATGTTAATGTTACTGGCTGGGACCCAATTATCAACTACGCGGGCGGTCGTTATGGACTTTCAGCTTATGAGTATTTAATTGGTGATATGGTGGATTTCTTTGCCTCTGTTTGGGGTATCGATAATGCTACTGAGTACATTATGAGCGAGATCTGGATGGACTGGCAAATTCCCGATCCTGTGGGTGTTGCAAACTACACATTCGGATGGGCATTCCAGCAACCCAATGACGGAGGAGTCGGCTGGATATATGCTCCTTCAATGATCTATAACCATAGTCTTGTCATTGATTGGAACGGTGCCTACGCTTTCACCAATTGGTATATGGACACGATCTGGAATGAGGTCGCTGACATGACAGTTCTTGCTGATCGTGCGTACTACGCTGATATGATGGACTGGTCATTCAGAGATGACATTGCAGCAGGTTATGTCTTCAATAAGGACAATAACATTCTTACAGCTGATCTTGATGATGACGGCTACATGGATATTGGCATCGGTTCACTCTCGTGGGCCTATGACGATCTTGGTTACCTAGCCAAAGACTATGGAGTCTTCTTCGGAATCACTCCTGATGGTATGGCTTGGAACGCTCTATTCAACCATGATAGCAATCACGGAATGTGGACTTCTTCTGCTATCGCTGGTCAAGGTGTCTTAGACTACGAAGTATATGATAACACAACCACATGGGAAGAAACAACTGTTGTGAATGGTAAAACAGTCATAACTGAAAGAACTGAAACCTCATTATACAAACTACCTGGTGTTGCCAACGGATCAAAACTCATAATCTGTAAGGGTATCACAAATGGCGGTAGTCTTATGGCAGACTTCTGGGGTGCAGGATTCGACCTGAACTCTTCAGCAGGACCTTATGGTAACCTGACCTATTGGGAATACACTCCTGATGGTCGTGAACACCACGCAGACATAGTATCCAACTCTTGGGGTTGGGGTCCTGGCGGTTCATACCTCCAGCTATACGAATATGCTTTGATGTACGATTTGGCATCAGCAGATGGTGTCCTTGACCCTGACTATCATGGAACACTATTCATCTTTTCTGCGGGTAACAATGGTAACGACTATGGTACTACAGGTACTCCTGGTGGTTCCTACTCAGTCGTTTCAGTTGGTGCTTCATACACAAGCCATTACTACGAGGGTCTCTATGGCCCAGATCAGACTGATGGACAGCAAGTCTACTTCTCAGCTACTGGTCCAGCTTTCACTGGTTATGTCAAGCCTGATGTCATGGCTCCTGGTTACAGAGGTGTCAGCCCTGAACCATTCGCTAACATCTGGTTAGACAAGGGTGAATCATACTACTGGTGGCAAGGTACGAGCCTTTCCTGTCCAGTCGCAGCTGGTGTTGCAGCAATCATCATTGATGCTTACATGGCAGCTCATACTGGCAACAAACCCTCTCCACAGGTGTTGAAGAACATCCTTCTATCAACAGCTACTGACATCGGTATCGATCCGTTTGCTCAGGGACATGGTGTAGTAAATGCTCTTGCAGCAGTGCAAGCCATTGAGAACACTCCTACTGACCAATACTACTTCCAATCTGATAGCTTCAAACTCTACTCAGATCAAGTTCTAGAAGCGTGGGATGCCTATGCATACGATGACGATCCGTTTGGAATCTACATGAATTCACCAACACCTGTTGGTATTGAAACAAGTAGTATCTTCTTCGGTTCAGTATCTCGCGGTGATACGGTTCACGTGAACCTTTCCGCTTGGGACTTTGCTGGAACCGCAGTAGACACAACTCCATTCGATTCTGTCACTGACAGAATGATGACAGAAGACCAAGTAGTTAAATTCCAGTTGACTTCTAGCTTCTATAATGATACGAACTTCGATCCGTACATTGTACGACCTACAACCTTTGACCTAGAAGCAGCAATGGACGCAGCAACATCAGGGTTTGCAGCGGATTTCAATGCCGCAACCTATGCGACTATCCAAGTTTCATTTGATGCTGCTAACATTGGTACTGTAGTACGACTGTTCGATTGGGATGATACCGATTCAAACGGTTATCTGAACTACTGGAACTTTGACCACTATGTGAATGATGGCGACATTGTTGACCATGTCAGCAGAGCTACAGACCCATGTAACCTCCTAACAATGAGGGTTGGATCACCAACCACATTGGCGACATTGTTCAATGATGGTGTTGCAGCACTGCAACTCGATGCTCCAAAGGCTGGTATTGTTGTTGATGTGACAATCACACTCTGGCAATTAGTTGATGACCCTGCTATTCTCGTTTCTGATGGTACTACTGACCTCGACGTTCAGTTGATTGTACCTGGTGACGCTGAGTACGGAGTCCATCAAGGTCAGATTATACTCACTGATGGTGCATGGACACACAAAGTGCCTTACTCATACATGGTCGACTTCGACATGGATGGTGCCAACTACGGTGGTGAGCAGACGCTTGTCAACGGTATAGGTGCTACCCACACCCCATACGACACTGGTGCAACTACGACTGCATTCATCGAGGGTACAACCCGTACAGATGAGAGTGGTGGTATCGATGTGTTCCGTGTGAACATTCCATACGATATCGATGTAAATGCATCAATTGTTGTCATTCGTGCAGAATGGATGAACGCAGGTACAGTCATCGACTTCCAAGTTCGTAATCTGTTGAATGGCGTTGAAGCAGCAACCGCTACCTTGGATCCACAGGAGCCTACTAGGAACACCATTATCTGGGACTATGAGGGTCTGGTTAATGGTAGCTGGTGGTTCTTGGTCTACACACGTGCGTTCAATGGAACTTCAGTTCCTGAACCCATCTCGATCACGTTCCAGCTCTATAATGCTACAACATTTGCGGCTGCAACCTACGACAACAGATGGGTTTCAGCTTCAATGATGACTCCGACACTCTACTTTAACCAATCAGTGTTAACTGGAGATCATGTCGTAATCAATAACAACTGGACTGTTCCAGCTGTTGCAGGTGTGCCTGAATACGTGATTACAGACACAAAGATTGCTCTCTTGAGTGGTCTCTATGTATCTATTGATGGCGTATACGTTGACCCTGGAACTGTTGATACTTGGCAAGGTCTGCCTTTGACATCACCCGCCTACAAGTGGGAAACTGTTGAAGGTATAACTGCTGGCGATAACGTTCGTGTAGCAATTGACGCACAATCAGGACAGGATCCAGCCTTTGATGTCTGGGCTTGGAATGATGCAAACCATAACGGTATTGTCGATGATTATGACAACGAGTTAGGAGCAACAGCATTGCTAAACAAGGACGATGGCGGTGGTGGAACACCTGAATCTGGATCGTTTACAGCTGCGGAGAACATGAATCTTGCTATCCGTGTCTATGCGTTTGCCTACGCATACGTTCCAGGTGCTGAATTCACTCTAACTGTCGATACTAGAGCTTCAGTTGACATATGGAATGGTGTAGATGTTGAGTATGCTCAATTTGACACATACGAGTTACGTCGTAACATTACTATGACTGTGCAGTATACCTGCTACACAGGCACTGACGTAGTGTTCTTTGATGAACTCGGTACAGTCACTTTCAACAACTACTTTGCACCAGTTGTCACAGTGAACGTTCCTGTATCTCTTGGAAGCGATGTCTGGAACCTGACTTGGTCTAGCACAGACCAGAATGCTGGCGACACACCCTACTACTCTCTCTGGTTAAGTAGAGATGCAGGTGTTACATTCGTGTTATTGCAGCAGAATATCACTGCTACTAACTACACTTGGGACTCATCCTCTTGGCTTGAATCCAATTACATAGTTAGAGTACGAGCTTACAGCTGTGATTTCACCAATTGGACACTTCTGGGTTACACAGATGGTGTACTCTGCGATGTCACTGATCCACCAGCTGGCTACTGGCCAGGTGACTTCTCTGACGGCTTTTCAAGCTCATTCGCAGCAGGTGCTATACCACCGGTCACGACAACCACTACAACCACTACACCCACCCCGACAAATGCTACAACAACTACTACAACTACTCCTTCAGGTGGAGTAGTTCTTGATCCGCTACTAATCGGATTACTTGGCGGTATAGGTGTCGGTGTTGTGGTTCTACTCATACTCTTCCTTGTCCGGAAGAAATAGTGGATGTAGAATCGTAGCTATAGTTTAACGGAAAATGGGGGCTTCGGCCCTCATCCCCCTTCTTTTTTTTCGAGTACTTGTGTATCCACTTTAACACGTAATAGAAAATCAAGTACTCCGTCGTTTGGATAAAGACTGGTAGTGGCATACTTGAACTATATCAAAACTCTTCTTCAATAATTACATCCTCAAATGGTCTACGCGGACGAGCTTTCGGTGGTTCTCCTTCAGCATGACCAATAGGAATTATTGAAACTGGGCGCATTCCATTTGGAACATTTAAAATCTCTACAACTTCATTCTCGTCAAAGGCTCCAATCCAACAGGTAGCATATCCAAGGGCATGTGCTGCAAGAATTATATTCTGAGTCAATGCTGCAGTATCTTGCAGTGCATACAACATAGCCCCTCTCTCCTTGTATCTCTCAGCTGATTCATAAGGCACTGCACAAATCACAAGGACAATAGAGGCATTCGCAATAAACGTCTGTCCAAAGGCAGCTATTGCGATTCGGTCTATTCGAGTTCTATCCTTCAGGATGACAACACGCCATGGTTGTCTATTTCCAGCACTTGGTGCACTGAATCCTGTCTTCAAGATCTCTTTCAATTCATTCTCTGGAATTGGGTTCTGAGAAAATCTTCTTACAGATCGTCTACTCTGTATCACTTTCAGCAAATCTTCTTTCATTCAAACACCTCTGGGTTAACAAGATTTTGTGGTCTTTCTCCATGTAGCGCAGCAATGAGATTTCGTGCACACATTGTAGCCATTGTCGCTCTGGTCTTTGTACTTGCACTTCCAATGTGGGGTGCCAGAATGACATTTGGTACTTTCATGAGTGGACTACTTTTTGGAAGTGGTTCCTGGTTGAATACATCTAATCCCGCACCACCAAGATGTCCTGACTCAAGGGCTTTGACAAGAGCTTCCTCATCGATAACTGCACCCCGTGATGTATTTACAATGATTGCTCCTGGTTTCATAAGATTAAACTCTCTTTCTCCCAGAAGATGGTGGGTTTCAGAGGATAATGGGATATGTAGTGAAATGATATCTGATTCGCTAAGAAGAGCATGAAGGTCTGTTCGAGTCCCCTTAGCGTGTAATTCAATTTCCTTTGTATATTCATTCTCACTTCTTGTATGGTATAGTATCTTCATGTTGAAACCTGATGCACGTCTTGCTACGGCACTTCCAATTCTTCCCATTCCGATGATTCCAAGGGTTGTACCGAATATATCCGATCCAAGTAACAGCTCGGGTCCCCATGCGACGTTCCATTTTCCATTCCGAACGTATCTATCTGCTTCAACTATTCTTCGAGTTGCTGCCATGATCAATGCCCATGCTAGATCTGCGGTTGTTTCAGTTAGAACACCTGGTGTATTAGTAACAATGATTTTCTTTTCAGTAGCAAATGAAGTGTCTATGTTATCATAACCGACAGCATACTGTGCAATCACTTTCAGCTTTGGAAGCATTTCGATAACATCTCTGCCAATCGGGTCTGATAGAAGGGTCACAACCCCTTCACAGTCCTCTGCATTATGAATAATTTCCTGATTTGATGGAGGAATGTCTGAG
>Ga0307423_1001969_pt1 | contig 11922 bp, 14 predicted proteins | sample SalMarWE160310MG_FD_202154 | JGI IMG/M metagenome (GOLD analysis project Ga0307423, IMG submission 202154) | Salt marsh sediment microbial communities from the Plum Island Ecosystem LTER, Massachusetts, United States - WE1603-10 | ecosystem: Environmental > Aquatic > Marine > Intertidal zone >...
TATAAAAACCAAAAGGATGGTTAGTAAATGCAAAAAATAGCCATATATCCAGGATCCTTTGATCCGGTGACAAACGGTCATGTTGATATTGCACAAAGAGGGCTTAAAATTTTTGATAAAATCATCGTAGCCATACTGCATAACCCGGTAAAGAAATTTCTGTTTTCCGTTGAAGAACGGATAGAGATGCTTGAATCGAGTTTTGAAGCCTATCCGAATATTGAGGTTGAAACTTTTGACGGGCTTCTTGTGGAATATGCATCAAAGAAAGGTTCTATTGCCATACTTAGGGGGATGCGCGCGGTTTCGGATTTTGAATATGAATTTCAGCTGGCACTCATGAATCGAAGATTAAAGAGAGAAGTTCAGACCGTCTTTCTAATGACCGGTCTGCGATGGATCTTTACCAGTTCTTCCATAATCAAAGAAGCAGCACAGTTTGGTGGTGATATCAAAACCATGGTGCCGCCTATTGTCAACCAGAAATTAAAGGAAAAATTCGGTCTCAATTCTTAAACAGGCCCGCAACGCTGTAATTGGGCGTTAGATGTGTTATTGAGATGGCTTGTAGCAACATTTTTTGTTTGCTCATTAGCAAGGGCCTTCGTATAAGTTGACGGATATTCCTTTTTGGGCGTTTTTGCTTCAAAATGACGCTCATATTCTGTTCTTTTGCCCCATTTTAAAGTTATCGCTGCTTTCATCGTCTCACATGCACTTAAAGAAAATATAAAGAAAACAATACTTAAAAGAAGTATCACTCTTTTTAAAACATGGTTGTTCATATGTATGCTCCATTTATAATTTTGACCTAATTTAATTAGATGCAAAAATTAAACCAGGTGGATAATAAAGAAAATCTGTTTTAATTATGAATGGTTAGCTCAACTGTCGAAGTCGTTTGATTAATATGGTGTGACAAAAATTAGAAATTTTATAATGGCAGTTCGATGATTTGGTCACAAAGTATCATTAACGTTTCCGTCAAGTTTTTTTCACGCCGCGTGAGTTCGGAATCGGAAAAAGTATGCCCGTAATAAGCGTTAATAATATGGGTGGAAGTAGTATCAAGGATTTTTTTAAAACGTTTAAAATTGCCGGCCTGAAAGTAAAGCGTTACATCATTTACAAATAGGATTTCTCTTTCTTGTGGATAAAATTTCAAAAAAAGTTTTTCTATAGCGGTTGCGTTTTTCTCTGCCAACTTCAGGATGTGGTATGTGTCTTTGCCCGTAAGACGGGGTGCAAGGATGGATGTGGTCAAATAGAGCAAAGGCTCATCCGACGGCGGCTCCATCTTTCCACCGACTCCCTGGATATTTCCGGGTGCCAGGTCGAGAATGGCTATCTTTTTTGCATGGCCCGCCTTCAAAAAAAGTTTAAGAATATTTAACGTTTGAGAAGTCTTACCTGAGTTGACGTCTCCAATGATGATGGTTCGCCGGTTCATGTAGTGATTGATATTATCCATATTCTCAAACCACAAGCACCAAGCCGATAAGGCTGGCGCATGGAACGGCATCTTGTTTGGATTCATGTCCGATGGGAACAACCGCCCATCCGACCCGTCGAGCGATACTGAAAACGTCGAAACCGCACGCTTCCATAGCCGGCCGAGCTTGAAGGGGATGGGAGCAGTCCTGACCATTGAGCACAGAACAGGTGGTATGGGGCAGACACAGGGAACATTCTCCGGCAGCGAATCCCATGGCCAGAGGAAACCCCATATAAAAAGCACGACCTTCCAGTTTGGCGACAATTTCTTTATGTTTTAGTTCAGTGGTCACATGTTTTTTACGCCATTGGTCTCCAACGAAGTCGTCAACCTCGGCATCGAGTTGTAGCAAAATTCCATGGCGGAATTCCGAGACAATTCGTGCCGTTACGTCGGGAGTCAAAGGATTATGAGGTGGACACATAATACTACTGCCATAAAACTTACACGCCGGGACAAAGCATTTGGCCCAAGCAGTGGTTCGGATCACCAAGTCTGATGTCGGTATAACCAAAGCCCGGTCAGCCCCAAGCTCTTCGGCAAATCGCCTGAGTTCTTCCAGTTTTTCCATGCTGTTCATAGCTGTTCCTTAGTACACGTATTCTTAAATGCGTTGATGTATTTATCTTTTGGTTTATTCATTTTAAGAATGTAAAAGTTTAGAGTGCCTATTTATCCCGTATTCATCGGGGAAGTTAAAGTATTCTGTCAATTATATAAAATCACCGGAGCGAAGCGACTCCATAACTCTAGATCAACAACCCATTACCCGACTATATGCCGGTTTTGGTCAAGATAAAGCGAACAGCCAAAAACGTAGTGATAAATAGAGCCACACTACCGAGTAGATTGAGCAACCAACCGTTGCGATGTTCTTTGGCCCAGCTCTTCTGATTGAGGAAAAAGAGTAGAATAAATACCACTAAGGGTGTACCGCAGAGCCCGAGCGCCAGCATGACCACCAGCAAGATCAAAAAACTGCCCTTTACCAACGGACCGATAAGGCTAATCAGGCATCCCAAAAGAACGACGACTTTAAACCGGGTATCACGAACGCTGATTTCCCATTTCATTTTATCGGCGATGAAATAACCGGCAGCCAGATAAGTTGGCGTGATCGTCGAGAACACCGCAGCCCAGAACCCGCCCAGGAAAATCCCATGGGCATAAACGCCTAAAACCGGTTTGAGCGGTCTGGCAAGATCAAAGGCTGTTCTAACCTCAATGCCGTTAGGGTGTAAAACCGCGGCTGCCGCTATGAAAATAGTAACACTGTAAATTCCGAAGGCGATGAACATAGACAAGAATGTGTCTGTCCAAGCCAGACCGATGTCGTCTGTTCCCCAGTTTCGGGCGTTTACATTATACGTATGCATGGCGATGATAGTAATGTGAACGGCACCACCCATAATTCCAGCCATCATCAGTGCTTCTCGTGAACCACCGACAAATGTTGGGATAAGTCCTCTGGCCATTCCGCTCAGATCCGGCTTAATCATGATCACGGTGACAATAAAACAGCACACCACAATGGCCACCAGCACTTTGCAGACCCTTTCCACCCAACGATATCCACCTACGCCAACCAGGACAAAGATAAGAACCGCGTAAACCAGGGACCACTTAGGTGTGGACACGCCTGTGACAAGACCGGTGGTGCCCACCAGGGCCTTCATCAAAACGGCAGCTGCCAGCCATGTCGCCAAAAGTGCATCGATCATCAAGATCCAGGCCCAAACGTTGCCCCAGCTTTCCTCCACCAGGGCAATAATCCCTTTGCCACCAATTATTCCAACTTTGGCTGCCATGAATTGAATCACAAAAGCCAAAAGGGCGCTTAAAACCACTACCCATAAAAACTGGAATCCGTAATGAGCGCCGGCAATGGATACGCTGGCCATGGTGGCCGGTCCACAGGCTACCGCGCTAACAATCCAAGCCGGTCCCATCTGGCTTAAAAATCGGCGAAAACCGGACTTTTCGAGATGTTTTGACCGGTTATCGGAGGGCATATAACATCCTTTCTTTTACCTAAGTGGAGCGTTTCAAATTTTTGGAATGTTTAATTTAACAATATTTTTAAGGTATTCTTACATTTTGAATTTTAATAATTTGAAACCCTGCGGGATCTCCAATTTTACCGCATCTACTGCGTCAGATGCCGTTTCGCATAGACGACTATAGCGAAACAACACCTTCCCCCGCAAAGCGGGATTTCGCTACGCTCAACTTGCTTATCTGCGGCAAACTTGAAAATCGCTCAACTTAGGTTTTAAAAAAACTGTAATGGTCTAGTCCTCTGAAGCGTTAAGGTTTTCAAAAAGTTAAAGAGTTACGAAAAATTCAGATTAACCCTGCCTTGGCATATAAATCAAAAAAATGATGGGTGGGCCCATGGCCTTTACCTATGGACAACGCATGTTTGATGGTGCCGGTGATATATGCCTTGGCAAGGGTAACGGCTTCAAAGAAATTTTTACCTAAAGCAATATTGGCGGCAATGGCCGAAGAAAATGTGCAGCCGGTGCCGTGGGTATTTTTTGTTTCCACCCAGCGACTTTGAAGCCTCTTAAATTCCTGGCCGTCGTATAGAATGTCAGTGGCGAGGTCTTCTTTAAGATGGCCCCCTTTGATGACCACCTTGTTTGCCCCAAGCTTCAAGATGTCAAGCGCAGCACTTTTCATATCATCGATGCTCTTAATTTTTCTGTCAATGAGCGCTTGAGCCTCATAAATATTGGGTGTGATGACTTCCGCCAACGGGAAAAGGTATTGTATTAAGGCATCCTGAGCATCCTGGTTAAGCAGGCGATAGCCACTTTTGGAAATCATTACCGGGTCAAGAACAACCGGTGGTGGATTTACGGTTTTTAGGGCTTTTGCAATGCCCTGAATCAGCTCGATACTGGAGACCATTCCGATTTTTACGGCATGAATGTCAATATCGTCAAAAAGACAGGTAATCTGATCATGGACAATGTTTGGGTGCATCTCCTGGATGTCATAAACTTTTTGTGTATTCTGGACGGTTACCGCTGTAACGGCACTCATACCGAAAACGCCATGGGCCTGAAATGTTTTTATATCAGCCTGAATTCCTGCACCGCCTGATGAATCCGAACCCGCAATGGTAAGTGCGACTCGCATGAAAGACCTCCTGAACGATTGAATCAAAAAAATTGTCACGAAAACATTTCAATATTTCGTGTGTTGTAAGACCTTGGCCTTCGAACACATTACCGCTTAAGGTATAATTAAATTTTTGCTGAAAGAACTCGTGGATAAGGGCTCGTAATGAAAGAACCGGCCCGGACTATTCATAAAAATCTCTGTTTTAACGAGAGGTTTAATCCATCAAGTTAAATCGCCTTTGGTTCTTTCAAAACGATTCCTAATCCACTCAAACAGCTTCCAGTCAAAAATTTAATCACACCTTAAGCTCCTCTGAAGTCGGTTAGTTTCAGAGGACTAAAGTATTACGATGTGTTTAATATGTTGTGTTTTTGTTGATGGTTTCTTGTTGTCTATAGAGAACTCTACTTAAGGGTATAATTTTAAATATCGATGGAAAATTGAAGAACGATGAAGAAAATGGCGTGATAAAAAATGTTAGCAAGGTTCTCCGATTTCCCTACAACAGTACTAACTGTATCAGGTTCAAAGGGTATGCTCTCAGTTCTGTGATAAAATCAGAACACCCCCAGCCGGAAATAAGTTCTAGATCTACCAGCCTGAATGAAAAATTGCAAGTTTAATATTAATCGCAAAGGAGAGCAGGGTAGACGCATTTGATTGCACCGTCGTGGAGCGTTCTCCCCACATTGGTATTCAAATGCGTTTGCCCTGAGGAGGAGTCGCTGTTTGACAAACGAGACTGCTCGTGTTAGCAATCAAATAATACGTCACTGGGGGAGCTGGTGCAAATCGGCTGAGAGGAGGCTATAAGCCTCGACTCCTGGAACCTGATCCGGATCATGCCGGCGTAGGGAAGTTGATACCATCCCATTGCGTTCCTTCCTGCTCCCCGGCATTCAACACAAACCTTAATCAAACCAAAGTTTCGGTAGTATTACCGGTGAACCATGCATAACAGCACGAAAATCGGCACAAGATTTGAGGGGCGTCCGGCTGCCCCGAGTGTTACATTGGAACAGGTGTCCTTTGCATATCCCGGCGAGCAGATTTTTCGTTCCTTAAATTTTACTGTACAAAGCGGTCAGTGGACATGCCTTATCGGTCCCAGTGGTTGTGGAAAGTCTACATTACTCAGATTGATATCAGGAATCCTTCGAGAGGGACTTTCCGGACAAATTCATTTTAGTAACGACAATAATCATAAAGGACTCACTGCCTGGATGTCTCAAAAAGATCTGTTGCTTCCCTGGTTGAGCGTCGTGGATAATGTCTGTCTGGGAGCACGTTTACGGGGCGAAATGACCGCCAGGAAGCGTTCAAGGGCGATGTCGTTGCTTGAAGATGCAGGATTGGGTGAATCTGCAAACGTACTCCCTTCATCCATTTCCGGCGGCATGCGTCAACGTGTGGCGCTGTTGCGAACACTGATGGAAGAGCGTTCGGTCCTCCTCATGGATGAGCCGTTTTCAGCACTTGATGCATTGACAAGACTCAAACTTCAGGACTTGGCAGCAAGGCTGGTTGAAGGCGCCACCGTGTTGATGGTGACCCATGATCCACTTGAAGCACTCCGTCTCGGCCACAGAATATATGTGATGACGGGCAGACCTGCAAAACTGAGCGATGCATTAATTCCGCCAGGTTCTCCGCCACGTAATCCCGGCGATTCAGCCATTATCTCAATGCAGGCAACATTGCTTGCGCGGCTGGAGGGCAGAGACAACGCATGATCATTATCCGTCCCATAGTTATTTTGTTCGGATTGGTGCTGATATGGCAGACGATTGTTCTCGTTACCGGAGTGCCCGCGTATATATTGCCCGGACCCATAAGCGTCGCTGAAGCTGCGTTGTCTCACGCAGGCCCTTTATGTGAACATGCCATGACAACGTTGTTGGAAATTATTGCCGGATTGCTGATTGGAACACTGTTGGGTGCTTTAAATGCGCTTGTTATGATTGCTTCTCGATCTTTAAAACGTTGGCTGTTACCTGTTCTTGTAATCAGTCAGGCGATTCCGGTATTTGCTTTGGCACCTCTTCTTGTCCTGTGGCTGGGTTACGGTATGAGCTCAAAGATTGCAATGGCTGTTCTGATTATTTTTTTCCCGGTGACCGCAGCGTTTTACGATGGAATGCGCAGCACCGAGCCCGAATGGCTGGAACTTGCACAAGTGATGAACGCGAAACCAATGGCAATTATCCGGCAGATCAGGATTCCTGCGGCGCTCCCGGCGTTTGCTTCGGGTTTGCGCGTTGCAACTGCTGTAGCACCCATTGGTGCAGTTGTGGGTGAATGGGTTGGGTCCAGCAGAGGTCTCGGGTTTTATATGCTTTACGCCAATGCCCGCATGCAAATCGATATCATGTTTGCGGCACTTTCTCTTTTGTGTATCGTTTCTCTGACGCTCTATTTTTTAGTCGACAGGACAATGATCAAAATTGTTTACTGGCAAAAAGAAGGAAATAAAAAGGAGGAAAGTCACCTATGAAACATAAATATCTTATCGTATTTTTCATCGTGACAGCCTTGTTGGGTGGAGCTTCAAATGCTTTAGCCGCATCAGAGAAAATGACAGTTGTACTCGATTGGTTCATCAATCCGGATCATGGGCCGCTTTTTATCGCTCTGGAAAAAGGATATTTCAGCAGGCGCGGACTGGATGTCAGATTCCAGGTTCCTTCAAATCCGAATGACCCTCCCAAGCTTGTTGCTGCAAAAAGCGCCGATATTGCGTTGTCCTACCAGCCCCAGCATTATCTTCATGTGGATCAGGGATTACCATTGGTACGAATTGCAACCCTTGTTGCAACTCCTTTAAATACGCTGGTCGTGCTGGCAGATAGTGACATAAAAAATCTTGCTCAATTAAAAGGTAAAACCGTGGGGTATTCAATCGGTGGATTTGAAACCGTTATTCTCAAGGTCATGCTAGAAAGCCAGGGCCTGTCACTGGATGCTGTAAAACTGGTCAATGTCAATTTTTCGTTGTCTCCATCTCTTTTTTCGAAAAGTACAGACGCGGTTATCGGTGCTTTTCGAAATTTCGAACTGAACCAGATGGACATAGAAGGACGACCGGGCCGCGCCTTCTATGTCGAGGAATATGGTATTCCTTCTTATGATGAATTGATACTGGTTGCGCGTCGTGATGATATCAAAGCGTCAAAATTCAGAAAGTTCGTCGATGCGTTGGAAGAAGGTGTCCGGTTTTTGGTCAATCACCCGAAGAGCAGTTGGGAACTATTTGTACGGGGGCGAAAGGATCTGGATAATCAGTTGAATCGTTTGGCGTGGCGGGATACACTTCCCCGCTTTGCGCTTCGTCCGGGTGCATTGGATCGCGCCCGCTATCAGCGCTTTGCAAAATTCCTTAAAAAACAAGGCTTGATCAAGAAAGTTCCGCAGCTGGATCTTTATGCGGTGGAGTTGCCTATTGGCCATCCATAAATGGCATCTTCCCCGATAGGGAACTCGGGATGTCCCATCGGCCCAAGCCTGTCGAAGATCCCGAGGTCTTAATCGGGGAACCTAAATCTACCCTTTCTGGATGGCCAATAAAGTATCAAGAACTTATTTTCTGATTTTTGTGTCGGTTTTTTCTGAATATTTTTCAAGGCGTTTGTAGCGGTTCATTGCAGATTTTGCAAAGCGGCCAATGACCCTGGATAGATCTGAAGCATTCCAAACAGAGGTGAACTCATCTGAATTAAATAGTCTTTTGTTTATCTTATAATGGGGTTCGTGGTCCAAAATAAGGGTGATATCTTCATAATCGATATCGATTTTACCCTCAAAAATACTGTTACATAATTCCGTGATGGTTTGACCAAAAAAATTGATGACATCTTCAGTGGATTCCGCAAGGTTGAGTTTTTTCCTGAAATCGGGAAGGACTTCATTTTCGTACTTTGTAAAGGAAATCTGTGGCGACATGACATTTCTCCTTTCTGTATCTGAAAGCATCAATCTTATTAAATGGTTAAAGGATTAAATGCGCTTTTTTCAGATACACGTTAGCGGCAATATGTGCCAATCGATGGATGGACTCCAAGATATGACCGGACATTTTTATTTCCTTGATTTGTAAGAGAATGATGTTGGATGACTGGATTGGACTTGGATATGTGCATGATATGGTCATTAAATTTTTAATGCAAGGATCAGCGAGCGTGTTTATAACCATTTGTTTTTAGATAGCACAAAGAAATGAATATCACAACATTCTTTCTCCTACAAAAATTAATTTTTTCTCTCTAACATGCACAAAAATATGTGCATGTATGCCCTGTTTTTTGTGCATGCTGCATTTTAGATCTTATCATTTGATCTCATTCCGGAATTAAAATTCTTAAAGGTTAAAATTTTAATGATTGCAAATGTCCATGAAACAAGGGTGTTCGAGTGCGATTTACAAAAAATTTTCTCAATAATTTCACTGGATGTTGCGTCAGTGGAATTTGGCATGAATCTTGATGCACACAAGGTGAACCCTTATGTTGCAAAAGGATAATCATGGGCAAATTACTTTTTATTGATGACGAAGAAGGCATTCGACGATCCGTTGTTCGCGCACTAAAAAACGAACCTTATGAAACTTATACCGCTGAAAACGGTGATATCGGTATAGCGTTCGTTAAAAAAAATCTTTTTGAAGTTGCTACGGTTATTTCAGATTATAAAATGCCAGGATTGGATGGTCTTGAAACGCTTTCCGCGATTGGGAATATGAATCCGGAAATCACTCGCATCATACTAACCGGATATACGACCATGGAAGCGGCGATTCAGGCGACCAATGACGGGATCGATGGTTTTTTAACCAAACCGTTTGATAATGTGGAACTCAGAGCCAAAATTCGTACAATCAATGTGCGTAAGCGTTTAAAACAGTTTGTATCAGAGCAGGTTTACAAAAAGATTGAAAAGGCACAGGGCGTCCTGAAACCATCATTTCATGAGGTGTCGGTCCTTTTTTCCGATATTCGTGGCTTTACTCAAATGTCCCAGCATGTTCCACCGGACAAACTTGCGTCTTTTTTAAACAATGACTATTTTGCGCCACTGGGAGAAGTTGTCTATAAATATAATGGTGTCGTGGACAAACATATCGGTGACAGTATTATGGTGGTTTTCGGCTCCCCTGTTGCGCATGATAATCATGCGATCCATGCGGTAAAAACGGCCATGGCCATGCAGAGAGAAGCTATGGAAATCGATAAGAGACTTCATGAAAAAAATGGGTTAAGACTTAAAATCGGTATCGGGGTATCAACGGGGAAGGTGTTTTCAGGCATTTTAGGTTCATTGAGAATCAAGGAGTATACCTCCGTAGGTATGCCGGTCAATATCGCCGCAAGACTCCAGGGCATCGCAAACAGCGGTGAAATCCTTATCAGCCATATGACGTTTCAAAAGCTTTCGGATAAAATAGATGTTGAAGCCCTGCCCCCGGTGACCGTTAAGGGTATCAATGAACCGATTAGCATTTATAAAGTAAAAGTATAGTTTGGAATTGTGTCTTCAATATCTGATGGATAGTGTGGATGAAGGTGTTTTCTGAGGTGTAACGTTTGCTATTGTTCGAAAAAGAGAATTGTATATTGCTCAAGCCACTTTAAGAAAGCCTACATCTTTAACGTGAAAGCTGAATAACAGTGTCTCGCAGATTCTATCCAAATTATCTTGAAGGGCCTTTTTCCTGAAATTCCCTGTCAGGCGATTTTCAGCCAGAGCTTTCGCCATAACCGAAAGAAGCTGAACTCTTTGATGAAACACATACTCTTCTTCTGTCTCACCCTCGGAAGTAATACTCAAGCGCTGTTTAAAATCTTGGTTCTTGAAAAAGGCTGTTTTGCTGGCCGTTATTAGGGAACGATAAAAAACGTGGTGAGCATTTTCGATGATGGCGGATTTTCGATACTTTCCAATGGGACAATCTTTTAAATAAGCCCTGGCCATGATAATAAGAAGTTTCAAGCGTGATAAAAAAATGTCGTCATCTGTCATTGCTCTCATCTCTCCGGACGTCGGCCCTAATTTAATCATAATTTATCCCTTCAACCTGTAGTTTTCCGTCATTCAATTGCTTGGGATTTGGTTTTTGTACTTTAGATAAGCCTAATTATATAGCTTTATGCAAAAATTATGCTATATAGGATGATTATGTTTAAAAAGATAGCTATGTTAAAGATACTATACGGTTACATCAATTAGAGAGAAAATGCAGCCTGCCTAAATCACATAAAAAACTATGTAATTGTGGGGTAAATTACACAAAGAACTATTACATTGTTTACACAATATCGTAAATCAATCCAGATGGTTAGATACCACATTGTGGTGGCTTGCTGTTTTGGTTATTAATCCTGTTTTTTCTTCATTTCTAAGTTTGTCAGCATTGTCCTCATTATCTCAATCATATGCTCAGATCCGATGGCCTCAAAAAGGTTCAAACCTTTATTGTACAGGTCTTCGGCTTGGTTCAAATTATTTCTAAGACGGCAAATATCTCCTAAATATCCGTAAGCAGTCGCCATAACCCCTTTGTTGTCAGGCTTTTCTTCCACTTCTAAGCTCTTTTTAAACATGGCTTCGGCTTGATCCAAATCACGACGGGTGTAGTAAATTTCACCAAGTTTGCCATATATCGTTGCCATACCCTGCTTTCGGCCCAACTCTTTATTAATCTCAAGACTTTTTTTGTACATGATTTCAGCTTGTTTCAATTCGCTGCGTGTTTGATAAATAGTGCCCAAATATCCGTAATCTGATGCCATGCCCTCTTTATCACCCAGCGTTTCTTTCAATAGTAAGCATTTGTTAAACATCTCTTCGGCTTGATTCAGATGACCAAGTGTTAGATAAATAGTTGCAAGATTACCGCAGGCGTCCGCCATACCCTCCTTGTGTCCCAGCTTTTCTTCCATTTCAAGTTTCTTTTTGAACTTTTCTTCGGCGCGCTCAATTTCTGTGCGGGATTTCGGGGATATTCGTGACATTTTATCATTCTCCTTCTAAGCAAATAGACAGTGCAATTTAAAACATATTACACCGCTTTTTTATGAAATATATTCAAGGTATCGTATTTTATCCTTGAAAATTAAAGATCAGAAAATTTGTATAAAGCGAATATCAAAAATTCGACACCATTCAAAAAGAACGTGGTTGCTCAATGGATGGCAGGTTTGGATTCGATATTTTTAGGCCTTTTCACCACGGTCAAAAGCATCTTAAACCGTTTTACAGCAGTGACAGAATGGGGAATGTCCGCCGGCATAACCACGATCTGT
>Ga0307423_1001970_pt1 | contig 11921 bp, 8 predicted proteins | sample SalMarWE160310MG_FD_202154 | JGI IMG/M metagenome (GOLD analysis project Ga0307423, IMG submission 202154) | Salt marsh sediment microbial communities from the Plum Island Ecosystem LTER, Massachusetts, United States - WE1603-10 | ecosystem: Environmental > Aquatic > Marine > Intertidal zone >...
GTAATAATTAAAGCATGTATATACGATAATACCAACGAAAAGCGACGCGCCTTCGAGTCTGCCGATTTCCGAATTCAACGAAATCACCAAAAGATACAGGGATACTCCCAGCATTATCGGTATGTCTCGTTGGATAACGGATCGGCTCCCCCTTATAGGATTTGCCAGCGCCGATAAGCCGAGCACAAGGGTGATGTTACAGATGTTGCTTCCAACGACATTGCCCACGGCAATCATGCTTTTGCCTTTAATGGAAGATACAACGCTTACCACCAGCTCAGGAGCTGAGGTCCCGAATGCCACGACCGTTAGACCGATAACAAGGGGGGTTAACCCCAGACTTTGCGCCAAACTCGATGATCCTTTGACCAACCAGCCGGCGCAGTAATAGAGCATCAACAGGCCGATAACAAAAAGAGCCAGATTAAGTGACATATAAATTCGCTCCGGATACCATTCTATAGATGTCTGTAACCGTATCAAACTTATAATAATTTAGCTAAGAAAAAATCAATCACATTTCGATAACGTTGGGCCATCGCCATGTATTTTCAAAATAGGCGCTATGGATCATGACATCGAAGCGTGACCCAATATTTTAGGATATGTGAAATATTTGAAATCGTATAAACAATAAGGCAATACACCTTTTGTAATTTTCCCGTTTATGCGAAAGAAAAATGGTTGCATAAATGTTTTTTATTGAGATAGAATTTCGGCAATTTGAATTTGAGACAAGGGGAACCATTGATGCACTATGAAGGAAATATCATTCGACCGCCCAGTGAAGCCAACAGCGTTCTTCTGCAAATAACGGTTGGGTGTTCCCGAAACAAATGCACATTCTGCGGGGCTTACAAAGGCGAACGTTTTCGCATAAAACCGGATTCTATTATCATGGATGATATCGCTTTTGCGGCAACCCACTGTCGCCGTCAGCGTCGTATATTTTTGTGTGACGGAGATGGGCTGATCGTTCCGCAGAAAAGGCTGCTGAATATCTTGCAGGAAATTGAACGGCAACTTCCCTGGGTCACCCGTGTGGGTGCATACGCCAACTGCAAAAGCTTGAAAATGAAAACTCTCGACGAACTCAAAGCCCTCAAAGCCCATGGTCTGGGCATTCTCTACATGGGACTTGAGACCGGTGACGACATTACCTTGAAAAAAATCAACAAAGGCGCTGCATCAGAGGAGATGATCCAAATGGGCAAAAAGGCGAGGGCGGCGGGGATCAAGCTTTCCATCACCGTTATATTGGGAATTGCCGGTAAATTGCGGTCGAATATCCATGCCCGCGAAACCGGACGGGTCCTTACCGCCATTGATCCGGAGTATGTGGGTGCCCTGACATTGATGCTCATTCCCGGTACGCCGCTGTATCAGGATTACAGAGATGGAAAATTTTTTCTGCTTGAACCGGATGACATGTTGAATGAACTTAAAACCATGATTGAGGCCACGGAACTCACAAAAGGGCTTTTTCATGCCAATCATGCCTCAAATTATCTTCCCATTAAGGCAAGATTACCAAAAGACAAAGCAAAGACCTTAGATTTGATTGATAAAGCCCTTGCGGGCAAGATAGACCTGAAACCCGAATTTTTAAGAGCGCTTTAATTGGCTTTTTGGGTTCACCATTCACTACTTACTGAAAAAGGAGAAACGAATCATGACTGAAGGTTCGGCTGAAACCCGGCGAAATATCGATGACCTGTGTATCAATACCATCCGTACCCTTTCCATGGATGCGGTTCAAAAGGCCAATTCCGGCCACCCCGGTGCACCTATGGGGCTTGCGCCGGCAGCCTATGTCCTTTGGACCCGGGTGATGAAACACAATCCTGAAAATCCCGGATGGCTCGACAGGGACCGTTTCGTGCTTTCAGCCGGGCATGCCTCAATGCTCCTTTACAGCCTGCTGCATCTTTCAGGGTATGCTGTATCCCTTGATGATATTAAAAATTTTCGTCAATGGAACAGCAAAACTCCCGGCCATCCCGAATTCGGTCATACACCGGGAGTGGAAACCACCACCGGCCCTTTGGGTCAAGGCTTTGCCAATGCCGTGGGTATGGCCATGGCGGAACGGCATCTTGCCGCCCGATTTAACAGCCCCGGACATGAGATTGTCGACCATTACACTTACATGATTTGCGGCGATGGGGACATGATGGAAGGCATCTCTTCTGAAGCGGCGTCCCTTGCCGGCCATTTGGGGCTGGGTAAATTGATTTGTATTTACGACGACAATGATATTTCCATCGAAGGTTCCACGGAAATAGCTTTTACCGAAGATGTCGCCCTTCGATTCAAGGCGTATCACTGGCACATTCTAAACGTTGATGACGGTAATGATATCGATGCCATATATAATGCGATCCTGGCGGCCAAAGCCCAAACCGGACGACCGTCGTTGATTGTTCTGCGTACCCATATTGCATATGGAAGCCCCAACAAGCAGGATACCGCAGATGCCCACGGGTCGCCGTTGGGTGAAAAGGAGGTTCGTCTGACCAAAAAATGTCTTGGAATGCCGGAGGATGATTTGTTCCGTGTCCCGGAAGCAGTATCGAATCATTTCAGACAATGTGTTAAAACCGGGAGGGAAGCCGAAGATGGATGGCAGGAAAAATTTCAGGCTTATAACAAAAATTTTCCGGATATGGCAAAAAAATGGGTGGATGCCATGAGCGGGTTTCTGACCACCGGATGGGATGAAGACATTCCCGAATTTTCAGTTTCAGACGGTCCCATCGCCACCCGGGCGGCATCTGGGAAAGTTTTAAATGCCATTGCCTCGAGACTTCCCACACTTATCGGCGGTTCTGCTGATCTGGCCCCTTCAACCAAAACCTATTTGAATGCGTCCCATGAATTTCAAAAAGATGCTTACGACGGCCGCAATATTCGTTTCGGTGTCAGGGAACACGCCATGGGAGGCATTATGTCCGGCATGTTTCTTCACCACGGCCTTCGGCCTTATGGCGGCACATTTCTTGTTTTTGCAGATTATTTAAGGCCGGCATTGCGTGTCGCCGCTATTATGAAAATACCGGTCATATATGTCTTTACCCACGACAGCATTGCTGTAGGGGAAGACGGCCCCACACATCAGCCAGTGGAGCATCTGGCCAGTCTCCGCGCGATCCCGGGAATTACGGTTATTCGGCCGGCCGATGCATCTGAAACAGCCCAGGCATGGCGTCAGGCCATCAAAACAACCACCGGCCCGGTTACGCTGATTCTAAGCCGCCAAAAGCTTCCGGTATTGAAATCAAATGTTATAAAAGACGGTTTGACAAAAGGGGCTTATGTGCTGGCGGATTGCGACGGTAAACCCGACATTATACTGATCGGTACAGGGTCCGAGGTCCATATCATTCTTGAAGCAAAGGCACGTCTGCTTGAAAAAGGTGTTGCCGCACGAGTGGTGAGTATGCCCAGCTGGGAACTTTTTGAAAAGACATCTCAAAAATATAAAGATCGTGTGCTGTTGCCGGATGTCCAAACGCGCTTGGCTGTGGAGGCCGGTTCTCCAATGGGATGGTGTCGATATGTCGGAACCAGCGGCGCCGTCATCGGCATAAACGGTTTTGGTGCTTCAGCACCGGGTGGTATTGTGATGGAAAAATACGGATTTACGCCGGATCATGTAGTAGAAAAGGCACTAGAGCTTATTAACTAGTGTCCATCCATGAGTTCAAAATGAACACAAGGGGTATCCAATTCAGAAATGAGCAATTTTTGTTCTGATCAAGGCCGCACAAGGGTTTGCGGTGAGGCGTACGTCTGTACGCCGCAACCGGAAACCCGCGGAGAACGCCGATCAGGACAAAAAGGGCCATTTATGGATGGACACTATCTGAATCTTGCAATACTTGATTGAAGAAGTTTTGAGGGACATTATATGGATAACACAAAAGAAGCAGAACTGGAGCGTTTAAAAAAAGATTATCTGCTCATGGAACAGCGCTGTCAGGATGAAAAGAAATGCCTCTCAAACGTCATTTATGCTCTGGGCAGGGTTGTTGCGTTGCATGACGATCTCTTAGGAGAATTTGATACTCTTAAAAAGCTGATTGATCCGGACCGGGAATTGGCTCTTGTACAGATTGAAAATCAGGTCGAAACGCTTAAAAACAAGATTTTTACACAAGAAACAAAACAAGGCTTTGATGACCGGAATAAGCTGGATGAATTAAACAAAAGCCTGCTGGAGTCATGCAGAATTATTAAAAGAATCGTGGTTGCTCTTGTGGATGATTTTTATCCGACAACCGGCGAGTTGAAAGCCAAAGCCGATTCTATTGATATCAACTGCCAAAAAGAGACGGCTCATTTGGATTTAGAAGGGCCGGCAACCGTATTTTTAAGCTATATCAGGGGACTTAAGGGTAAAATTTCGGAAGACTTCAGATACATTAACAACACATTTGTTACACTGCTGGATCACGTCAAGGAACTGGAAAAGACATTGACCAGCGAATTCGGCCAGGATGTCCGGCTCAAGGAGATTGAACAGTTCGAGACGAAAGTCAATACTGAAGTCGGTTCCATCGCAGATTCGTTCAATATTCATACCTCCATCGATGAAATAAAAAGTGCGGTTGTCGAAAAGTTGAAAAAAATAAAACACCTGATGGCTTTAAGAAAAAAAGAAGAGGTGGAGAAGGCTAAGAAAGCCCAGGAAAATATCAACAACCTCAAAAAAAGGATCGTAAAAACAGAAAAGGATGCCCGTGCCATGGCCAAAAAGGTGGATTATTTTCAAACGGCCGCCACAAAAGACGGGTTAACAGGAGTTTATAACCGTAATGCTTTTGACCGGCGTATCAATGAAGCGCTGAGGATGTTCCACGAGGAAGGACAACCCGTTTCCCTGATCCTTTTCGATATAGACAATTTTAAATGGATTAACGATACCCTGGGGCATGTTGCGGGTGATAAGATTTTACAAAAAGTGGCGCAGTGCTTGAAAGATGCCTTTCGAAAAGGTGATTTCATCGCACGATATGGCGGAGATGAGTTTGCCGCTGTCATTGAGGGGTTGGACATGGACATCGCGAAAAAGAAAATCTTAGATTTTAACGAGCTGTTTAGCAAAAAACGATTTTTTTCTCACAGCGTCGGAGATGTCAACGTTACGGTAAGCGCCGGTATTACCATGTCAAAAGAAGGTGATAATGTGGAGGACTTTATAAACAGAGCCGATAAAAACATGTATGAAACCAAAAAAAAGAAACGCTAACCTAAGTTGACGGCTCCATCACAACCGGTGCTAAATTGAACACAATCAAGCAAACAAGGCAGAATCATTATTGATTCTGCCTTATTTGTTTGCCCCGTAACTTTCTTTTTGTTATTATAACTAAATAAAAAAATCTGGTGAGGAGATTCATGGACCCAAAGGTTAGACAAGCGATTTATCGTGCGGTGGAAAAAGAGCCCTTTGCACGGGCATTGAACATGGAATTGGTAGAGTTGGAACTCGGATATTCTGCAGTGGAGATGATCTATGACCCGTCAGCCATGAACAATATCTATGATCGGGCCCATGGCGGGGCCATTTTTGGCCTCATAGACGAAGCCTTTGAGGCGGCGTGTCAGACAGAAGGCACCATTGCTGTTGCATTGAACGTGAATGTCACTTATGTATCAAGTCCCCAAGCGGGAACGTGTTTGCGTGCCGAAGCCCGCCAGGTGAGCCGAACAAAAAAAACAGCAAGTTTTGATATCAAGGTGTCGGAAAAGGATGGTTCGTTGATTGCAACGTGTCAGGCGCTGGCCTATCACACCGGGAAACCGATACCTTTTCTATAGTCCTATAGCCCGCCTTTTGCTTGAACAGCGGCAAAACGGTTTGTATGTCAATTTGGTTTTTGACATGCAGGGCATAACGTTTTGGAGATAAAAAATGAAAGTTTCAAAAAATGCCCTCAAAATATTGAAAAAAAGATACTTTGCACCCGGTGAAACCTGGGCACAATTGTGTGAGCGGGTGGCACGTAGGGTGGCGAAGGATGAATCACGATCGGAAAATCGTGGGGAATGGGAAAAAAGATATAAGGATTTGATGCTGAATCTTGACTTTTTACCCAACAGCCCCACCCTGCGTAACTTTGGAAGGAACGAAGGCTGCGGAAGTGCCTGTTTTGTCCTCCCTTTGGAAGACAGTCGTCGGAGTATCTTTAAAACCCTTTCAGATGCCGTGGATGTTCAGGCCTACGGTGGCGGTACCGGAATGAGTTTTTCCAGGCTTCGCCCCAAAGGCGACCACATCCGTTCAACCGGGGGCATCGCTTCCGGACCGCTTTCCTTCATGGAAATATTCGATTTCACCATCGGCGATATTATCCAGCAGGGTGGAACCCGCCAGGGCGCAAATATGGGAATATTGCGAGTGGACCATCCGGATATCGAAAGCTTTTTGACTGCCAAGGCCATAGAAGGGGCCCTGAAAAATTTTAACTTATCGGTGGGAATCACGGATGACTTTATGAATGCCGTTAAAAATAACGAGGATTATGAGCTGATTTTTGCCGGGAAAGTATATAAGACGCTTCCCGCTTCTGAACTGTGGGAAAAAATTGTGGATGGTGCATGGGAAAACGGTGAGCCGGGGATTGTGTTTTTAGATACTATTAACAGAAATAATCCATTACAGTCCATGGGTGAAATTGAGGCGACCAATCCGTGCGGAGAGCAGCCGCTTTTACCGTATTGCTCTTGTAATTTAGGGTCCATCAACCTTTCTCAAATGATTCAAGGGGATTGGGTCAAAGGAAATGCAGAAATTGACCGGGAGAAACTGCGACATACCGTGAGGACGGCGATACGGTTTCTTGATTCGGTCATTTCTGTGAACAATTATCCCATTTCAGAAATCGAAGAAATGACACTAAAAACCAGACAGATCGGTCTGGGGATCATGGGGTTTGCCGATATGTGCATCAAACTTCATATCCGATATGGATCCGGTGAGTCCATCAATCTGGCAAAAGAGATCATGTCCGACATTTATGCCGTGGCCAATGAGACTTCCGTTGCGTTGGGCAAAGAAAAAGGTGTGGCGCCGGCCTATGAAGAATATCCGCTTTCCGGTCCGAAAAGACGAAACAGCACCCTCACAACCGTCGCCCCTACTGGTACGCTCTCTTTGATCGCGAACTGCTCATCCGGTTGTGAACCGAATTTTGCATTCGATTATACCAAGGCGTGTCTGGAAGGTGAAAATCTTGACATCGTTCCTTCCGTGGTTGGGGAATGGTATCTAAAGGAAAAAACCGAATCATTGCCTGAATTCTTTGTGACCACTAAAGATGTCTCTGTTGAAGAACATATTATGGTTCAGGTTGCATTTCAGTCAAACGGTGTGGATTCAGGGGTTTCAAAAACAATCAATGCCCCGTATGATACGGAAAAATCTGAAATTTCCAAAGCATTCTTCAAGGCGTGGGAAATGGGATGCAAGGGAATTACATTTTACAGAGACGGCTCCCGGGCTGTTCAGGCGTTAACCATTCGGGGAAAACCCATGGAAACCGAAGAAGCGGAGGTCTTGGTTCGGGGGGCGCTCAAGCATCGGCCCCGAGCCACCACAGGGCCAAGTTTGAAAATGAAAACCGCCTGCGGCAAACTTTATGTGGATCCTCACTTCGATAAAGACGGGGTTGTTGAAATTTTTATCAGAACCGTGGGCGGTGGTTGTGCGGCCAACACAAAAGCACTGGGCATACTTCTGTCATACTGCCTTCGGGCCGGTGTATCTCCCGAAAAAATCATCGGCTCGATGAAATCGATTCACTGCCCGGCATGCACCAAGGCCATATCTTCAGGTAAAGACGTGGAAGTCAACAGCTGCGCGGCTGGAATGGGAAAGGGTCTTGAAGTGGCTTTGGCGTATGGGGAGTTATACCGTGAGGTTGCAAAACGCATAGAAGATGCAGACATCCACTTTAACGGGATCGATGCATCCGGCATTAAAAATATGATATGTCCGGACTGCGGTGAAACGGTTCACCGGGCCGAAGGCTGTCTGCTCTGTTCCAATATGGAGTGTGGATGGACCCGCTGCTAATATAAACTCTATGTAGATTTAGATGTCTAAGTCTGTGCTTGATTTGACAGGAATAGGGGTGAGTTGGAACTTTGCTTGACAGTTCAATCTTTGGAGACAGATATCACAATAATTTATTAACACACATATCTACCAAATTATAGCATTATCGCCATGGCCATCGTTTGGTGATACGGTATTGAGGTATCACCAAACGATCAGGCCGCTGATAGCCTTTTTTCATGGCAGTTATCTCAGACCCCAGAAAAGAGGAAACCGTGGGAAATCCAATTGTGTTTTACCATTATTAAGAATTTGATTTACCCTTCTAAAGCTATCTCGATTGTAAAACCTCCGGAATCGACCTTAAAAGGAATAGCAATCTTATGACCTTTGGCCATTGGTATAAGCCTATGGTTTTTGCCGGTAATTACTGAAGGAATGGCACCATGAAATACTTTACCTATTTCTTCTAATTCTTTTCTTGCCTGACCAGATATCATATTCGTCAATTCGCCAACAGCATCTGCAATTTCATTATTTATTTCCTTCATCTCCTCCCCGAACATGTTGGAAACAATTTTTAGGATGCATGATTTATTAAATGTGACGGAAACAGTTCCATTTGATTCACCAGTAAATCCGATAACACCGGAAACATCTCCTTGGGCAAAGTTATCTTTTTTGAGATAAGGTTTTCCTGCTTCAGGCTTAATAAATGCCATTGTTTCAAGAACATTCAACGTCGCATTAATAAATGGATTTACAAGCTTTACATCCATTGCCCCCTCCTCCTTGGTCACTAATTGGAATGTGAAACCAGTGACGAATTAAAAATCAATCAAATACCTTCTTTAATATTTTTGCGGATTGTTTTTGCCTTAAACGGTTTCACCTCGCAAAAACTTACTCCTGCTCTGATTTTCGTCCGATACTGTTCGTCTTTTTAATTTCGTCTATCTTCGGGTTTGCTTCGATACAGTCAGGACACTTGACTATATACTTGTCAGTTGAAGACTTAAATAAAACGCCACCCTGCAATCCAAATCCCCCTGATGTTGTTGTTATTTCAAGGGTTGTTTCGCATCCGCAGTCTGAACATTTATCTTTTAATTTGATTGTCGACTTCTCTGGGTTAGCTTCAAATAATTTTCTTAATATTTCAATCATTATGGATTACATCCTTTAATGATAGCCTTCTCTTTTTTAAGATATTAATTATTTTAATATTCTTTGTGTTACTCTTCTATTAAACCCACTTCTTCTTTCCTTTCCTGATCTGCGTTAAAGGATATGAGTAATATAAATAAATTTTCGTCAATCAACCCCTGACTTTGGTTTTATAGAAGCAAAATATATTATGAATTCAATTAGTTTAACCAAGAAAGTCTTGCCTGCATAATATTCTTAAATTGTAATTATAATGATAAAAACAGTCCCAAGTAAATACCAAATAACTACGTGCTTAATATCAGGTTGTTTCTTGTATTAGTTGAGCGTCAAAAGATGGGTAACGAGGTTGGTTTTTGCGTTTGTTAGGCCAAATTTCTTACGAAGGTTGTTGCGATGAAATTCGATAGCCCTGGGAGATGATTGTAGCAATTCGGCAATCTCTTTTGTGGTTTTACCCTGCTTTATAAGGCCTGCAATCTGAATTTCTTTTGGGGTTAAATGATAAAAATTAGAAGCCATTCTTTGATAAAATGGAGATGTAATTTCATTCAAATTTGAATCCAGTATATCTACATAAGATTGTTGCAATTCGTTTAACAGACTTTTTCTCAGTTTCTCTAAATAAGGTAAAATCATTTCATTTATATTAAGACGCACTTTTTCTTCGATTTCAACTTTGTCTTCATTTCTTTTTTCCAATATAACCTTCAGCGCAGTGTTAATTTCTTCAAGTTTTCGGGTCTGGAGCTCAAGCTTTTGCTCTCTTTTTTTTAATTCCTTTTGCGCTATTTCACGCTCTATGGCGTCCTGTTTCAATTTCGCATTTGCTGAAACAAGTTCAGCAGTGCGTTCTTCCACTCGTTGCTCAAGTCTCTCATGGACTTTTAGCAGCTTTTCTTCCATATCTTTACGATCTGTTATATCACGGGAGACGCCATGCATCCCGACAACTTCTCCACTGGGACCCCTTATCGCCTTAACGATGTTCTCCATCCAGACGGTAGAACCGTCTTTGCGGTAGTACTCGACCTCGATTGTGACTGATCTGTTTGGATCAACAGTGCCGTGCTCATCTCTCTTCAGCTCTTCTAAAAACATTGCCTGGACCTTTTGAAGCGACTCCGGTGTAATCATTTCCTCCAAGGATTGCCGTTTTCGTTCTTCCGGCGTAAAGCCCAGCACATTCTCGATGGAGGGGCTAACATATGTGGTTTGAAAATTCCGGTCAATGGTCCAAACGATATCGACCATCTTTTCTGCGAGAAACCTAAATTTTCCCTCGCTTTCCCGCAGTGCCCGCTCCGCCCGCTTGCGGTCGGTTATATCCCTGAAACTCCATACTCGACCCGCTATCTGTCCATCTCGAATCAAAGGAGACGAAAAACGTTTAAAAACTCGACCATCCTTAAAATCGATCACATCGAAGCCCTCATCCAATGTTTTATATAAAGCCTGTACCTTTGAAAGGAATACTTCGGGCTCTTTCAACTGGGCTAAAACAAAATCTAAAAGCTTTTTGTCTTCTCTTGTTCGGATAAGTTCATCAGGGATCTGCCACAGTTGAGCGAAACGTTTGTTTGTATGCGTAACTTGGCCTTTTTCATCAACCACCAAGATACCGTCTGCAGTTGATTCAACGGTAGCTCTGAGAAGTTCCTCACCCTCACGCAGCGCTTTTTCAGCCTTTTTGCGTTCGGTGATGAGTCTTGATAACTGGTCAATTTCTCGTAAACGTATTCTCCCGGTTTCTTTTGCAATATTTTTATAGTACCCTATCTCTTCTTTTGCCTTTTTTAGCAACTGTTCCAATTCAGAATATTGCTCTATTAAAGATTTATTTTCTTCAACCATCATCTTTTTCTCCAGCAAAAATCACTAACACTCCTGTCCAGTCAAGCCCTCTACTTTTTTGAAGAAGAGGGGCCACTTCAACACCAGAGTAAAAACCAATTAATGGCAAATTATGCTGGTTAAATACTGACTGAATTTCGGAAGCTTCTTCGGTTTTGGTATTAGAATAGCCTGATGTGCGCCCGGCACAATCAATATAAAACCCGAAAAGAGCTTTTTTTCCGTCTGCTTTTATCTGGTCCATCAATTCTGTGGAATTTTTCTTTGCAGACTCAATCATTTTTTCCGTATCTCTTAACATAAATTGTATTTCTGTCCCTGTCTCAAAGTCTGGTTCAAAAATACCAATACCCTCTCCATTTGGTAAACATCCTGTAATGAGCCTGTTGACATAATTTTCTTCAATTGGCTGTTCATATCTTTTCCCATGGTTTTTCCCTATTGTCAAAAGGTTAACGGGACGTTGGTGTCGCCAATCATTGTTCCCATAAAGCTCATCAATCATCTCAACAATAGGCTTTCCATCCAATTCATAAATGATAGATTTTTCCATTTTTGTAATTTTATGATAGACACCACTTAAAGGTGTGCAACCGTGCATAATTCGAAAATAGGGCTTGAAATCACCAGTTAACATGACGCCCACAACACTTTGGCTGTCAACATAAGAGCCGCAAAACTGTTTAGTGGGGCCAAGGTCATAATCTCCTACTAAACCTGCACCTACAATAGGCACATTTGATTGCAGTATCTGTTCAATACCCTCAATTAGAGGGGATGAAGCGTTAAGAACCGGTGGTAATTTATCTTTTGCAGTAGTTTTAACCGAATCATAAAA
>Ga0307423_1001971_pt1 | contig 11921 bp, 14 predicted proteins | sample SalMarWE160310MG_FD_202154 | JGI IMG/M metagenome (GOLD analysis project Ga0307423, IMG submission 202154) | Salt marsh sediment microbial communities from the Plum Island Ecosystem LTER, Massachusetts, United States - WE1603-10 | ecosystem: Environmental > Aquatic > Marine > Intertidal zone >...
GAGGCCGATCGCAGCCTGATCCCTGACGGGCATCTCGTGATCATCGGTTTCAATCCGTTCAGCCTCTGGGGCCTGCGTCGCAAGTTGTCACGCCGCAGCAATATGCTGCCCTGGGGGGCGCGTTTCCAGAGCCCGCACCGTATCAAGGACTGGCTTGGACTGCTCGGTTTCGACACCCTGCACAGTCAGTATCTGTTTCAGCGACCGCCGGTACGCAGCCGGCGCCTGCTTGCGCGACTGCAGTTCCTGGAGCCGGTGGATGGCAGCGGCTACATGCTGCTGTCGGCCACTTATATCCTGGTCGCGCGCAAGCGCACGGTCATCATGACCCCGCTGAAGGAAGGCGTGCGTCAGCAAAAACGCCTGTTTCCGGTCGGTATTCCGTCGTCAAGCCAGGGCAATGTGCGCAGAGTCAGCTGAAACAGAAATCTTTACCGACGGTGCCTGTCGCGGCAATCCCGGTCCGGGAGGCTGGGGCGTGCTGCTGCGCCACAACGGGCACGAGAAGACACTGTATGGCGCAGAAGCACTGACGACCAACAATCGCATGGAATTGATGGCGGCCATTCAGGGCCTGGAAAGTCTGAAGCGGCGGTGCCGCGTACACCTGGTAACCGATTCGCAGTATGTACAGAAGGGCATAGAGGAATGGATGGCGGGCTGGAAACGGCGCGGCTGGAAAACGGCGGCCAGAAAACCGGTCAAGAACGTGGACCTCTGGCAGCGCCTGGACCGCGCCGCGAACGGACATGATGTCCGCTGGAGCTGGGTGCGCGGCCACAGCGGTCATCCGGAAAATGAACTGGCGGACAGGCTGGCGAACAGGGCAATCGATGAGTTGTTGCGACATGAAGCATCATCGTAACGGTGCATGAACATACAGGACGGGTTGTCGTGTGTCAGGCCATGCTGCGCCATGCCAGACCAAGGCAGGTGATGTCCCGGCGGTGTTTCACGTCGCTGACGCAGGCATGGGATTCCCGCGTGCACATGAGCGGCCATCGATCGATTCGGGAGTGTGCTGCGATGTCCCGGATGTGCAGCAGGATCCTGCCAGTGTGTCATGCGTACTCGCAGGTCAAACAGATGAGGGGAAACCATGCGGCAAATCGTACTCGATACCGAAACCACCGGTCTTGAACCCGCCGACGGGCACCGCATCATAGAAATCGGCTGTGTCGAACTGGCGGACCGGCGCCTGACCGGCAACACCTACCACCAGTACATCCAGCCTGACCGGAAAATCGATGCAGGTGCAATAGAGGTGCACGGCATCACCAACGAGCAATTGCTCGACAAGCCGCGCTTCGCGGATATTGCCGGTGAGTTTCTCGATTTCATCAAGGGTGCCGAACTGGTTATACACAACGCCCCGTTCGACATCGGTTTCATTAACCACGAGTTCCGGCTGCTCGGCGAGCCCGCAGACAGCGTTGAACAGCACTGCACTGTGCTGGATACCCTGCTGCTGGCGCGGCGCATGCATCCTGGCCAGCGCAACAGCCTGGATGCCCTGTGCCGGCGCTACGTAATAGACAATTCGCAACGTGAGTTGCACGGTGCCTTGCTGGATGCCGAGATACTGGCCGATGTCTACCTTGCCATGACCGGCGGTCAGGTCAGCCTCTCGCTGGATACAGAGAGTGAGGGCGAGGCGCGCGGCAGTGGCGCGGACAGTGCCATTCGCCGGCTGCCTGCCAGCCGGTCGCGGTTGCGTGTGATCAGGGCGACGGACGGCGAGATTGCCCTGCACGAGGCCAGGCTGGATGCCATCGCGGGCAAGCATGACGGCAAGGTGGTGTGGCGTAACGCCGACAGCTGACCCCAGCTGTTGCCTCGCGCAAAGACGCAAAGGCGCGAAGAAAACAAAAGTTATAGCCACAGAGGGCACAGAGTTCGCAGAGGTATAAATACGGGCTGCATGTTTTCATGTGTGTTTAAAAGTCATTGGTGGCAGCAGGACTTGTTTGCGTCTATCTGAATAGTCTTGCCGCTCCAGTGAATTGATTTTCTCTGTGTTCTCTGTGCCCTCTGTGGCAAGCCTTTGCGCGGGAGTATTTCAGCACCGAGTGGTGTGTCAGAACACCGTATCCAGCAGCAGGTAACTGCCCAGCACCACCGCAATCCACAACACCATATTGCCGGTGGGCCAGGAACCCTCGAGGTGATAATCCGCCAGTGTCGTCCTGCAGTACGCGCTTATCACGTGACGCCGGTAGAACTGCCGCACACCCGACAGCACATGCATGCTCCGTTGCAGGGCGCCGTGGACGAGTCGCCCGCCAGCCGGCAGCAGTCTGCGGTACAGCCACTCGGCATCGATGTTCACCGCATGCAGTTCAGGCGGGTAGATACCCTGCTTGTTCAGCCAGACAAAGGCCAGCGCGGCGAAGAACAGCAATTGCATCTGTGCCAGCACGTGGGTGGTGGTGTAGGGCCAGTAATCAACTTCCCAGGGCAGCAGTGCATAGAGGTACTGCGGCTGGCTGCCGATGAAGATGCACAGGAACGCCGCCAGGCCCATGGCCAGCAGCATGTTGCGGGGCGCCTCTGCGGTGCGGATGCCAGCATCGTGCGCAAAAAATGCAAAATAAGGGATCTTGATGCCGGCATGGTGAAATACACCGGCCGAGGCGAACAGCAGCATCAGCCAGAGGACGTTGTGACCTTCCCCGAGCATGGCGCTCATGACCAGGGACTTGCTGACGAAGCCGCTGAACAGCGGAAACGCGGAAATCGACGCGGCGCCAACGATGCAAAGCAATGCGGTTTTCGGCATGGACTTGTACATGCCGCCCAGATCGGAGCCCTTGCTGCTGCCGGTGCGATACAGCACCGCACCCATGCTCATGAACAACAGACCCTTGAAGATGACGTCATTGAAGGCATGGGCGACGGCGCCGTTCAGCGCCAGCGCGGTGCCGATACCGATGCCGCACACCATGAAGCCGAGCTGGTTGATCATGCTGTAGGCCAGTACGCGGCGCAGGTCGTTCTCGATGACCGCGTAGAAGATAGGGAAGCAGGTCATGACGGTGCCGATGTACAACAGCAGGTCGGTGCCCGGGTAACCACGCGCCAGCGCATACACCGCCGTCTTGGTGGTGAAGGCCGACAGGAACACGGTGCCGGTGGGTGTCGATTCCGGGTAGGCGTCGGTCAGCCAGTTGTGCAGCAACGGGAAGGCGCATTTGATGCCGAAGGCAAGGAATATCAGCCAGCCGCCGGGGCCTTCCAGGCCGATGTAATCGAAAGTCAGTGTGCCGGTCTGCCGGTAATGGACCAGCGCGCCGGCCAGCAACAGTAGCCCCGAGGTCACCTGGAACAACAGATAGCGGATGCCGGCGCGGGTCGACCGGGCACTGCGGCGCGCCCATATCAGTAACACGGAACTGAGCGCGAGCAGCTCCCAGAAGATGAACAGCGTGATCAGGTCGCCGGCGAACACCGCGCCCAGTGCGCTGCCCGCATAGAGCAGGCCGGCGACGTGCTGCAGGGTGTCGCGGACATGCAGTGCGAAGATTACCGAGATGAATGCCGCGATATGAAACAGATAGCCGAACAGCAGGCTGAGCCTGTCGGCCCGCATGGGCACCAGTTCGAACTCCAGCACGCCGGTGGTCAGCGTGGTGCCCGGCGCTACGTCAAGCCAGAGGTGCAGGCCGCCCAGCACGGGCGTCGCCAGCATGATGGCGGCACGCAGCCAGCCGCGTGTCAGCAGCGCCAGCAGCGCGGCGACCAGGAACGGGATGAACGGCGGCAGCTCACTCATCCACATCGTAGTAGTCTTCCGGGCGCTTGAGCAGCCTGCGCAACTGTTTCGCAATCAGCACCAGGGTGACGCAGGCCACGAAACCGAACAGGGCGTAGAAACCGGGCAGACGCTCCCAGGCGTGCGCGGCATGCCGGTGCAGGACAAGGTCGAGCGCGAGCAGGATGGCGCACGCACTGTAGAAAATGCGGAACAGCAGCGTCACGTTACGCGGCTTGTCGAACAGGTGCTGTTGCCGGTCATCGCCGCGCATCTCACTTGCCCCCGTTCACGTCCAGTGCGAGTTGATAGAATGGGTCAGGGTAGAAAAACAGCAGCAGGCAGGCAAGCGAGGTGATGACCATCGCGGCCAGGCAGCTGTGCGGCGCCTCGTGGATGCCGGTAAGAGCGGTACCGTCACGCGCGGCAGCGAAAAACGCACGGACCGGGATCGGCAGCAGGTAGGCGATGTTCAGCAGGGAGCTGAACAGCAGCACGGCAAGCAGCAGCCACTGGCCGGCCTGGATGGTGCCCATGCCCAGATACCACTTGCTCCACATGCCGCCAAACGGAGGCAGCCCGATGATGCTCAGGCTACCGATGAAAAAGGCCCCGAACGTGACGGGCATGGCGCGCCCCAGCCCGGCCATGTCGCTGATCTCGGTCTTGTGCGTGGCTACCAGAATGGCACCGGCGGCGAAGAACAGCGTGATCTTGGCGAAGGCATGCATGACGATCTGCAAGGCACCGCCGACAATGCCGGGCTGTGTCACCAGCATTGCGCCCAGCACGACATAGCTCAACTGGCTGATGGTGGAATAGGCAAGCCGGGCTTTCAGGTTGTCCCGGGTCATGGCGACGAGCGAGGCGAGCAGGATGGTCGCGCCGGCGGCCCAGATCAGCCAGTCGGCAGCACCGCTGTCCGTGATGAACCCGGTCCCGAATATGTAGACCGTGATCTTCAGCACGCTGAACACGCCGGCCTTGACCACGGCTACCGCGTGCAGCAATGCGCTGACCGGTGTGGGCGCGACCATCGCGGCGGGCAGCCAGCGGTGAAACGGCATGATCGCCGCCTTGCCGATGCCGAAGATGAACAGTGCGTACAACAGGCCGGCCCAGGCCGGATCGAGCTGTCCGGCCAGGATGCCGCCGCGCCGGAAATCGAGGGTGCCGGCCGTGCTGTAGGTGATCAGGATGGCGAGCAGGAACAGGCCGATCGAGGTGGTGAGCAGGATGCCCAGGTAGGTGCGGGCGCCGCGCCGTGCCGCGGGCGTGCCGGCATGCGCCACCAGCGGAACGGTCGACAGGGTGAGCAGTTCGTACCACAGGAACAGGGTCAGCAGGTTGCCGGCAAAGGCGACACCGAAGGTGCAGCCGAGCGCCACGGCGAACAGGGCATAGAACCGTGTCTGGTGCTGATCGTGATGGCCGCGCATGTAGCCGATCGAGTAGAGCGTGGTGACAGGCCACAGCAATCCCGCCACCAGCGCGAACAGCATGCCGAGCGGCTCGACCGACAGCAGAATCGGCAGGCCGGGCAGCGGTTCGGCAAGCTGCACTGTCACCACGGCGCCGGCGCGCACATGCGGGTACAGTGCGATTGCACAGGCGGCGACGGACACCGCGATCACGATCGACAGTGTCTCGCGCAGGTCGGGCCAGCGGCCGAGGAGGGCGATGCCGACGGCCGCGAGCAGGGGCAGGAACAGCATCGACAGCATCAACCATTCCGCCGTCACGACCCGGCCCCCGTGAGCAGCCGTACGGCCGTTGTTGCCGTGTCGACGGTCAGCCGCGTATCCAGGCCGAAGTAGACATTGGCCAGCACCAGCACCCAGATCGGCACGAGCATGGACAGGGGCGCTTCCCGCGGCGGCTGTGTATCGGCCGCCGGGGCCTGAAATACCATCGCGTCCACCAGCCGCCACAAGTAGGCGACGGCCAGCAGCGAGCCCGCGAGTATCACCAGCGCGATCAGCCAGTCCCGCTGTTCCAGTGCGGCCAGCAACAGGTACCACTTGCTGATGAAACCCGCGGTTCCCGGTACCCCGACCAGGCTGAGGCCGGCAATGACGATGGCGCTGAAGGTCCAGGGCATGTGGCGCGCACTGCCCGCCAGGCGATCGAGCCGGCTGGAGCCGATGCGATAGATCAGCGCGCCGATGGCCATGAACAGCGTGGCCTTCATCAGCGCATGATTGAATACATGCACGATGGTCGCGGTCAACCCGAGCGCCGTACCATAGCTGATGCCCAGCAGCATGTAACCGATCTGGCCGATGCTGGAGTAGGCAAGCAGACGCCTGGCATCGGGCTGATAGATGGCGGCCACCGACGCGAACAGCACGCCGGCCGCGCCCAGCAGCAGGAACACCAGGCCGGTTGGTGTGAGCGCAACCAGGCTTTCCGGAAACACAGTGAAGACCATGCGCAGCATGATGTAGACGGCAACCTTGGTCGCAGTTGCCGCCAGAAACACCGTGACGGCAAGCGGCGCATAACAGTACACATTGGGTAGCCAGAGATGCAGCGGGAACATGGCCAGTTTCAGGCCGACGCCGACCACGATAAACGCAAATCCGGTGTGCACCGTGCGATGCGAATAGAGGTCGGCCAGCCTGACGTTCAGATCCATCATATTCAGCGTGCCGGTCTCGGCATAGATGAGGCCGATGCCGATCAGGAGGAAGGTGGCGCCGATCGTACCCATGATGAGGTACTGGTAGGCGGCGGTCAGTGCCTGGCGACGCTGCCCGAGACTGATCAGCGCGTAGGAAGAAAGCGAGGAGATCTCCAGGAACACGAACAGGTTGAACACGTCACCGGTCTGGCTGATGCCGAGCTGTCCATCCATGCACAGCAGGAAGGCGGCATAGAACAGCGGTATCTGGTGGCGCGGTATTTCGCGTTCGACGCTGCGCCTGGCATACGTCAGGGTGATGGCGGCGATCCCGGCGATGATCAGGGCCACCAGCGCATTGAGTGCATCGACGCGGTATTCGATGCCCCATGGCGGCGCCCAGCCACCCAGTTCGTAGCTGACAACGCTGCCATCGGCAACCACCTGCAGCTGCCAGATGGCCAGCGCCAGGCAGGTCCAGGTAATGACCAGGGTCATCAGCCAGGGCAGCCTTCCCGGTGGCAGCAGGGCCGTAACCGGTGCGGCCAGCAGCGGAATGGCAACCAGCAGGAGACTCGGACTGGCTTCGATCACAAGGAGGCGTCCAGCCTGTGTATGTCGTCTTCCTCGATCGTGCCATAGGCCTCGCGGATGCGGACCACCAGCGCCAGTCCAAGCGCGGTGGTGGAGACGCCGACCACGATCGCGGTCAGTATCAGTACGTAGGGCAGCGGGTTTGAGTGTCGGGTGAAGCCATCCGCGATGATCGGCGTGGTGCCGCCGCTGACATTGCCGATGCTGATGTAGAGCAGGAACACCGAGGTCTGGAAGATGTTGAGGCCGGCGATCTTCTTGATCAGGTTGCCGCGGCTTATCACGATATAGAAGCCGGTCATCATCAGCAGGATGACGACCCAGTAGTTGTAGTGTCCCAGGATGAATTCGGTCATGGCCGGTTGCGCCCCGCGAAGGCGAAAAAGATCAGCAGCATGACGGAAGCGACAGTCATGCCGACGCCCGCCTCGATGACCAGTATGCCGAGGTGCTGGCCCCCGAGTGGCGTGGCGGCGAGTACGCTGTAGTCGAGAAAGCGCCCGCCCCAGAGCAGCGTGACGAAGCCGGTGCCCGTGTAAACCAGCACGCCGAGGCTGGCGAGTGTCCGCAGCAGCCATGTCGGGATGATGCGTTCGGCGCTGCCGAGTCCGAACACCAGCGTGTACAGGATGAAGGCGGCGCTGAAGATCACGCCGGCCTGGAAGCCGCCGCCCGGCCCGAAGTCACCGTGAAACTGCACGTACATGGCAAACAGCAAAATGACCGGGACGATGAATTTGGCGATGATCTTCAGGATGAGATTATGTTTCACGGAACGTCCTGCTCATCGTCCTTGCGCCGCCGCTGCCGGCCCAGCAGCAAGAGAACGCCAATGCCCGCGGTGAAGATCACCGTCACTTCCCCCAGCGTATCGAAGCCGCGGTAACTGGCCAGCACGGCCGTCACGAGGTTGGGCACGCCGGTCTCGGCCAGGCCATGCTCGATATAGCGCGGGGCCACATGCAGGTGTGCAGGCGCCTGCGGATCACCGAATGACGGTATGTCGATCGTGCCATAGACCAGTGCGAGACCCGTGATCGCCACGACCACGAGCGGCAGCCAGGGCTGGTGGGCGGGCGCCTTTTCCTCGCGCATGCCGGTCAGCGCCAGCGTGGCCAGCATGAGGACGGTGGAGATGCCGGCCCCGACCGAGGCTTCGGTAAAGGCGACATCGGCAGCATCCATAACGGCGAACAGGCCGGCCGAGAGCAGGCTGTAGATCCCGAACAGCATGATGATGGCGAACAGGCTGCGCATGCGCAGAATCGCGTTGGCGGTGATCGCCAGGAACGCCAGCAGGGTGACATCGATCAGGGTCTCGATCACGTTCCGGGCCCGGTATCGCGGTAAAGCAGCGGTTTCAGGTTTGCCTCGGTGGCGGTATTGGCCAGTGCATGCGCTGCGGTCGGGCTGGTGAGAAACAGGAAGGTGAAAATCAGGAACAACTTGAAAGTGGCCAGCGACAGGCCGGCCTGCAGGCCAAGACCCAGCAGGAACAGGGCGGCGCACAGTGTATCCGTGGTGCTGGCCGCATGCACGCGCGTATAGAAATCCGGGAAGCGGTGCATGCCGATGCCGCCGATCACGCTGAGTACAGCGCCTGCAATCACACAGCACCAGCTTGCGACTTCAAGAATCATACGGTAACTCGCAGGGTTCGCCTTCCTCTTCACCGGCGGTGTAGAAATTTCCCTGCTCGACAAGCTTGAGCACGGCGACAACACTGATGAAATTGATCAGCGCGTAGATCAGCGCAATGTCGATGATGTCGGTGCGACCCGACATGAAGGCCAGTACCGCAATCAGCAGTACGGTCTTCGTGCCGATCATGTTGACCGCGAGGATCCGGTCACATACCGTCGGCCCGAGCAGGGCGCGGGCCAGTGCAAGGCCCATGGTTACCAGAATTGCGGCGGCGGCCACGGCGTAGATCATGCGTCTTCATCCAGCGGAAAGTCGGGGACGATCCTGGCCATGTTGCCGCTCTGCAGTTTACCGGCGGCCTCCCTGGTCAGGGCGTGAACCAGAATACAGTCTTTGTTGATCCGCAGGGTGAGCGTGCCCGGCGTCAGGGTGATTGAGTTCGCATAGATCACCCGGCCAAGGTCCGACTTCTGCGGCAGGGGGACAGTGAACAGCTGCGGGCTGATGGTCCTGCCGGGCAGGATGATGCATCGGATCACGCGCAGGTTGGCAACGATCACCTGGCCGATCAGGTAGATCCAGAAGCGCAGCAGCCGCAGCGGCACATGGGCGGCATGTCGCTCCCGGTCAATGGTATCCATGCGCTGGGCGATGGTGACGACGAGAATTGTCGATAGTGCACCCAGGAACAGCAGTAGCGCCTCCAGGTGCCCGGAGAGTCCGAGCCAGAGTCCGAACAGCAGGGTGGCAAGTCGGATTGTATGCTTCACATCGATGCTTCCGGGTCTGCGCGTGAGGATTGGCGCATGATTATGCCATACGCGCCGACTATTTCCCTGCAACCCGATACACGGTATTGCAGCGAATGCGGTCGCCATCCATTGCCCGACACACCGGTATCGGGGCGATTGGCAATTCACCGTCCTGGCGTGCCTGTCGTGGCACGAGACCGATGATATAAATTCTAGAAAAGTATCACAAATAATAGATTTAACAATAAAAAATTATCAATTCAGAGTGCCTGATTGTGCCGGGTTAGCCAATTCACGCCGGTTCAAATCGTTGTTTGCACAAGCCTGAACAGCTTATGAAGTCGATGGCATCGGTATTCGCCGCCTCAGAGCGGAAACAGCGTCGATCAGCAGGCGACGTGAGGTATAGCTGATAACCACAGGCGGTTCTGCGCTGACCTTTCCCGGACCCCTGTCCTGCACGTTTTTCATGATGACAGCGAACATGCAGTTCAGCGCGAACACGCCGCTCGCTGGCGACGGTGACCTGAATTTTGATGGCAAGGTTGATGCGGCGGATGTACTGCCTGGCAGCCGCATAGTGCTCGGTAGTCTGACACCGAGCGCAGATCAGGTGATTGCCGGTGACATCGCACCCTACAGCAACGGTGCTTCGCAGCCGGATAACCGGATAACGCCGGGTGATCTGCTGCTGATAAGCCGAATCGCCCTGGGCAGCTTTACACCCTGATGTTGTTGCCGGCTGCCATACTCAGGTGAACAGCTGACCGTTGACCAGGAAGTGCGTCCAGATACTGGCCGCATAGCCCAGCAGTATGGCCCAGCTCCACCTGAGATGTGTGAAAAACGTATAGATGCCGCGTGCCTGACCCATGACAGCCACGCCCGCGGCAGATCCCACCGACAGCAGCGAGCCGCCGACGCCGGCGGTTAACGTCACCAGCAGCCACTGGCCCGGGTCCATGTCGGGCAGCATGGCCAGCACCGCGAACATCACCGGGATATTATCGATCAGTGCCGACAGGAACCCGATGAGGATATTCGCTGTCGTCGCCCCGAGTTCCCCGTACATCAGTTCCGAGCCCAGCGACAGGTAGCCCATGGTGCCGAGTCCGCCGACACACAGGATGACGCCGTAGAAAAACATCAGGGTGTCCCATTCGGCCCGTTCCAGTGACTTGAAGATGTTGTACTGCATGGCCGCATCCCCGTCGTGCCGCCCGGGTTCCACACTCTCCATGGTCAGCGCCGCGTCACCCAGGTCTTCCTCCGCCGGCTCCGGAAAGAAGTGATTGCGCCGCTTGAGGTAATAGCCATAGAGCTTGAGCAGGCCCAGGCCGGTCATCATGCCCATCACCGGCGGCAGGTGCAGGAAATTGTGGGCGCTGACCGCCATGGTGATGGTCACCAGAAACAGGCCGACGATCACCCAGGCGCCATGGTGCAGCGTGGCCTGCTCATCAACCGCATCGGGTGAGCCCTTGTCGATGACCAGGCTCATGATGGTGGCCGGCACCAGCCAGTTGACCACGGAAGGGATCAGCAGCAGGAAGAACTGCTGGAACTCGACAATGCCTTTCTGCCAGACCATGAGCGTGGTGATGTCCCCGAAGGGCGAGAAGGCACCGCCGGCATTCGCGGCGACCACGATATTGATACAGGCCACGCCGACGAATTTCGTGTTGTCGCCGCCGACGGCGATGGCGACCGTGGCGAGCAGCAGGGCGGTGGTCAGGTTGTCGGCGATGGGTGACATCATGAAAGCCAGTACGCCGGTAATCCAGAAGATGGTGCGCAGTGAATAGCCCTGCGACACCAGCTTCACACGCAGCACATCGAACACGCCGCGTTCGTCCATGGCGTTGATATAGGTCATCGCCGCCAGCAGGAACAGGAACAGTTCGGCGAACTCGAGCAGGTTGTGGCGCACCGCGGCCTCGGCCGTGTGCGTGTCGCCGTGCTGGGCGTAGACGAGGGCCACCAGCGTCCAGATGATGCCCGCCGCGACCATGACCGGTTTGGACTTGCGCAGGTGCAGGGTTTCCTCGGCGATGACCAGGCTGTAGGCGAGAAAGAACACGGCCAGTCCGGCAAAACCGGCCCAGTGGGTTGTCAGGTCAAGGGCCTGGTCGTGACCGACATCAGCGGCGAATGCCGCGAGGGGAAAAATGGTGCCCGCAGAGGCTGCCAGTAACCGGGTTATCAGGCACGTCATGCATTACCTCCCTCTTGTTGAAATGGTTATTTGTCAGGCAGTGATTGTCGGCAGTGTGCGCGCTGCCGAAATTTGCTGATCTGCAACGCCGCTCTGCTATACCGTGCGCCCCGGTATGGCCGTGTTGCACCCGGGTGCCCGGCAGATGGTTCTTGCGTCATGCACAGGTAGTTATGGCAGGGGATGATAACCGATTGGATAACTGTCACATAATTCGCCGATGGCAAGGCAGTTGTTACACTTCAGCCTCGCTGCGCTTGCACTGCGGAGCGCACATCACCGCACCGCACGCATGTCGTGGCAACCCAGTGAGGTCTGCTGGAAATTTTTCACCCGTGTCTG
>Ga0307423_1001973_pt1 | contig 11906 bp, 18 predicted proteins | sample SalMarWE160310MG_FD_202154 | JGI IMG/M metagenome (GOLD analysis project Ga0307423, IMG submission 202154) | Salt marsh sediment microbial communities from the Plum Island Ecosystem LTER, Massachusetts, United States - WE1603-10 | ecosystem: Environmental > Aquatic > Marine > Intertidal zone >...
CTCGGGAGCGGTGACCTTGGTGTCGTCGCACGCCCCCAGGGCGATGGGGAGCGCTCTACCGGGGGCCCGGACTCCCCAGGGCCGTGAAGCAGGCGTTCTCCTTCTTGCGAGTCGGCAAGGTCAGCGCGACGAAGGGTCCGCCGCCATCCGGGCAACGGCCGAAGGAGGCCGCCTCACTCACCCCCCATGCGTACGAATCCACAGGCGCCCCGAATCGGCTGAAGAGATGGGCCTCACCGGCCGTCCCGAGGCCCTGGGGTAAGAGGCCTTCGTTGACGAGGACGAAGCCGAACGGGGGTATCGTCGCTGTCACAGGGATCGTGAAGCCCCGCGAAACGTCGCGCCCGGTGACGGTCCAGTTCGACAGGTCGATGGTATCGGTCGTCGGATTGTAGAGCTCGACGTATCCCCCGGGCCGCTCGGCGTTCGGGTAGATCTCGTTGATCCTGATCGGCGAAGCGACGACCGAGATCGTCCTCCCGTCCGCCTGGTCGCGGAAGGTCGCGGTGATCCGTGCCGTGCCGCGGGCGATGCCCACCACCGCCCCCGTCGTCGGGTTCACGGCGGCGATGTCCGGTGCATCCGAGGCGAATGCTGCCATCGCGCCGTCGATCGACGCGCCGCCACGGTCCATAACGACCGCGGCGGCGGTCGTGGTCTGGCCGACCTCGATTGAGCTCTCGACCAACGACATCTCTATGGTCGCCACGCTTCCGGGCACGAGCGGACTGAACGTATCGCAGTCCAGGGAGATCGCGGCCATCGTGAGCAACGCGACCACGTCACGTATGGAACACATGTTCACCTGCAGGGAGTTGGGGTCCGTCGACCAGCGAGCCGGAGTGTAGGAGCGGGAGGGCGTCCCTCCCATGACCGCACGTCCCGACCTTCTGCCCGAGCGTCCCGGCCGCTGCTGCGGATGCCCATGTCCTGGGCGTGGGCCAGGAGCGGCCCCTGGACGTGACGACGGGCGCGGTTGAGCCGTGAGCGCACGGTGCCCACAGGGACGTCCAGCGCGGCGGCGGCCTCCTCGTAGCTCTGTCCTTCCAGGTCCACGAGGACGAGAACCGAGCGATGTGGCTCGGCCAAGTCGTCCACGGCGGCCACGATAGCGGGGCGCACGTGGGTCCTGTCCAGGAGGTCGGCCAGACCGCTGTACCCGGGCTGGCCGGGTACCTTCGCCGAGGGCCGCGCCTCCTCGTCGTCCAGAAGTCGTTCGAGCCTGGCGCTGCCGCGGGAGCGCAGCTTGGTGAAGGTGTTGCGGCAGATGGTGAAGAGCCAACTCCGGCAGTTGGTGCCCGGGGTGAAGGTGTGCCACGCCCGGAAGGCACGAAGGAGGGTCTCCTGGATCAGGTCGTCGGCATCCACCCTGCTCCGGGCCAGGGAGAGAGCGAACCCCGCGAGACTGTCGAGATGAAGGAGGGCGCTCTCCTCGAAATCCTGCGCGTCGCCGCTGCCTCCCGGACGTTGGCTCGTGGGGTCTCCGGAGGTGAAACGGATGGCGGATGGGACCGTGGGCATATGGATCGCTTCGAATGGAGGTGGTCGGCTGGTTCGTGCCTCCACGTTACGCGAGGTCCGGAATGCGCTGAATGACTGCGCGTCCGAATCTGATGATCGGGGGTACGAGGGTCTCGCGTGTTCCTGCTCACCCAATGCGGCGGCTCGCCCGCATCCGGAGCCTCGTGGATCCCCTGTCCGATGTGCTCCGTGCCGTGAGGCTCAGCGGCGCGTTCTTCTATTCCGTCGAGGCGACCGCACCATGGCGCATCGAGGTCGTGCCGGCAGCCGAGCTCGTGCCGCGGATCCTGCCCGACGCGGAGCACCTCATCTCCTACCACATCCTGACCGACGGACGCTGCTGGGGCGGGCTCATCGGCGAGAACCCGGTGGAGATGCTGCCCGGCGACGTCCTGGTCTTCCCACATGGCGAAGGCCACCGCATGTCGGACGGTCCGGACGAGCGTGCTCCGCTGGAGCGCTAAGGCTCGACGCCGGCCCGGTACCCGAGCACGTTACGGCTGGGGCCCGGCGGGGGCCCGGCGGCCACCTTCGTCTGTGGCTTCCTCGGCTGCGATCGCCGGCCGTTCAATCCGCTCCTGAGCAACCTCCCGCGTCAGATCCTCATGCGCGGGCTCGACCGTGGGTGGCTCGCCACCTTCACCCAGCACGTGGTGGAGGAGTCGCGGGTCGGACGCGCGGGCGCGGATTGCGTGCTCACGCGCCTGGCCGAGCTGATGTTCATCGAGGTCCTCAGGCTCTACCTGGAGTCGCTGCCGGAGGGACAGACTGGTTGGCTCGCCGGCCTGCGTGACCCCACGGTGGGACGTGCTCTCGGCCTCCTGCACGCCGACCCACGCCGGGCATGGACCCTGGAGGCGCTGGCGCGCGAGGTTGCGGCGTCACGCTCGAAGCTGACCGAACGTTTCACCGCCTACGTCGGCCAGCCTCCCATGCGGTACTTGGCGCAATGGCGGATGCAGCTCGCCGCCGGGCTCCTGTCGCGGAGCGGGGCGAAGGTGGCGGCCGTGGCCTCCGCGGCCGGCTACGATTCGGAAGCGGCGTTCAGCCGGGCATTCAAGAGATCCGTGGGTATGGCGCCTGGCGCCTGGCGCCGTAAGGCGTCTCCGTCCCCTGCGCTCGGTTCCGGCATGGACGCGCAGGGTGCTGCGATGCCGGGCCCCCTCGATTCAGATATGTCCTGAACGACCGGCGCAATCCTGGAACTCCCGCTCGGTGTCTGGACTTCGTCGTCGTCCAGATCCAATCGAACCGGGGGGAGGCGCCGTCCATGCGCACCAGATCTTCAGTCGCAGCATCGTGGGGCATCGCGATCACCGCTTTGGCGGTGGGCCACGGCCCACCCACGGTCGGGGCGCGGGAACTGCACGTCGACATGGGCGCCTCGAGGGTCGCCCGCTTCAGCTCCCGGACTCAGCTGGACGCCTTCGAGGGGGCCACGGCGAGGATCGACGGCTACGTCCTTCTGCGTGGCGGGACGCTCTCGTCCGCCGCAGGGGACGACGGCGCGGAGATGTACTTCGAGGTCGACCTGGCGAGCCTGACCACCGGCATCGGGCTCCGCGACCGTCACATGCGCGACAACTACCTGGAGGTGAAGAAGTACCCCTACGCCTCCTTCCGGGGGAGGGTCGTCCACGTGGACTCGCGTGCAGACGGTGCGACGCAGGTCACGGCGACCGGCACGTTCACCGTGCACGGTGTCTCCACGGAGCGCGAGATCGCCTGCGACGTGGTGTCCGCCGGCGGAAGCTATGGGGCGAAGTGCGCGTTCGAGGTCCGGCTCGCGGATCACGGCATCGAGATTCCTCGGATCATGTTCCTGAAGGTGGCCGCCGAGATCCACGTCGATGTCGCGTTCACGGTCTCGACGCCGGAATCGCCGCCCCGCGAATCCCTGGCGCCCGAACGCGTCGGCCGGCACGCGTCGCGGTGATGGAACCGAGATCGAGCCGAGAGGCTTCGTCTCGCCACGCCAGGCAGCGTGCTCGGCGTTCTCAGCCCTTTCACGAGGTCAATCATGCGCTCCATCGGTCTTTCGATATTGACGATTCTCTCCATCGGGTGTGGAGGCGGGGACTACGGTACCGGCCCGCAGCAAGGTGGCACGAAGGTGGTCAACGCGGTCGGGGTGACCGCCTGGAATCCAACGGCCATCACCATCACGGCTGGCGACACGGTGACGTTCAACAACCCGGCCGCGATCGCACACAACGTGCGATTCGACGACGTGGCCGGCCGTCCGGGTGACGTGGCCGACTTTGCGTCGTCGTCGAAGGCGATCACGTTCCCAACGGCGGGGACCTACACCTACCACTGCGGGATCCATCCGGCCATGCAGGGAAGCGTGGTCGTCCAACCGTGACGCCCGTCGACAAGCGCCCCGCGTGCAGCCGTCCGGCTGACCGTGAGCGGCCCTTCGCAACTACCCTTTCTCAGGAGCCATCGTGATTCGTCGTTCAGAAAGACTCGCCGCCCGGATCGAAGAGGGCGCTGCCGGCCTGGCCGCGTTCGCCGAAGGTCTCTCCCCGGCGGAGTGGACCCTCCCCGTGGGCAATGGCAGTGGAGACCGGCGGTCCCTCGGCGTGCTCGTCCACCATGTCGCCACCCTCTATCCCATCGAGGTCGACGTGGCGCGAACCATCGCCAGCGGCGCGGCGGTCGTGGACCTGACGTGGGAAGCCATCGCTGCAATGAACGCCGAGCACGCTCGCGAACACGCCGGTGCGACCAGGGAGGTGGCCCTGGATCTCCTGCGCCGGAACGGTCACGAAGCGGCAGAGGCCGTTCGCGAGTTCACGGACGAGGAGCTGGACACCGCGGCGCCCTTCTCATTGAGCTTCGGTGCGCCCGTCACCGCCCAGTTCGTGGTGGAGGACCACGCGATGAGGCACAGCTGGCATCACCTGGCCCGCATGCGGCTCGCCGTGGGCCGCTGACCGTTCAGGATGGCAGCCACTGGTCGGTGATGGTCCTGCTCGTGCCCGGCGTGAGGCACGGGCAGGGCCACAACGCCGCATCCCTCCGTCGAGCAGGCGGAAACCGGCCGCGCCCATCACGGTGGCGCAGTCCGTGCGGCCATTGCCTGACAGGCCGCGCGTTGGCCAGGATCGTCGCGGCCGGCCTCACCCCTCGCCTCTGAGGGAGGTCATGGGTCCACCCGAGCCGCTTCGGCGGCGGGGAGGACGCACGCGACGACGGCGGATGTGACGGGGAGTGCGCACAGGGAGGCCGCGACCAGGGGACCGACCACGGACGTCTCGAAGAGAAGGGGAGCCAGCCACCGCGACGCGCCCGCGACGATGCCAGACCCACCGCCACGACGACGACGCCCGTGACGAGGCCGTGGCGGAGCACCAGGCGTCCGACGGATGCCGACGTCGCGCCCAGGGCCAGGCGCACGCAGATCTCCCGTCTGCGCTGGGCCACCCCGTACGAGACCACGCCGTAGACGCCCACCAGGGAAACCAGCAGGGCCAGCGCTGCGGTGAGAGTGAGCACCACGGCCCCCAGCCGCCATGGTCTCACCTGGTCGTCCACGAAGCCGTCGAGCCGCTCCACTTCGACGTGATTCACCGCCGGGTCGAGACCCGTCAGCGCGGACGCCAGCCGACTCCGCTCCGCCGCGGGATGGGGCGAGTCCGTGTGGTGACGCCAAGTTCCTAGCCCCGACGCCGGGCAGCTCGATGCATCCGGTGACGACACCGCGGCAGCCGAGTTGGTACCCGTCGGCGAGGGCCGCCGAGAGGGCGTGGTACTTCGCCGTTGCGCGACATACTACGGACAACGACGAGGCCATGCCCGATGAAGACCCCGAGAGTACGGCACCGGGAATCCCTCCCGGTGCGACGTCCTCGGATGGCGCGGTGACCCTCGTCGGAGCGCCATCCTGCGTACACGCCTGCGCCAGTAGCATCGCGCCGGCGCACACGATGCCGAACGACATGCTTCCCACGGGCGACGGATGAGAGCTGCGTTGCATCCTCATGGGATCCTCCTCTTCGGGGTGACGACCGACCGGGGCAGTCTTCGTGCGGTCGCAGGAGCAGAGGTTTGCCCGGTGCGGTGCCACACCCGCAGCGGCCCGGCGCCTGCCAGCGTCCGACGAGCCGGCCGGGTGGGTGGCCGGACCCTCGCGAAGGAGCGCGCGACGCGAGCGGGCGACGCGAGCCGTCCTCCGGATTCTCCTGCGCGCGATCCACACCCTCCGTCACGCCAGTCCCGGTGCGCCCATCGATGCCCGGCTCGGCGCCGTCAGCTTCCTGCACCGCTTCGGCTCCTCCCTCAATTCCCATCTCCACTTCCATCTGGTCGTCCTCGACGGCGTCTTTTCCCGAGGCGACGACGGCCACAATCGTGAGGCTCTCTTCCACGAAGCGACGCTCCTCCAGCCCGATCACTGGAGCCGGCTCCAGGGCGTCCTGGCCATCGGGGCCGAACGGGGCGCGGTCATGGCGGGGCCGTGATCCGGGCCGGCATGCGTCCCGCGATCGTGGGCCTGGGGTGCGGGGTGGTGTTCGCCTTCCTTGGCGCCCGCATCCTCACCGTGGTGCTGGTGGGCGTCAGCCCCGTGGACCCCCTGGCCTTCGCCGGCGGAACGTCCATACTCCTTGTCGCCGCCCTGGTCGCCAGCTTCGTGCGGGCGCGCCGGGCGCTGGGGATCGATCCCATGAAGGCGCTTCGGGAGGAGTGAGGTCGTCGTCCCGTCACGCGCCCGTCGCAGAGGAGGAGACCATGTCCGTCACGAGCCGTCTCGCCGCCCTTCCGTGCTGCCTCTTGCTCCTCGCGTCGTGCGCGCCCTCCCCCGACCTCGCCGCGCTTCGTTCGCAACTGCAGGAGGCCGACGGCCGCTATACCGCCGTCATGGATGCAGGCGACGTGGGGGGCATCGTGTCCCTCTACGCCACGGACGCCACCCGCTATCCCCCCGACGGGGAGCCGGCGGGCGGACCGGAGGCCATCCGGGCCTTCGCCGAGCGGGTCTCGGCCATGGCGGGCTTCCACCTCACCGCCAGCCCCGTGACTATGGACGTGGCCCGGGGGGGCGACATGGGGTACACGCTGAACCTCCTGGAGCTCACCTTCGCCGGACCGGATGGCGCGCCTACCGCCGAGCACCTGCGCGACTTCCACATCTGGAGGCGGGAAGCCGACGGAGCGTGGCGCATCGTCGAGGACATCTGGCAGGTGCTCCCGGAGCCCGACGCCCCCCAGGGCACGCGCTGACCTCCGGGGCGCCGACCATGCGAGCCGGCGCCCCGGCGTCAGGTTCCGTCCCCCCTCAGAACCGTCACCGCTTTCGGGCGTTCTGACCCGCTGCAGGGGTACGTCGGGGCCCGTCATCGCGGGCGCCGATCTGATGGAGGGGACCAACTGGTGACGCCCACCACCTCGACCGGCACAGCCTCGTCGTCCAACGGCCCGGCAAGATCGTCGACGTCGCGGAGGGCGGCCCCGCGAACGCGGACATCTGGATCGTGGACGAGGCCGGAGCGACCCCGCCGGCCAACCTGAAACCCGCTCCCCTACTACCGCGTGACGCTCACGGCGGAGTCGGTGTACGACACCGAGCCGGCCTGGGCGCCCGACGGAAGGAGCACCGTCTTCGTGCGCGACGAAGACGTCATCGACGGGCAGGGAAGCCTCCGCCGGATGGACGAGTTCTACATGGTCCAACCCAACGCGCTCACCACGGGCGGAAGCCGCTCTCCTAGCTGGGGTCTGTGCGCTCCGTCACGCAACTGGCCTCCATGCTGAGGCAAGACGCGCGCCGGTGCCCGCGCGCGAGCCCGGCGGGGCATGTGCCCCGCCGGGCTCGACTTCTCCACAGGGCCGGCTCGGCACCGGCGGGCAGGGCGCGGCCCAGCCCCACGAACAACACCCGCTCCCTACGATGCTCCTTGGCCCAAGAGGGCGCTTCGAATACCTATTCGTTCGACCCGGCCGACATCGCCGGCCAGGCGATCGCCGGCGAGATCCTCGTGGGCAGCCTCCTCGAGGGACAGGGAGGAAGCGATCCCCTGTCGGCCGTGCTGGTATTCGCGAGCGGGGTGGCCACCGCCGAGTTGCTCGCCATCCTGGCACGCCTGGATACGCCCTGGTGAGCGAGCCCCGCGGCGACCTTCGCGCCGCGGGGCTCGCAACGGTCATCGGAGGCGGTGCCTTCGGCGCGGTCGCCTTCGTGAAAGGTCTCCCGGGACCCAAGGGTTTCGTCGGCCTGGTTCTCGCTTCCGGAGCGTGTGTCGTGCTGGCGATGCTGATGGTGCGCAGGCGCGCATGACCGGCGCGTCCGCAAGGACACGTGGTCTCGCGCTCCCGATCCTCATGTTGTCGGGCGGATGCCAGGCGCCGTCGGACGCCGTGCCCCGGCCCTCCGACGCCGAGGTCGCAAAGGACGTCATCGCGCTCGTGAGGAAGGGCCTCGATGGGCTGCGCAGGGGAGATCCCACGGGAATCACCGACGCCTGCGCCGATGACGTCACCTACTACTCCGTAGAATTCGACTCGCTGCTCGTGGGGCGTGCGGCCCTGGTGGAGATGTACGGGCCTCCGACGGGAGAGACGTCGTACGACCACTTCGACCTCGTCAACCCGACGGTCCAGGTGCTCGATGACGTGGCCGTGCTGGCCTTCGACTTCGCGTCCTACACCACCGCCGATGACTCCCAGTTGAGGACGCGCTGGCGCAGCACCCAGGTTCTCCGGCGGATCGACACCCACTGGCGGATCGTCCACATCCACTGGACCCTCCTCGAGAACCGGCTGGGGTAGCGGCACCGGCCGTCCCGGGCGGGCCGGCGATTCGATGGTGGTGAAGCGGGGCGGGCGTCTGTGAGGCACGACGACGAGAACGACGAAGAAGCCTGCCAGGGACGCGGACGGCAAGCCGCCCGGTGCCCGGGCGCTGGCGCAGGTTCGTTCCCCCGCCTCGGATGCACCGTCACCGATACCACGGTGTGCTCGCCCCGGGGCACCCACCGCAGGTGGGTCGCCCGAGACCGCCCGGCCGTCGTCGCCATCGGCAAGCCCCCACCCGAGGCGCCCGTGCTCGCGCACACCGCACCGACCGGACAGCCAACCGTCCTGTCCCAACCCGAGACCGCCCGGTCCGCAAGCCCCGCCCCTATTCGTTGGGCCGTCCTCTCGCCCCTATCCCGGTAGAGCGCACTGCCGCACGTCCGGGATGTCAGATATATATGTCCTGTCGAGATCCACAAGGCGCAATATCGGACTTCTATGATATCTTGACGCCTCCCCCCCAACGGCATGATGCTTTCAAGAGGATGTATATGTCTGACCACGCACTCTGAGAGTGTGCATGGAACCTAAAAGTCTTGTGGAAGCCACGGATCCGGAGATCCTCGAAGTCCTGGGTCGCCGGCTGCGGCGCCTCCGCCGGAGCCGGGACCTCACCATGGCGGAGGCTGCCGAAGCGGCCGGCATCTCCAGCAAGACCGTGTCCCGGGCCGAACAGGGGGAGAACCCCACTCTCCTCACCATCCTGCGCCTCCTGAGGGTATACGGCCGCATCGCGGCCCTGGACGATTTCATCCCCGAGCCCGCGGTCAGCCCCATGGCGCTCATCGGGAGGAGGAGCTGACGCGTGGCCGACGTCACCGCCTTCGCCGAGGTGCGGCTCTGGGGAGAGACGGTCGGGGCCGTGGCCGAGCTCGATGACGGGAGCATCGTCTTCGAGTACGCCGAGACGTTCCGGCGGGGCGGCTGGGACATCTCGCCCTTCCACCTCCCCCGGACGCTGCGGGGACCGGTCCGGTTCGAGGAGCTCCGGCGGAGGCAGGCCTTCCGCGGGCTCCCCGGCGTCCTGGCCGACATGCTGCCCGACGCCTTCGGCAAGCAGGTGATCCGGGCCTACTACACGGCTCGGGGACGGGTGGACCGGGCATTCTCGCCGGTGCAGCACCTCCTCTACGTGGGCACCCGGGGCATCGGCGCTCTGGAGTTTCACCCCCCGGAGGACGTCCCCGCCAGGGCCGCCGAGGCCGCCGCGCTGGAGGTGGCCGCGCTGGTGGCCGACGCCCGGCGCATCATCGCCGGCGACGTGGAGGTGGCCATCCCCGAGATCTACCGCATCGGCTCCTCGGCCGGCGGGATGAGGCCCAAGGCGGTGGTGCTCTACAACGGCGCCTCGGGGGAGATCCGCTCCGCCTTCGCCCCCGCAGAAGAGGGTGACATCGCCGCCATCCTCAAGTTCGACGGCGTGGGCGACGACGCCCCCGCGGGCACCCTGGGACCACCCCAGCCCTTCAACCGGGTGGAGGCCGCGTACGCCGCCATGGCCCGGGATGCCGGCCTGGACGTGGTCCGCATCCGGATGTTGGAGAGCGACGAAGGGCACGCCCACCTGGTCGTTCCCCGCTTCGACCGTCCCGGGCCCACGCCCCTGCACCAGCACACGCTCGGCGGGCTTCTCCACCTGGACTACAACGACGTGGGCGCCAGCAGCTACGAGGAATACCTGCGCACCATCCTCCGCCTGGGTATGCCGCCGGCGGCGATGCTGGAGGGGTACCGGCGGGCGGTCTTCAACGTGCTGGGCGTGAACCAGGACGACCACGTGAAGAACCTCTCCTTCCACCTGGACGCCGACGGCGCGTGGCGCCTCACGCCGGCCTACGACGTCACCTTCGCCCGGGGCGGTGAATGGACCGCTGCGCACCAGATGCGCCTGGCCGACAAGCGCAGCGGCGTCACCCGCGCCGACCTGGTGGAGCTGGCCCGCGCGTTCGGCATCCGGGCGCCCTCCCAGGTCGTCGACGAGGTGGCCGAGGTCGTAGCGCGCTGGCCGGCCTACGCCGCGGAGACGGGCGTGCCGCGGGAGGCGACCGACGGGATCGCCGGGGCGCTCGAGGAGCGGAGGCGGGAGGTGGGGTGAGGCCCACCTCCCTGCGCCTCGGAGCGTCAGGACGACAGCAGCTTCTCCACCCCATCGAGGAACGCCTCGCGATCGATGGGCTTCGTCGTCGGCCCCCGCGTCCAGCATGAGCCCCGACGGCGGCGACCTCGACAGCGGCGACCTCGACAACTGAAGGAGACGCTCTCTCGACCTGCTTATCGGCGTCCGCCTCTGCCCGCCCATCCGCCCATGGTCTCGGCCCCTGCGGCCATCCCCCCTCTCGTCTCTTCTTCACCTCGTCCTTCTGTCCGCCTTGCGCCTCAACCCTCCACGCTTGCTCCTCCTCCACCCGCTCCCTACGATGCTCCTTGGCGCCGAGGTCTTCTCCTGGCGCGGGCTGCTGCGGTCGGTGGTGAGCTGACGCGCCGGTGCCCGAAGGGAAGGGCGCGAGCTGCGGGTCGGTCATGACCTCGCGGTCGAAGCGCGTGCCCGACACCTTGGGCATGGAGATGGCGAGCGTGACCTGATCCGGATGCTCGCTGCGTACCCTGTCGAGCGCTTCCGTGCCGTCCACCGCGGTCAGCGTCTCGTAGCCGATGTCGCGCAGCAGCATCCCAGCTGTTCTTGGGGACGTTCGTCGCCGGGTGGGCGGCGCACGCGATGGAGCAGCGGGAGGAGGACCGTCCGGCGGGCCGAAGCGCGTGGAGTCAGGGCGGGCACGGACGGCACGCGGTTTGCCCGTGCGGGAGGGTGTGGGAGCGCGGCGTGGCGCCCCCGATTGGCACCGACCCCGAGGATCGACATTGACGCCGTTTCAGGCGAGGGCGATGGCTCCGCGGCGGTCGCACGCAGAGGACACTTGCGGTGGTCCCCCTCCTGCTCTTCGCCGGACGCGCGGCGGGGATCGCGACCCGCTTCAGAGAGCCGTTGCATCCGAGCGGGCCGATCGCGGCGGGCAGCCTGGCCGTGATGCCCGTCACCACGGAGGCGGGCTCGGAGGGCTTCCGGCCCGAGGTGACGAGCGAGCTGGTCGCGGACCTCGTCCGCTCACTCGTGACCCGCATCCCCCTCGCGCAGCCGGCGCGGGTCCACGAGAAAGGCGAATAGGCCGGGAACCACCCTGTGGCCGGTGACCACCCCCTCGTCCTCGAGGGCGAGGAGTCGATCGACCACCTCCGATCGCCAGCCGCCCACGAGCACCTGCATCCCTTCCGCGGAGCCCATCCCGACGCGCGCATCCGAGCGATCGACCCTCTCCGGCAGCGTCAGGAGGTCGCTCGCCGCGTTGGCCGTCGAGTCCCCGGCCGTCAGGAGCCATGAGCGCACCACGACGATGTCGCGTTTCCCGTAGGTGAAGTCGAAGAAGGTGTCCTCCGGCCCGGCGGCGGTGGCCCGGCGCTCCGCCGCGAAGAAGGGGACGAGGAGGTAGTACGTCTGGAGGTCCATCACCTCCAGCCGCGGGGAGCCGTCCGGGTCGACCACGTCGAGCATGCGCATCATGTCGGCGCGCGTGAGGACGCGCTCGGGAGTA
>Ga0307423_1001975_pt1 | contig 11899 bp, 11 predicted proteins | sample SalMarWE160310MG_FD_202154 | JGI IMG/M metagenome (GOLD analysis project Ga0307423, IMG submission 202154) | Salt marsh sediment microbial communities from the Plum Island Ecosystem LTER, Massachusetts, United States - WE1603-10 | ecosystem: Environmental > Aquatic > Marine > Intertidal zone >...
CCGCGCCGGTGTCTATGGTGAGATCGTCACCCTTTTGTTCGACCTTGGCGCCCAAGGTCGCCAAGAGCTTGCCCATGGTGCGCACATCCCGCAAATCCGGCGCGTTATGCAGACGGCTGCGGCCCGCAGCCAGCAAGGTGGCGCACATGAGCGGCAAGGTGGCGTTTTTGGCTCCGCTGACCTTTACCCTGCCCACCAGAGGCTTGCCGCCGGTTATGACCAGCTTATCCATAATCTCCCCTTTGACAAACCACGACCCGCTCTATGCCTGCCAAATCCTCTACAGATCTCACCCGCTCAAAGATACCGGTCCGGGATGCGATTTTTAGCGCCGCCTTTGCTTGCCCCGCACCGACTTCAATGAGCAACACCCCGAAGGGATGCAAAAAGGCGCGGGAGCCAGCGATGATTTGGCTAACCATTTCCAGGCCGTCAGGCCCGGCGACAAGCGCCTGGCGCGGCTCGTATCCGCGCACCCCGGGAGAAAGGCCCTGCCACTCGTCCTCGCGCACATAGGGAGGATTGGCGGTGATGAGATGGAAGAACCCCCCCGCCGCCGCCACAGGGTCGTACAGCTCGCCAAGCAGCCATCGCACGCGCTGACTCAATTCTAGCTTATCCGCGCTGCGCTGGGCAAAGGCCAGGGCTTCTTTTGAAATGTCCACCCCGGTTACCCGGGCATCGGGCCTTTCATGGGCCAAAGCCAGGGCGATGCAGCCGCTGCCGGTGCATAAATCCAGAATGCGGGGGTTTTCGACCCCCTCCAGAGCCTTGAGGCCTTCCTCCACCAGATGCTCGCTTTCGGGCCTGGGCACCAGCACTCCGGGGCCCACCTGCATTTCCAGCCCATAGAACTCGCGGCTGCCCAAGATATAGGCCATGGGCTCCAGATCCCGGCGGCGGATGAGCAGTTCCTTGAAGGAAGCCAGCTCTTCCGGCGTCAAGGGTTGGTCAAACCGCAGATACAGCTGCAGGCGTTCAAGGTTGAGCACGCGGCCCAACATAAGCTCGGCCGAAAGCCGGGGGCTCTCCACGCCATGGCCCTCTAGGTATTCAAAGGCCCAGCTAATGAGCCGGCGGATGGTCCACTGCTCAGACACGGAGACATGCCAAACGGCCTGCGTCCATGGCTACAGCGCGTCTTCCAGGGCCAAGGAACGGAAGTGGGTGGCCAAAGGCGGCACCAAATCCTCCAGATCGCCGTCCATGATGCCATCCAACTGATAGAGCGTAAGCCCGATGCGATGATCGGTAACTCTCCCCTGGGGGAAGTTGTAGGTGCGGATGCGCTCGGAGCGGTCGCCGGAGCCTACCTGATTCTTGCGGTTCTGGGCCTCCTCTGCGTGACGCTCCTGGTCCATGCGGTCCTTGAGGCGGGCCGAGAGCACCTTCATGGCCTTGGCCTTGTTTTTGTGCTGGCTTTTTTCATCCTGGCAGGACACCACCAAGCCCGTGGGCAGGTGGGTTATGCGAACCGCCGATTCGGTCTTGTTCACGTGCTGGCCGCCTGGGCCCGAAGAACGGAAAACATCTATGCGCAGATCATCCGACTTGATGTCCAATTCCGCCTCCTCGGCTTCCGGCAAAACAGCCACCGTGGCGGCCGAGGTGTGGATGCGGCCTTGGTTTTCGGTCTCGGGCACGCGCTGCACCCGGTGTACGCCGGATTCATACTTCAACCAGGAGTAGGCGCCGCTGCCCTTGATCAGCGCTATGACCTCTTTGAAGCCCCCGGTGGCGCTCTCATGCTCGGACATCATTTCGATCTGCCACCCCTGACGCTCGGCCAAACGGGAATACATGCGGAAAAGATCGGCCGCGAACAGGGCTGCCTCCTCGCCGCCGGTGCCCGCCCTCACCTCCAAAATCACGTTCTTTTCATCGTTAGGGTCCTTGGGCAGGAGCAGGAAGTCGATCTCCTGCTCCAACTTGGGCAAGCGTTCCTCGGCCATGGCCACTTCGGCTGCCGCCATTTCCGCCATCTCTGGGTCGTCGTCCTCCATTAGCTCGCGGTTGTCCTCCAGTTGGCGCTCCAACTCGGTGAACAGGTGATAGGCATCCACCAAGCGGCTTAGGTCGGAATGCTCCTTGGCCGCCTTTTGATAAACCTCGTTATCAGCCAAAACTTTGGGATCGGCCAAGCGTTCCTCTACCTTGCGGTGGAGTTCCACGGCCTCTTTAAGCTTGTCTTCTACCTGCTCTCGCAAAGGCATGATTTTTAGTCCCTGACAAAGGGAAACGGCGATAACGCGCTAGGCTTGCGCGCCAAAAGGGATCAAAACCGGAAATGAATTGCGGCGCTAGAGAAACCCCTGAACCAATCGCCAGGGGGCCGGAGCAAGAGCAGCGGGTCTTACAAAACGCACAGGCTGGCCTCCTCGCACTCGTCGGTATCCACCGCGGCCCGAAGCGCGGCCAGCGCGATCTCAAGCTGCTCGTCGGTGGGCTCCTTGGTGGTGAGACGCTGCATTTGCAGGCCGGGCCACAGCATCACGCCCCAAAAGCCTTTACCGCCGTGCTTGCCGGCCAGCTTGATGATTTCATAGCTGACTCCAGCGATGGGGATCATAAACAGGATTTTAATCCCGATCTGCGCGGCCTGGTTCAGCCAAGCCGCCTCGGCCAAGCGGGGGAGCAGGGGGAAAGCCACCGCGAAAACCAAAATGGAGATAAGCAGCACCACCAGCAGAAAGGCCGTGCCGCAACGCGGATGCAGTCGGCTGAAACCCCTGGCGTTGGCCACGGTCAGTTCCTCGCCGGCTTCAAAGCAATAAATGCTTTTATGCTCAGCTCCGTGATATTGAAAAACCCGGCGCACTTCTCCCATTAAAGAAATCAGCCAAAGATAGCCCACGAAAATGGCCATCTTGATTATGCCGTCGGTCAAATGGAAGGCCAGGCTTTGCTCGTTAAAGCCCTTAAGGCTGCCCAGCCAAAGAGATAGGAGATGCGGGACCGCGATAAAAAGACCCATGCCGGCCACGATGGCCACCAGCATGGTCAGCCCCAGGGCCCAAGAGCCCATTTCCTCGCCTTCTTCTTCCAGGGCTTGCTGGGCCGAGAAGTTCAGGGCCTTCATGCCCTGCACCAAGGTCTCGCCCAACACCACCGGCCCTCTAAGAAATGGCCAGCCCAGGAAAGAAAGCCGCGCGGAGAGAGGTCGAAAGGGTTCGTTTTTTACAACGATGCCGCCGGAGCTGCGGCGCACGGCCACGCATAGCCGCCGGGGGGCCTTCATCATGACCCCCTCTATCACCGCTTGGCCTCCGACGTTCATGGGGCCCATAAAAGACTCCCGATCCTACGCCTCGCCGCCCTCGGCCGGTTTATCATCGGCGCGGGCCAAGCGTTCGGCCTCCAGCTCGTCGGCTTTTCCGCGGAACTTGTCCAGGTGAGCGTACTTTTTGTAGAAACGTTCCACGCGGCCGGCGGAGTCGACCAGCTTTTGCTTGCCGGTGAAAAAGGGATGGCAAGCAGAGCAAATCTCCACCTTGATTTCATCTCTGGTGGAACCGCTGTCAAATTCGTTACCGCAGGCGCAGCGCACCTTGACTTCTTTGTACTCGGGATGAATCTCGGGTTTCATCTGAAAAACTCCATAATCATTGGCGGACAGGCGGCAAGTATAATCCCTCCCAGCACTTTTGCAAGCGCTGGCGTATCCGGTCCGCTTATTAGACATATAATGTCCCTCGGCCAAAGCGGCCAAGGGACTAAGTCTCGCAGCAGATTGACTTTTTGTCAAGGCCAAGCGGCATAGGCCGCCGACCTTGCTGGTCTTGCCCTTTGCCGGGCCTGCCGGGCTGAAGTTTGCTTCCAGCTGCGACCGGGCATTGGTGCTGAACTAAGTTGCTTGGCCCTTTGCCACCTACCTGCTTGCGCCTGCACGCTGTCTATCCCGCCAAACCACATCCGCCGTAAAAACGCGCCGAGCTGGTGAATGCCTCGGCGCGCTCATAAGCCTATCGGTTTTAGGGTAGGGATATTGCCGGCAACGGCTCCCTATTTGCTCATTGAATCCAGGAACTCGGCATTTGATTTGGTAGCGTGCAACTTTTCCAGCAGGAACTCCATGGCGTCCACCGCAGTGAGCGGGGAGAGAAGCTTGCGTAGAATCCAAACCCGGTTTAGCGTGACTTCCGAGAGCAGCAGTTCCTCTTTACGGGTTCCTGAGCGATTCATGTCAATGGCCGGGAACACGCGCTTGTCGCTGAGCTTGCGGTCAAGGTGGATCTCCATGTTGCCGGTGCCTTTGAACTCCTCGAAGATGACCTCGTCCATGCGTGAACCGGTCTCAACCAGCGCAGTGGCAATAATGGTGAGCGATCCACCGTCCTCAATGTTGCGGGCGGCGCCGAAAAAGCGCTTGGGCTTATGCAAGGCGTTGCTGTCGACACCGCCGGAGAGGATTTTTCCGGAAGGCGGCACCACGGTGTTATAAGCCCTGGCCAGCCGAGTGATGGAGTCCAAGAGGATCACCACGTCGCGTTTGTGCTCCACCAGGCGTTTGGCCTTCTCAATTACCATTTCGGCCACCTGCACGTGACGCTGGGCCGGCTCGTCAAAGGTGGACGAGATGACTTCGCCTTTGACCGAGCGCATCATGTCGGTCACTTCCTCCGGCCGCTCGTCAATAAGCAAAACGATGAGTTTGACTTCGGGGTGGTTGGCCTCCAAAGAATGGGCGATGCTTTGCAGCAGCATGGTCTTGCCGGTGCGGGGCGCGCTCACGATCAAGCCGCGTTGGCCCTTTCCAATCGGCGTCATAAGATCCATGACCCGGCCCGAATAGTTTTTGGGCTTGCCATCGATCTCCATCTGGATGCGCTCTTCGGGGTATAGGGGCACCAAGTTGTCGAAGAGGATTTTTTCACGGGCCACCTCCGGCGGCTCCATGTTGATCATTTCCACCTTCAAGAGCGCGAAATAGCGCTCGCCCTCCTTGGGCGGGCGGATCTGACCGCTGATGGTGTCGCCGGTGCGCAGGTTGAAACGACGAATCTGCGAGGGTGAAACGTAGATGTCGTCCGGCCCGGGCAGATAGTTGTAATCAGGGGCCCGCAGGAAACCGAATCCGTCCGGCAAGATTTCCAGCACCCCCTCGCCGTAAATATGACCATTGCGTTCGGCCTGGGCGGTCAAAAGCGCAAAGATGAGGTCCTGACGGCGCAGGCCGGCTGCGCCTTCTATGTTGAGCTGCTTGGCCAAAGAGGCCAACTCGTGAATTGGCGTTTCTTTGAGTGCCACAATGTTCATGCTACCGCCGTCCGGATTCGCGCTTTTTTTAGTAGCGCGGGGAGGGCTTTTCTTTACTTCCTTGGTGTCTCCGTTATCAGCCATGATAGTTCTAGTACCTTGATGAGTTGAATTATGGATTCTAGGGCCCCTTTGGCTTGGTCCGCGGTTAACCGCCGCTTGCCGGGCATTGAGGCCAGGTTGGCTTCCTAGTTATTGTTAAGCAGGCTATAACCGGATTGCGAATAGCGTTGGAGCCTATCTGGCGGCGAGGTATTATCCAAAAGCAAAACGCAGATGGACCAGCGCCCTCATTGATCGCGGAACCCGACTACTGTCCTTTTCAATTGCTGGGTCGGATGCTTTCCGGCTGGAATTGGTTCGCAGCGTCGCATAAGATTTGCCACACCGCCTTCACCTGATTCCGAGTTTCTTGCAATGTGCCGGAGTTGTCAACTACAAACTGAGCTTTTTTTCGCTTTTCCTCAAGCGGCATTTGAGCTTTCAAAGATTGCTCCGCAGCCTCCCGGCTAACGCCATCGCGCTCCATTAGTCTTTGCATTTGCACCTGGGGTGGCGCATAAACCACCACGATCGCGTCATAGCGCTTGTCCGTATCGGTCTCATACAGCAAAGGCACATCCACTAATGCCACCGCTCCTGGATCCTCCTGAGAGATTCGTTCGAACTCGGCCTGCACTTGCTTGGCTACCGCTGGATGCACGATGGCGTTTAATTTTTCCCGCGCCTTTTGGTCACTGAATATTTGTTCCCGCAAACGGCGACGGTCCAACTCGCCATCGCTATCCAAAACCTCCTGTCCGAAGGCCTCCACAACACTCTTCAGCCCGGGCGAGCCCTTGGCCACAGCTTCACGGGCGATAACATCGGTGTCGATCAATCGCGCGCCCAGTTCCACAAACATGGCGGCCACAGCGCTTTTCCCGCTGGCTATGCCTCCGGTGAGGCCCAGCTTAAACACGGTCAGCCTCCTCCAGCGTGCGCAGTACCGTCCTAAAATCCAAAGGCAAGGGCGCCACTATGTCCAAACGCTTTCCGCTGATGGGATGACTCAACCCCAACTCCAAGGCATGCAGCATTTGGCGGTTGGCCTTCTTGAGTGCCTCGGCAACCGGTTCCGGAGCGGAGCGGCGTTGACGCCTACCTCCATAGGTGGCGTCGGAAGCCACAGGATAACCGGCTTCGCTCAGGTGCACTCTAATTTGGTGGGTGCGACCGGTTTTTATTTTCACCCGTAAGAGGCTTAAGCCTGAATTGAAACGGCGCGCCACTTGCCATTGACTTTGAGCAGGCTTGGTGTGGCGGCCTTGGGATGACATGCGCTTGCGATCCACCGGATGCCGTCCTATACCTGATGCCACTTCGCCCTTTAGGGGCGGGGCGCCCCAAACCAAAGCCAGATAGGTCTTATCCACTAGGCCGGCCGCGAAAGCGGCAACCAAGCCGCGGTGTGCCATATCCGATTTGGCCGCCACCAACGCTCCCGAGGTGTCCTTGTCCAAGCGGTGCACTATGCCGGGCCGCAGTTTGCCCCCCACGCCGGCGAGCCCTCCCTGGCAATGATGTAAAAGGCCATGCACCAAAGTGCCCTGGCTATGGCCAGGCGCGGGGTGAACCACCAAGCCGGCTGGCTTGTTGATTACTATCAGGTGCTCATCCTCGAAGAGTACCTGCAAATCCATGGCCTGAGGAATTAGTTCGCTGGGCTCGGGATCGGGAAGTACCACGCCTATGGTCTGCCCGGCGCGCACCTTTAGCGCAGCCCTGGCCGGCCCTCCATCCAAAGTAATAAAGCCGTCGCGCAGGAGACGCTGCACCTGACTGCGGGAAAAATCATTGCCCAGCAACTCTTGGGCCACAACATCCAGCCTGCGGCCCTCGGCCTCTGCAGGTACGTTAACCATCTGTGTATTCATGCTTGATAATGGCGGGGTTGAATGGAAACCACCCCATTTGCTTGATTCTACTGGTTAGCCAACCAACAGTCCGAAAAAAACGAAAAATGCCAACTCAATGTCCACCTACTATGTTCAACCTAATGCTAAACGGCTTCAAACCGGTTTTTATATATCTTGGATATTACGGAGTTTAGTCCGGCAATTTAAAAAAGTTGATCCGTCAGAGCTTCCGCCTGCAGCGATTTCGATAAGGTTTAAGCATCTAACGTCATAATATCCGCGACTTAGCCTTCTAGGCACTGGCGGTGAAAAAGCTTTCCACCTCGGCTTCGATAGATTCCTCGGTGGCCTTGCGGGCGATGGAAATCTCCTTGACCAAGAGATTACGGGCAGTGTCAAGCATCTTGCGTTCGCCAAAGGAAAGCTCTTTGTCCGAGCGCAAAAGAAAAAGATCGCGAAGCACCTGGGCCACTTCAAAGACCGATCCGGTCTTGATTTTTTTCATGTAATCGCGGTAGCGGCGGTTCCAGGTCTGATTCTCGATGACCACATCGTGGTCCTTGAGGATGGCGTAGACCTTTTTTACTTCCCGGGAGTTTATTACGGGGCGCAGTCCCACTTGCTCGGCATTGCCGGTGGGGACCATGATGACCATGTCATTTTCCATGATACGCAGAATATAAAAGCGATGCGCCTCCCCGCTTATCTTCTTTTCTTCCACTGCTTCTATGACACCCACCCCGTGGGCGGGATATACTGCAAGCTGTCCCACCTTGTACATGGGCCGCACCTCAAACGATTCCATTGGGGGTTAATACTAGATAACTCTCCTGAATTGCTATTTTATCACTTTTTTGCCCGCTGTCAATGACAAAGGATGTGAGGATTGTAACAATACTGCCGGGCCTGAAAACCGCCCGGAATGCACAAAAAAAGGAGCCGGCTCCTTAACGGAGCCAGCCCCTATCCATACGTTATCTGGTGCTAAGGCTTAGCCGAGCAGACCGGAGTAACCCAGCAGCACCGGAGCCAGCACCAAGCTCACCACGCTCATCAGCTTGATGAGGATGTTCATGGCCGGGCCCGAGGTGTCCTTGAAGGGGTCACCCACGGTGTCGCCCACGACCGCGGCCTTGTGGTTGTCGGAACCCTTGCCGCCATGGTGGCCTTCCTCGATGTACTTCTTGGCGTTATCCCAAGCGCCGCCAGCGTTAGCCATGAAGAGAGCCATGAAGGCACCCATCACGGTGGCGCCCAAGAGCATGCCGCCCAAGGACTTGGGACCAAGTATGAATCCCACCGCCACGGGAGCCAGAACCGCCATCAGGCCGGGAGCCATCATCTCTTTGATGGCGGCGCCGGTGGCGATGGCAACGCAGGTGGCCGGATCCGGCTCCGCGCCTTCCTTGCCTTCCAAGAGGCCGGGGATCTCGCGGAACTGACGGCGAATCTCCTCAACCATCAAGAAGGCGGCGCGGCCCACGGACTCCATGGTCATGGCGGCGGCCATCATGGGCACGATGGCGCCCAGGAACACGCCGATAACCACCATGGGGTCGGTCATGTTGATGACCGTGATGCCGGCGGCCTGGGTGAAGGCCACGAACAGGGCCAAAGCGGTCAGCGCGGCGGAGCCGATGGCAAAGCCCTTGCCGATGGCGGCAGTGGTGTTGCCCAGGGCGTCCAGGGAGTCGGTGATCTTACGGGTCTCCGGCCCCAGGCCGGCCATCTCGGAGATGCCGCCGGCGTTGTCAGCGATGGGGCCGTAGGCGTCCACCGTCATGGTGGCGCCCACCGTGGCCAGCATGCCCACGGCGCTCATGCCGATGCCGTAGATACCGGCGACCTTGTAGCCGACGTAGGTGGCAATCGCGATGCCCAGGATGGGCAGGTAGGTGGAGCGCATGCCCACGGCCAGACCGGAGATGATAACCGTGGCCGGTCCGGTGGCAGTGTTCTCGGCAATGTGCTTAACCGGCGAACCGCTGGTGTAGTACTCAGCCAAGAGGCCGATGGCGATGCCGCAGAGCAGACCGCTGACCACTGCCCAGAAGGGACCGGTTTTAAGGCCCAGGCCAGTGGAGATAAAGTAGGTCAGGATGGCGAAGATGATGGCCGCCACAAAGGTGGTGTAGCGCAGGGCGCCGGCCGGCGAGCCCTTTTCAAACACCTTGATGGAGAACACGCCCACAAAGGAGGCCAAGAGGCCGGCCATGACCGTAAGCATGGGGCAGGCCATCAGAGCCAGCCTGGAGCCCTCGGTCAAGCCCATGGCCTGCAAGTCGGCCGCACCGATGGTGGCGGCAATGGCGATGGTGGCGATGATCGAGCCGCAGTAGGACTCGAAGATGTCCGCGCCCATGCCCGCGATGTCGCCCACGTTGTCGCCCACGTTGTCGGCGATGACGCCCGGGTTGCGGGGGTCGTCCTCGGGGATGCCCGCCTCGACCTTGCCCACCAAGTCAGCGCCCACGTCGGCGGCCTTGGTGTAGATGCCGCCGCCCACGCGCGCAAACAGCGCGATGGAGCTGGCGCCCATGGCGAAGCCGTTGATGTACTGGGCGGTGGTGGGATCACCACCGAATTTCCAGAACCAGAAGCCCACGCCCAACAGGCCTAGGGAGGCCACGGACAGACCCATGACCGAACCGCTGAAATAGCTGACGTTCAGAGCCTTGGCCTGGCCGTGCTTGTTGGCCGCCTCGGCGGTGCGGGAGTTGCCGCGGGTGGCGGCGGTCATGCCCGAGTAGCCGGCCAGAATGGAGCACAGAGCGCCGGTCACAAAGGCGATGGCGGTCCAGGGAATTTTCGAGGTGGGAATCTTGGCATCCACCACCAGCCAAAGCAGAATGAACACGATGACGATGAAGAATGAGAGCACGGTGTACTCTTTCTTCAAAAAGGCCATGGCGCCGGTGTGAATCTGCTCTTCCAGCTTTTGCATCAGCGCGTTGCCATTAGGCTGCTTTTTCACGTATCCATAAATAAGATACGCGATGACCAGCCCAAGGATGGCTAGATAGGGCGCGTATACGGTAAATCCTTGCATTACCCCTCTCCTCCTCCTGTGAAAACACTGTGGAACTGTTGCATGGCCTCCGCAACCCCGCGGTTCAGGATTGCCTCAAGACAATCCGCGGCCATGGCGACCACTTTCTCAACCAACTCGCGCTGATCAGCGTACCAGCCATTCAGCACGTAACTTTCGACCGGTTCGTCATAGCGGGGGCGGTCAATGCCCACTTTCAGGCGGATGAACTCACCATCCCCCAGGTGCTGGATTAGGGACTGAACTCCTTTGTGTCCGCCGGAGCCGCCCTTGCGGGCTATTTTCAGCCTTCCCAGCTCCAGGTCCAGATCATCGTGAACCACCACCAGACGATCCGGCCCCACATCGAAATAGTGCATCAGACTGGCGGCGGCCTGGCCGCTCAAGTTCATGTAGGTCTGCGGCAGAGCCAGGATTACGTTCACCCCCCCCACCCTGCCCTTTTCCCACAGCGCGCTCAAGCTTTGCCGCCCCAGGCCGAGGCCATGCCGGCGGCCCAACTCCCGGACCACGTCCGCGCCCAGGTTGTGCCGGGTGCCGTCGTAACGCGAGCCCGGGTTTCCCAGGCCCAGCACCAGCATGGGGCCAAAGGCCTCCGAGCCGGCCAAAACAGCCTACTCTTTGGCTTCGGACTCGGCCTCGGCCTCCGCCTCGCCAGCCTCCTCGCCCTCGGCGCCTTCTTCGCCCTCCGCTTCCTCTTCAGGCAGCTCAACGACGGACGGCCGCTGGCAAGATGCCACCGCGAAGTCTTCGTCCCAAGCGGCCTCAACGCCATCGGGCAGAGTCACCTCACTAGCCATCATCGAATCGCCCAACTCAAGGTGGGCAACATCTACGGTGATGGAGTCCGGAATATCCGCCACCAGGCCATTGACCATGATGCCGTAGGCCGCCTGGTTCAGGATGCCGCCTTCACCCAGCCCAACGGGCTCGCCCACCAGCTCCAGGTAAACTTCCAGGCTGAGTTTCTTGTCCGGGCGGATCTCCAAGAAGTCCACGTGGCGGAACTTGCGCCCGATCTGGTCCATCTGCAGTTCCTGCAGCATGGCCATGCGCGGAGTGGAGTCGCCCTCCACCTTGAGTTCCAAAAAGGCCACGTCCCCCGCCACTTGGCTGAGCACCTTTTTGAGGTCCTTCACCGCCACTGCCAGGCTTTCGGCCTTTTCCTGGGTGCCATAAATGACGGCGGGGATCATGCCCTCGGTGCGCAAGCGGCGCGCCGCGCCTTTACCGGTTTGTTCCCGGCGAGCGACCGCCAGAGGTATCTGTTGCATGGTTCAAATCTCCTCCCTCCGGTGCCGCATCTTGCCGGCGGCTGTAGCCGGAGTCAAATGATAATAATGCATTATTTCACAAAAGGCAAATATTTTCCTGGCACGGTTTGGTGCCGATATTGTCATACAAATAAAGAGCTTACCGAGTCCTCCATGTGTATGCGCCTGATCGCCTCGCCCAGCAGCCGGGCCACCGACAGGCTTATTATTTTATCCTCAGCCCCGGAAGCCTCTGGGATGGGGATGGTGTTGGTCACTATCACCCGAGAGATGGGGCTTTCCTTCAGGCGAGTCATGGCCGGCCCGCTTAGCACCGCGTGAGCGGCGCAGGCCCAGACCTCGCGCGCGCCGTTTTCCATGAGCGCGCGGGAAGCCTCGGTGAGGGTGCCGGCGGTGTCAATCATATCATCGAGCACCACGGC
>Ga0307423_1001976_pt1 | contig 11880 bp, 9 predicted proteins | sample SalMarWE160310MG_FD_202154 | JGI IMG/M metagenome (GOLD analysis project Ga0307423, IMG submission 202154) | Salt marsh sediment microbial communities from the Plum Island Ecosystem LTER, Massachusetts, United States - WE1603-10 | ecosystem: Environmental > Aquatic > Marine > Intertidal zone >...
ATTACAAAAAGTTTTTGCATATGCTACAGCATCATAAGACATCTTCAAAATTGTTTTTCTTTTTTCCTCCAGAGATACACCATATTTTCTGTCACCAAATTTTCCAAGTATGTGATAATCAGAAGTGCTAGAAAATGTATGAATGCGAGGATGCTTTGCATTTTTTAACGCATCCGAAACAGTTTTAATATCGATTTCTTTTGCACGAGCAAGCCCAGCAATTATAACCTCTGATTCATCCGCAATTCTTTTTACAGCCTCAAATTGCGTTGGCGATGAGACTGGAAATCCAGCTTCAATCACATCAACATTTAGCTTGGCTAGTTGTCTGGCAATTTCAAGTTTTTCATAAACATTTAATGATGCACCTGGTGATTGTTCACCATCTCTTAAAGTTGTATCAAAAATGATAATTTTTTCACTCATAATATCTTTCTGTTTAATTATATAAGCACAACTGAATTTTTTATATGATAAATCTCTTTAAAGTTTTCAATTACCAATTCAGTCATCCTTTCCGTTGATACTAATTTAAATCCCTCACTCATAATGTCCACTGTTCGATAACCATCTTGAAGTGTTTTCTCTATAGCATCCTCTATAAAAAATCCTGCCTTTTTCATATTAAAGGTATAAGTAAACATCATAGCCACTGATGAAATTGAAGCAAGCGGGTTAGCCTTATTTTGCCCTGCAATATCCGGCGCACTTCCATGTACCGGTTCATACATCGCATACTTATTTCCTAGACTTGCTGAAGGAAGCATTCCTAAACTACCTGTAATCATTCCAGCAATGTCGCTAAGTATATCTCCAAACAAATTTGAGGTAAGAACAACATCGAACTGTTTAGGATTTCTAACGATCTGCATTGCAGCATTATCAACATACATATCGACTAATTCTACATCTTTAAATTCATTATGAACTTCGTGTAAGACGTTGCGCCAAAATTGTGAGACCTCTAAAACGTTTGCTTTGTCTACTGATGTAACTTTATACTTTCTTTCTCGGGCAATTTTAAAAGCCATTTCTGCGATTCGAACAACTTCTTCGCGAGAATAAACCATTGTGTTAAATCCAGCATCATTGTTAAGTCCACGTGGTTCTCCAAAATAAATTCCACCAGTCAGTTCGCGTAAAACTACAAAATCAACATTTTCTAATACTTCTCTCTTTAATGTAGAGGAATCGATTAGCGCTTCGTAAATTTTTGCAGGACGAATATTTGTGTATAAACCTAATGACTTACGTAATTTAAGTAATGCTGCTTCGGGCTTTAAACTATGAGGCAGTGATTCCCACTTGTATCCGCCGACAGCACCAAGAAAAACGGCATCAGAATCATAACAAGTCTGAATTGTTTCATCTGTAAGAGGAGTTCCATGCATATCGTATGAAGATCCACCAATTAAAGCCTCTTTAAATTTAATATCTACCTTAAATAACTCTGCAACAGTTTTAATAACCTGTACGGCAGAGTTAGCGACTTCAACACCAATTCCATCACCAGGAAGTAGAGCTATCTTGAACATTCTTTCTCCAATATTTTTTAGAATTATAATATTATAGTGTAATCATTACCAAGATTATGAAACTCTAAAATATTCTATTTACTATCAGGTCTAAGATTTCTAACTTGTTTACCTGCTAACCACATTTCAGATTCACGAAGTTCTTTAAGTTCTTGTTCAAGATTTTCTCTGTAATCAGATTTTCTTCCTGATTCAATAACAATTTTCGCTTCGTTTCCGGTTTTAACACTATTGTAAAGATCTTCAAAGACTGGTGTTACAGCTTCACGAAATTTATGTCTCCAGTCCAAAGCACCTCTTTGTGCAGTAACTGAAGTATTCGCATACATCCAGTCCATACCGTTTTCTGCAACAAGCGGCATCAAACTTTGAGTTAGTTCTTCAACTGTCTCATTGAATGCTTCAGATGGTGAATGACCATTTTTTCTCAATATATTATATTGAGCTTCAAACACTCCTGCAAGTGCACCCATTAAAATTCCACGCTCTCCAGTTAAATCGGAGTATACTTCTTTTTTAAAATCGGTTTCAAACAAATACCCGGAACCCACAGCCATACCCAATGCTATTACTCGCTCCTTCGCTTTGCCTGTTGAATCTTGAAATATTGCATAGCTAGAGTTTATTCCTTTTCCTTGCACGAATAATCTTCTTAAAGAAGTGCCTGACCCTTTTGGTGCAACCAAAATTACATCAATATCTTTAGGTGGAACAATTCCTGTTTGATCGTTAAACGTAACTCCGAAACCGTGAGAAAAATAAAGTGCTTTACCAGTAGTAAGATGAGGTTTTATTTTACTCCATTGTTCAATTTGTCCCGCATCTGATAAAAGATATTGAACAATCGTTGCGCGCTTTGCGGCTTCTTCAATTTCAAATAAATCAATACCTGCTTTCCATCCATCCATTTCTGCTTTTTTCCAACTTTTTGAATTTTCCCTTTGTCCGACAATGACATTAATTCCGTTGTCTTTAAGATTTAATGATTGCCCAGGACCTTGAACTCCATAACCAATCACAGCTACAACTTCATTCTTTAAAACCTCTTTGGCTTTTTCAAGAGAAAATTCATCTCTTGTAACAACATTTTCTTCAACGCCGCCAAAATTTATTTTAGCCATTTAAAAACTCCTTTTCTATTTTTATTCTAAATGATGAACTTTTTCTAATTCGTGTAAAGTATCTGAGAAATTATCTATTTGTTTCATCATGGCAACTCTGCCTGACCTGACAAATTCCAAAACATTAAACGGTTGCAGAGCTTCAAGCAATTCATTTGTATCAGCTTTATGACCCGTTTTTTCTATTACTATATAATCCTGTTCAAGAGATAGAATTCTAGCATGATGATCTCGAATAATTTTTTCCAAACCTAGTCCATTCTGGACAGAGGATGTTGCTATTTTATAAAGAGCTATCTCCTGATGAATTATTTCATCTGTTGTATGATAGAACGCCCGAAATACGTCGACTTGTTTTTCAATTTGTTTTACAACTTTTTCTACATTTTCCCGCGATTCATTTACAACGACAGTATATCTATAAATTCCTAGCACTTCAGATTCCGAAGCGGTGATACTTTCAATGTTGATATGCCTTCTTGTAAATATTATTGTCACACGATTCAACAAACCAACTTTGTTTTCTGTAAAAATTGAAATTGTGAATTGTTCTTTCATTAAAATTCTTTCTCCTTATTATTCTAGTCTAATATCTGATACTGAAGCACCAGTAGGTATCATTGGAAAGACATTATCTTCCTTTTCAACTCCAACTTCAAGCACGTATCCAGCCTCAGCATTCAATAATTTATCAATTGCGGAATCAAGTTCTTCGCGTTTTGTAACTTTTTGAGCATCTAATCCATAACCAGAAGCAATTTGAATAAAATCAGGATTAATCATTTCTGTCTGTGAATATCGTTTATCAAAAAATAGTTGTTGCCATTGCCTAACCATACCAAGGTATTCATTGTTAAGAATTATAACTTTTACTGCAACTCCTGTTTGAAGTATTGTACCCAATTCCTGTATAGTCATTTGGAATCCGCCATCACCAATTATCGCAATTACTTGTTTATCCGGTCTGCCAAGCTTGGCCCCAACTGCAGCTGGTAAACAAAATCCCATCGTCCCCAATCCACCTGAAGTAATACTGCTTCGTGTATTTTTATGATCAAAATATCTTGCTGCAACCATTTGATGTTGACCAACATCGGTAACAACAATTGCCTCTCCCTTAGTTTTTTCTGAGACTATCCGAACAACTTCACTCATCTTTAATCCATTTTCTGTAGGATAAAGCTCGTGTTTAATAATTTTATCATATTCTACTTTTTGTAGATCTTTAAATTGATTTATCCATTCAGCGTATTCTTTATGTTTAACTAATTCTGTCAATAACGCGAGTGCTTCTTTTGCATCAGAGTGAATAGCAACATCCGCTTTAATAATTTTATTTATCTCTGCTGAATCAAGTTCTATGTGGATAACTTTTGCCTGTTTAGCATATGTTTTAACATCACCAGTAACTCTGTCATCAAAACGCATACCTACTGCAATTAAAACATCACACTCGTTTGTAAGTTTATTTGGTGCAAGATTTCCATGCATTCCAAGCATTCCATAATTTAGTGGATGCTCGTTAGGTAAGGCTGACAATCCAAGTAAAGTCCACGCAGATGGAATTCCGCTTTTTTCTAAAAATGATTTCAATTCACTCTCTGCCTGACCAAGAATCACACCCTGTCCAAAAATTAAAAATGGCTTTTTAGACTTATTAATTAACTCAGCAGCCTCTTCTACTTTGGTCGGATCGATTTTTGGTTTAGGGAAGTAACTTCTGATTTTTGTACATACTTCGTATTTGAATTCAATTTGCTGAAACTGCGCATCCTTTGTTATATCAATTACAACAGGTCCCGGCCTTCCTGATCTTGCAATATAAAATGCTTTTGCAAAAGCTTCAGGGATTTCATTAGCATCTGTAATTTGAATATCCCACTTGGTAACCGGAGTCACTATCCCAACAACATCAGTTTCCTGGAATGCATCCGTTCCAAGTAATGTGGAGGCAACTTGTCCGGTAATGCAAACCACGGGTGTGGAATCAATTAAAGCATCTGCAATGCCGGTTACTAAATTTGTTGCACCAGGACCAGACGTTGCAATACAAACTCCAACTTTTCCAGTTGCGCGAGCAAAACCTTGAGCGGCATGAATTGCTCCTTGCTCGTGTCTTGTAAGAATATGTTTAACATTATCTTGGTAATTATACAGAGCATCATAGACAGGCATTATTGCTCCACCGGGATAGCCAAACACAAGTTCAACTCCTTCTTCCAGCAAACATTTAACAACAGCTTCAGCACCAGATATCTTTTCTATAGTTGAAATACTCTCTTTCTCATTGCTAACATCTTTTACTGCAGCTCTATGATTCAGCATTTCCTTCATTCTATTCTCCTTATAGAGTAAAATTTTTTATTTAAATTTCTCAAACTCGTCAGTAACACAACCTTCAGAGGCAGATGATACAAGTTGTGTATATTTTTTTAACCAGCCCTGTTTTGCTTTCAATTCCGGAGCTTTCCATTCGGATTTTCTTTTCTCAATTTCCTTTACATCAATTTCTAAATTCAAACTTCTTTGCTGTACATCAATGGAAATTTTATCTCCGTTCTTTACATATGCAATCAATCCACCTAATTGCGCTTCAGGAGTAATATGACCAACAACAAAACCGTGCGTGCCACCAGAAAATCTGCCATCTGTAATTAGTGCTACGTCATTTCCTAATCCGGCACCCATAATTGCGGCCGTTGGTTTTAACATTTCAGGCATTCCAGGTGCACCTTTAGGCCCTTCATACCGAATCACAACCACATCACCCTTTTTTACTAAACCTTTCTCAATACCTTCATTAGCTTCAAACTCACTATTAAAAACTTTTGCTGTTCCGATAAATTTTAACCCTTCTTTACCAGTTATTTTTGCAACAGAGCCTTGCTCAGCAAGATTACCAAATAAAATCTGAATGTGGCCTGATGGCTTTAATGGCTTATCTATTGGAACAATTACTTTTTGATTAGGATTGAGTGATGGTACATTTTGAAGATTCTGAGAAATGGTTCTTCCTGTAACCGTCAAACAATCGCCGTGTAAATAATTTTTATCAAGAAGGTATTTCATCAATGCAGGTGTACCGCCTGCCTGATGGACATCTTCCATCAGATACTTTCCACTTGGTTTTAAATCAGCAAGAAATGGTGTTTTATCTGTGATTCTTTGAAAGTCATCAAAAGTAAAATCAACTTTTGCAGATTTTGCGATCGCTATAAGATGTAGTACCGCGTTTGTTGAACCACCAAGAACTGTAACTAAAGTAAAAGCATTTTCCAAAGATTTTTTTGTAATGATATCTGAAGGTTTGATATCTTTCTCCAAGAGCAATTTAATAGCTTTTCCAATTTCTAAACATTCATTTTGTTTTTCTTTAGACTCAGCCGGATTTGAGGAACTGTAGGGTAAACTCATTCCCATTGCTTCAATTGCGCTTGACATTGTGTTTGCTGTGTACATTCCCCCGCATGCACCTGGACCAGGGCACGCATTTTTGATTACGTTTTTATAATCCTCTTCTGAAATAAGCCCTGAAACTTTTTTACCCCAGGCTTCGAAAGCTGACACAACATTTAATTTCTCATCTTTATAACATCCGGAACGAATTGTTCCTCCATATAACATTAGTGAAGGGCGATCAAGTCTACTCATCGCCATTAAAGCACCGGGCATATTTTTATCACAACCAACAACAGTAACCAATCCATCGTATGCATGAGCTTCTACCATAGTCTCAATAGAATCTGCAATTATTTCACGAGATGGAAGAGAATATCTCATTCCCTCGGTACCCATTGAAATACCATCACTAACCCCAATTGTGTTAAACACCAATCCAACTAAGCCTGCCGCATTTGAAGAAGATTTTATATCATCAGCCAATTTATTTAAGTGCATATTACATGGATTTCCATCAAAACCGGTACTTGCAATTCCAATAAATGGTTTGGCCAAATCTTCTTCAGTTAATCCTAAAGCATAAAGCATTGCTTGCGAAGCTGGTTGTGCATCACTTTGAGTTAATTGTTTGCTGTATTTATTTAATTCCATAATTGAATTTTTGTTTTAGTATATATTAAAAAAGCCCCTCTCACGGTGAGAAGGGCTTTTTTAAATTTAATATTTACCATCCTCACACAATATGTGATATAATAATTCCAAGAAGAATAATGTTGATGAGAATGATATTTAAATTTTTTATCTGCATTATGTTTTAATTATTTCGTGAATTAATCTTTAATTCTATTTTCTTAAATCTAAGATAACAATACGAATAAACAAATGTCAAGTGCTATAAAATCATCATTTGATAAAATATTTGAAGAGCAAAATTTACACTGGTAAAGTTATCAGTATAATTTTTACAAATTATAAGTAAATTTGTACCAATGTAATCGTTGTTAAGAATACTTACTGCACTAATATTTCTATTAAAGTTACATTATCATTGTTCTCATATAATATATAATCCTAAAATTTTGAACTTTTAAAACCAGATTTTTCAAGTAAAATCTTAGCTTTTACTGCATCTATTTCACTTTCAAAATAAAGTTTAAAATTACCGCCACTTCCCTCTCTTATTTTTAGCAGCTCTAGATCTTTTATGTTAATATTATTTTCAAATAATATTTTAGAGAGCTTAGCAATAACACCAGGTTCATCTTTAAGAAAGATAGTTATTTCAAAAAGAGGTGAAAGAAAACCTTTATTATTAAATGGAATTTCTTCTCGCGCTGTTCGCGCTTTTTCAAATCTATCTGATATTTTCTTTAAAGAATCATTCTCAATCAGTGCAATCATTTTATCCACATCATTTTTGAATGCTGATAAGGAATTAATGATTTCTTTTTTATTCGATTTAATAATTGATCCCCAGATTCCAAAATCACTAGCTGCAATTCTTGTCATATCACGGAAACCACCTGCACCAAAATCTAAATAATTTATACCATCTTGAGTTGATGCTGCTTGATTGATCAATAAAACAGAAAGTAGTTGGGGTAAATGAGATACTTTTGAAATAATCTTATCGTGTAGATAAGGATTAACAAATGTTATTCTAACTCTAAGCTTTTTAATAATTTCAAGATAAGCATCTAATGATTTATACTTTTTACTCTGATCAGAAATAATAAATATTGAATTTTCAAAAAGTAAATTATCAGAATATTGATAACCACCTTTTTCTTTTCCCGCCATTGGATGAGCACCAATATAACAACCTTTGGATGTTGATCTTTCCCAAGAGTCAGCAAAAATTCCTTTTACACTGCATATATCAGAAAGTATTTGATTTTCTTTTAATAATGGTGATAATTCATTAAATATTTCTACACTTTTTTCAATTGGAAATGCAATAAAAATTAAATCATATTTTAAAACTTCCTGGTAGGATTTAAGTGCCACATCAATTGTTTTTTCTGATAATGCTTTTTTTAGAATATCAGGGAAATCAAAGGCGGCAATTTTTAAAGAATAGCCTGAATGTTTGAGTGATTTTGCTAATGAACCACCGATTAATCCTAAGCCAATAATAGCAATGTTATTAATTCTCATCTTTAACTCATTAACCCATTTTTTCTAACTGATCAACAAGATTACGAAATTGATCAAATCTAAGTGATTGAGGACCATCACTTAAGGCCTTCTCAGGATTTGGATGAATCTCTATCATTAATCCATCAGCTCCAACCGCCTTTGCTGCTTTTGCGAGCGGGAGAACCTTATCACGATTACCCACTGCGTGAGACGGATCAACAATAACCGGTAAATGACTGAGTTCTTTTAAGACAGGAACAGCACTTAAATCCAATGTGTTACGTGTTGCTGTTTCAAAAGTTCTTATCCCACGTTCACATAAAATTACCTGTCTATTCCCTCTTGCTAAAATATACTCGGCCGCATTTAATAATTCTTCAATTGAAGACATTAGACCACGTTTCAGCATTACCGGTCGGAATGACTTACCAACTTCAGAAAGCAATGAAAAATTTTGCATATTTCTTGCGCCAATTTGAAGTATATCCGACTTCTCAGCAACCTTTTCAATCTGATCTATCGAAAGAACTTCTGTTATGATTGGCAAGTCATAAACATCACCTGCAGATTTAAGAAAATCTAAACCTTCATATCCCAACCCCTGAAATGCGTATGGGGATGTTCGAGGCTTAAAACATCCACCGCGCAAAATGTGAGCAAAATTTTCTTTCACTTCCCTAGCGCATTGATTAATCTGATCGACAGATTCAACAGAACAGGGACCCGCGATAATAACAAAATTCCCCCCCCCAATTTTAACATCTTTAACTGTTATAATTGTATCCTCAGATTTGTAGTCGCGACTTGCAAGCTTGTATGAAACCTTTGGCGAAGATTTCTTTTCAATAATCACTTCAGGAATAATATCAATCTGATGTTCAACATTATCTTTCTTATGAATAGATTCAACTTTTGTTTTCTCAAAATCTTTTGCAGGATAACATCCAAGTATTTTTAAATATCTGGTATGTTTCCCTACTTCGTCTAAAACTGTTTTTATTTTTTCGTTTTGGATATTTCCAAGAAAATCGAGATAAAACATTTCTTCCCAAGGATTTCCAATAATTGGTCTCGATTCCAGTTTAGTCATATTAATTCCAAAATCTTTAAATATAGAAAGGGCCTGAACTAAAGATCCGGCTTTTTGCTCTGTAGCTAGTATTAATGATGTCTTAGCAAGAATTCTTTCATCAACTTTTATTGGGTTTCGTGAACATATTATAAATCTTGTAAAATTTCCGTGCTGATTAGCGATATCTTCTTTCAAAACAGTTACGTTAAATATTTCTGCGGCTTCTTTGCTTGCGATCGCAGCAAAATTGTTATTCCCTTCATGTTTTATTTTTTCAACTGATTTAGCGGTATCTTCGAAGTACTCTATTTCTGCTTGTGGAATAGATTTCAAAAATTTACTGCATTGACGTGCCGCCTGAAAATGTGCGTAAATTTTTCGAATTTTGTTAAGCGGCACATCTTCAATTCCAACAAGACAGTGTTTAACTTGAAAAATCTCTTCACCAACAATATGAAGATTGCCACTTGTTAATGCATCATAAACCTCGTTAATGCTGCCCGATGTTGTGTTTTCTATTGGAAGAACAGCATAATCAGCAGAAGAATCTTCAACGGCTTCAACAACCTCATCAAAACTTTTCATCTTCCGAAAAACAATTTCCATATTTGATCCAAAAAAAGTTTTTGAAGCCAGATAACTATAAGATCCTTCAATTCCCTGAATAGCTACGCTTACTATTTCAGCAAGTTCATTCTTGTTTTCTTCTTTCTGAACAAATTTGTTTTGGAGTTTTATTGAATCATCAATTATCTCGTAAAATATTTTTGATATATAATGTGAATCCAAACCATAGACTCTTCCTGTTTCTATCAATTTTGTAAGAAGTTCTTTTTCTCTTGCTCGATCACGAATTGATGATTTATCTTGATTCTTAAGTTTTACTATTTCTAAACTTAAATCCCTTCTTTCAGAGAGTAATTTTATTATTTTCTCATCAATCTGATTTATTTTTTGTCTGATCTCTTGCATTTTCATCCTAAAGTAATTTTATACTAAAATTGAGTGTTGACGACCTCAAACATTACTGTTAACTTAAATTTGTGGTAGAATATGATGTAAAATAAGATGTAAATCAAGCATTGAAATAAGTAATTGCATATTTTTATTATTAATTATAATGAAATTTTTTGTTTTTAATTCTAAGTAGTAAATTTGGATATGCGCCCGTAGCTCAACTGGATAGAGCATTTGACTTCGGATCAAAGGGTTGAGGGTTCGAATCCTTCCGGGCGTACTAATCAATTGAGAATGTATAATGTACAATTTTGAAATACTGAATTGTACATTTTTATTTTATAATCATGCTTTATTCAGAAGATAAATATCGTTTTATGTATGCTGCACTTCAGGAAGCAGAAAAAGCTTTTAAGGATGATGAAATTCCGGTTGGAGCCGTTGTTGTTCATAAAAATCAAATCATCGGTCGAGGATATAATCAAATTGAAAAATTAAAAGACGCTACTGCTCACGCTGAAATGATTGCCATTACCGCGGCAGCAAATCATTTGCGTGACTGGAGATTAAATGAATGTGATATTTTTGTAACACTTGAGCCGTGCATAATGTGTACAGGCGCATTATTGGCTTCACGAATCAGAGAGTTATATTTTGGTGCAAGCGACTTGAAGTTCGGAGCCTGCGGTAGTATTTACAATCTTGCAGAAGAAAATAAAACAAATCATGAAATTAAAGTCTTTTCAGGATTACTTACTAAAGAAAGTGAAGACTTATTGAAATCTTTTTTCAACAAGAAAAGAAATACCATTAATAAAATAGACTGATAGTCTCGAATGGATTTAACACAATTGAATACACAAGCAAAAAAATTGTTTAATTATTAAAAGAAAAAAAATATCACTGATCCTTTTGCTTTAAGAAGCCTTTAAGAATTTTCCCGTTCTCGATCTTAAATATTCTTGTATTCCCTCTTCGAACAATATCATAATTATGTGTTGCACACAAAACTGCCGTCCCCCGTTTATTTATCTTTTGTAACAAATCTAATATTTCATTAGAAGTATCAGGATCCAGATTACCTGTTGGCTCATCGGCAAGAATTATTAACGGTTGATTTAAAATGGCACGAGCAATAGCAACACGTTGTTTTTCACCTCCCGAAAGTTGATGAGGCATATTTAATCTTTTATGTGACAGCCCAACTTCATTCAATGCTTCATTAACTTTTTTCTTGATTTCTTTTTTTGGTGTTGCAGTAACTTCGAGAACAAAAGATAAATTTTCAGATACGTTTCTATCTGTTAGAAGCTTAAAATCCTGAAAAACAACTCCAATTTTTCTTCTTAAATGTGGTAGATCAGTTTTTTTAATTGATTTAGAATTAAAATTTCCCACGGTCACAGTACCTGATTCTGGAAGAACATTCATATAAATCATTTGCAGTAATGTTGTTTTACCGGAACCACTTTTACCTATCAGGAATGCAAACTCACCCGAACCTAATTCTAAGTTTACATTTTCGAACAGAGGTTGGTTTGCATAATCGAAACTTATATTTTGAAGAGATAACATCACTTTATCCTTTTCATAATAAATTGTACTCGATCGGAACTGGCTTTACCTTTTTGTAATGAAAAAGCCTTATAGCAATTTA
>Ga0307423_1001977_pt1 | contig 11870 bp, 11 predicted proteins | sample SalMarWE160310MG_FD_202154 | JGI IMG/M metagenome (GOLD analysis project Ga0307423, IMG submission 202154) | Salt marsh sediment microbial communities from the Plum Island Ecosystem LTER, Massachusetts, United States - WE1603-10 | ecosystem: Environmental > Aquatic > Marine > Intertidal zone >...
GAAGTCCCGAAGCACCTGCATCCCATCGAGGACATCGGGAGCCATCACCACTTCACCCTGTCTCAGTGACTCCTCGATCACGCCGTTGACCATGGTGTCGATCCACTCGGCGCCCGGCTCGCCGAAGACCTGGAGTGCCTGCTCCGGGATGTCCGACCTGCCAATAACGTGCGCCCTCAGAGCATCATCGACATCGTGGGTCAGGTACGCGATGCGGTCAGCGAAGCGGCACAGCATTCCTTCGGGTGTTGCTGGCGGAGGATCGATCTTCCATGAATGGGCCCGCACGCCGTCGAGCACTTCCCACGAAAGGTTGCACGGTTCAAGAACACTCAGGACCCTGACGCTCTGCTCTGAGTGCAGCCACTCACCCTCCACGTACGGGGAGAGCGCATCCTCGCCGGTGTGACCGAACGGCGAGTGGCCGACATCATGGGCGAGGCAGATCGCCTCGGTGAGAGGCTCGTTCAACCCCAGCGCAGCCGCCATCGCGCGACCGACCTGTGTTACCTGGAGGGTGTGGGTGAGACGGGTGACGTAGTGGTCACCCTCCGGGTTGATGAACACCTGTGTCTTGTGCTTGAGGCGGCGAAACGCCTTTGTGTGGAGGATCCGATCCCTGTCGCGCTCGAACGCTGTCCGGTACGGGTCCGGCTCCTCCGGCTGGGCTCGCCCCTTCGAATCGGCGGACCTCGTCGCCGCAGGGGCAAGGAGATCTCTCTCTTGCTGCTCGCGGATCTCTCTGGTTCGCCGAATCATCTTCATGGGCAAAGGGTAGACACCACAACTCTCGTCAGAGCTAGCCGGGATATGTCCGTCCAGCTCTGACGAGAGTGGGTTCTAGACGATGCGTTCCCGCACCCTGGAGCTGAGGTAGTCCATCGAGGCGACCACGACGGCGATCGCCAGCATGTTGACCGACGCTGCCCGGTAGTCGAGCAGGCGGATGTTCTGCTGGAGGATCGCACCGATACCACCACCACCGGCGAAGCCGATGATCGTCGACATGCGGACGTTGATGTCCCACCGATACAGGGTGAACGAGATGTACGGCGGCACGATCTGGGGGATGACCGCGTAGACGATCGTCTGGAGTCGCGTCGCACCGGTCGCCTGAACTGCCTCGAGCGGTCCGGTGAGGATGCTTTCCACCTGCTCCGAGTAGAGCTTGGCGAGCGCTGCAACGGTGTGGAGTGATAGGGCGAGCGCTCCCGCGAACGCTCCTAGACCCACCCACACGGCGAAGACGATCACCATGACGAGTGGCTCGATCGATCGAATGCCATTGAACAGCGTCCTGGCCGCGTAGTACACCGTCAATCCGACATTGACCGCCTCCTTCTTGTACACCCTGGCAGCCAGGCCGAGCCCAAGGAGCGCACCAATCGCTCCAGGCACCCAGATGATCTTCACCGGATCCTGGATCTTGTACAGCCACGAGATGAGTTGCCCTAGCAGAAGCATCATGCCCGCTCCAGCGACTGCCGAAAGAGGGAGGCTGATCGGCCGAACAACCGAATCGGATGCGTGTGCACGCAACCACACGGCGAATCTACCCGCGAGGTTCGCGAGCACAGCAGCGGCCATCAGGGCGGTGACGAAGGTGATCACGGCAATCAGAATGTCGCCGATCGTCGTCGAGAAGTCCCCCAGGAAGAAGAAGCTGCCGAGCTTCGGAGCCAGCCATACCCCGAACCTCATGAGCAGGTTCCCGACCAGGAACAACACGACGACCCCCGCAACGGCCGCAATGACGAGAACCATTGCGCGAGCGAGTCTGACGCCCGGTGATGGCTCTTCGTCCTCTACTGCCGGCAGAGCCCATCGGATCGCCACGAGCATCAGGGCAGGCAACACGAGCACGCCGAGCCAAGTGAGCGCGAGATTCGATGTCAGATTGAGGCTGAGTCTGTGAGCCTCACCCGCTGCGAGAGCGCCGAGCACCATTCCTACCGGGAAGGCAATGATCTGCAACGCGAGTTTGATGAGTGGGATCTTGATGTCCTTCATCAGGTTGCGGGACGCGAAGAACGACATCGGGATGGCGATGAACACGCCTAACGTCGTCGCAAGCAACGCGATGAAGACCGTCTGAATGATCTTCACCCAGGTCACCTTGGCGGCTTCGGAGATACGTGGCGACTTGACGGTGATCGCATTGCCTTGCGAATCGAACGTGTCGATCGTGGCCGGATGGAAGATCGAGCCTATCGGCTCCCGGGTGATCGCCCTGATCGTCTGTTGCTCTTCGGAGGCCCGCTCTCTCGTGTCGAGCGTCTCGGTGAACGACCCGGTCTCGTCGGCGACAAACTGCTGTCCCAAGATGAGGTTCAGATCTCCCGAAGGGGGAACCATGTACAGCGTGACGCGGGCGTTCGGGGAGAAGTTCTCGCCGTGCACGGTGATCGGATCGCCAGGATTGACGCAGGCGGGCTCAATGGTGATGTGTCGCGAGTACTGGTCGACCTTTGGCGGGGTGAACCCTCCTGGCGGGCAGGGCATGTAGATGGGAGCATCCGTGTTGGTGTCGGTTCGCTCATAGGTGACCAGGTCGGGCCGTGCGAGCGCGCGGACAACCCGAGTGAGTTGTGCGAGGCGGGTTTCAGCCTTGATCTGGCTGATATCCACATTCGTGGCACTGAAGCCGTATGCGTAGACGACCACACCGGCGATGATCGCCAGAGCGACCATCAGGGCGTGTCGTCGTGATTTCTTCGGACTCCGGAGGTTGGGGTCAGCCAACGCGCTCGGCCTCCTCCCCGTAGATGTCCTTGAACTTCGCGTCATCGATTTCGGACGGTGGGCCCTCGAAGACGAGGTGACCGTCCTTCAGGGCGATCGTGTTGTCCGCGTAGCGGTGTACCAGATCGAGGAAGTGAAGGCTGCACAGCACGGTCACGTTGTCCTCTTTGTTGATCAGTTCTAGATACTGCATGATCGAGTGGGCGAGCACCGGGTCGAGGCTCGCGACCGGCTCGTCTGCAAGCACCATCTCCGGGTTCTGCATCATCGCCCGTGCGACCCCGACCCGCTGTTGCTGACCGCCGGAGAGCGTATCGGCGCGCTTGTACGCCTGATCGGTGAGACCCACTCTCCCGAGCTGCGAGAGTGCTCGCTCGAGCTGTTCCTTCGGAAACTTGTTGATGATGCTGAGCGCAGGGTTGACATATCCCAGGCTTCCTTGGAGCACATTGGTGATCACCTTCGAGCGATGCACCAGGTTGAAGTGCTGGAACACCATTCCAATCTTGCGGCGGATACGACGCATCTCATCCTGAGAGGCACTCGTGATGTCGGCGCCGTTCCAGAGAATGCGTCCCTCGGTCGGTTCGATCAATCGGTTGATGCAGCGGAGCAGCGTCGACTTTCCCGAGCCGCTCAGGCCGATCACCGCGAGGAACTCTCCAGCGGGTACTTCGAATGAAACGTCTTCGAGTGCGATCGTGCCGCCCTCGTAGACCTTGGTGAGGTGTTCGACTTTCAGCATGCCCTATCCGTCGGTCGTGGTCGGTTGAAGAAGATGGGGCAGGGTCTGGACCCTGCCCCATCTTCGCATCACTATGCGACTCCGCTCAACCTTCGGGTGTGTACCCGACGAGCGCAACGATCTTGCGCAGGTTGTCGTACTCGGAGTCGGTTGCGGTTTCGATTCCGGTCCAGCCGTAGAAGTCCTGGGACCCGATCGACTGAGCCCACGCATCGGTCTGCGAGAAATCGACGAGGGCGGTTTCGATCTGGGAGCGAACGTCACTTGGGAAGTCCGGGCCGAACGACAGGGTGTCATTCGGGATGGGCGGCGAAATCGTGAGGATCTTCACCTTCTGCATGATGTCGGGGGCGTCGGTGCGGACGCTCGAACGAGCATCGAGGACTCTCCAGTCGCCGCACAACAGCTTGCTGCCGTCTTCGCTCGGGGCACAGGAGTCGATGAGATCGTCCGGAATATCCGGAGCCATGCTCTCATCCCAGTTCCCATCGGGCATCAGCGGTGGGCTGAAGAACGCCGTTCCAAAGTCCGCCTGGCCGTTGTACACAGCGAGGACCGCTGCACCGTGGCTGCCGGCTTCGACCGTCTCGCCCGGGGTGATGCCGGCCTCATCGAACATGAGGGTAGGCACCATGTAGCCCGAGGTGGAGCCGGTGTCCGGGTAGGCCCACTTCTTACCGTCGAGGTCGCTGAGGTTGTTCAGACCGCTGTCGCGGCCGACCAGGATCTCGGCCCAGTACACGGACCAGCCAAACCTGACTGCCTTGAAGGCAACATCGACGCCGCAACGGTCGCTGGCGAGGACATAGCCGAGGCCAGGGATGAACCCCATGGTGTTGTCCGGTGAGGCACACATTTCTTCGATTGTTGCTGCGTACGAAGTCGGCACGCTGACCTCGAAATTGAGGCCCGTAGCCTGCTTCAACGCGTCGGCCATGATCTCGCCACCTGCAACGATGACCGTCGAGTCAACCGAAGGGACGAACAACACCTTGATCGGGTTGTCGGCACTTCCGACCGGTGCCATGGCCTCGGTCGTGGTGGTTGCTGCCGTCGTGGTGGTCATTGCTTCGGTCGTGGTGGTTGCTGCCGTCGTTCCGGTGTCTGCCGTCGTGGTTGTCGCACTGCTGCCGCACGCAGCGGCGATCAGCGCAAATACCGCGATGAGCAAGAGGAATCTCCAGCTCTTCATTCCGCCCTTCCTTACTCGTAGACGAGTTCCCGGTCGCGGAAGACCGCGACGCATTATCGATCGTAGTCGGTCGAAGCCACCGGGACCTAGTCGGCGAGACGTGCCACAAAGGTCGCGAAATCAGACCAAGACGCCATGTCGATGCTGCCAGGAACAGGTTCGTTCCAGGGGCGAACGAACCGGCAGACGGTGGCGTCGGGGCGGTTGTGAACGAGGGACTCGATCTGGTGTGGTGCGTCGTCCAGGTAGACGTTGCAGGCCACGGTCCACTTGTCCTCTGTGACGTGAACTTCCCGCGTGGGGATGCGGCGATCGGCGAGCCAGGCGAACGTGTCGTGCACCGCCCAACCCGGTTTGGACGTGACGATGACGATGCGATGGCCAACTCCTGCGAGGAGGTTGAGGGTCTCAACCGAGTCGGCGTAGGTGTCGAGGTGCCGGAAGATCGATCCGCCTCCGTGCCCCGCCGCCCACGTCCAGAACTCACGGTTGTTGCGGAAATGGGTCAGCGTGTGGAGCCCGTCCCAGGTCTGGACGGCGTCGACCGGCACATCTCCGTCGAACTCCGTGTTGTACCGGTTGATCCAACCCGCGTTGAAGTCGGCGACGACACCGTCGAGGTCGATTCCCAGACGAAGAGATCTCATGTCAACAAGGGTAGAGAGTTCCCTGAGGCGAGCCAGCTCGCTCCAGGGAACGTACACGGGTCGAACAGAGCTCGGTCCCCTACAGCGTTTGCACCAGTGCAACGATCTCTGGGAGGCGACGAGCCAGGACCTTGCTCCCGATGAAGAGACCAATGCCGTACACGATCCCTCCCCAGAGCAAAGATCCGCCGGTCGCGATCCACGGAGAGAGGTTCTGTCCATAGCCGACCACGAGAGCGAAAGCCGACACCGACGGAATCAGCAAAAGCACGATGATGAAGAACGACGCAACCTGCGCTCCGACAGACAGACACCCCTGTTCAGATGCCTGGGCGAACATGTCGGTTCCCACGTTCGGGAGACGGAGGGGAGCAATCACCGAAACGATGTTGCCGACGGAGAGCTGGCAGGCGACGGCCGTCACCGCGAGGGGTGGGATCACTACGAGCACCGACCACCTTCCCGAGATAGCGGCAAGGATCACCGACAAGACAGCGGCTTCGGTGAGAATCGCCACCGCCGTAGCCAGGTTCTTTCCAATGATCATGTGCGACGGCTTCGCAGGTAGCGCGAAGAGGAACGAAGCAGCGTTGCGCTCCCAGCCGAACTGGTTCAGTGCGACAGGAAGCCCGACAAAGACGACGACGAGCGGGCCGAGCAAGGGAAGCCAGGGACTGAGGCGGAGCTGCGAGAGGGTCGCGGTCCCCACGATCACCGACGCGACGATGACTCCGAGGAAGATGACCGCTCCGGTCCACACCATTCGCTCTCTCGGGTCGCGGAGGTAGAACCGCAACTCCTTGCGCGCTATGAGGATCGGCACCGACCAGCCGGGCAGCCTGGTGAGACCGTGACCGTTCTTCCTCGCGGCAGTGGCCATTGTGATCTCCGGGAGTGTCGTGAGCTGATCGATGAGCCGATTCCATGCAACAGCGATCACAACGATCCAGGCACATGTGATGGTGAGCGAGCCAAGCGCGGTCAACCAATGTCCAAGTCCCGCTTCGGCGATGGCGCGTTGCGCAGCGACAGGCGGGAGCCACCAGCCGGAAGTCGAGAGGGGGTACACGCTCACCGCACCGGTCAGGCCGAGGCGGTGGACGGTGTGGTCGACGACCTGTTGGAGAGCGAATCCGAACACGCCGAGTGAGCCGACGAGCAGCATGGCAAGATCGCGGCCCCTCCTTCCGCGGAGGATTCTGGTGACCAGGCCGGAGAACGTGCGACCGGTGACGATCATCAACAGGAGGAGCGCTACGGCAGCGAGCCAGGCGATCGGCGAGGTCGGGGCGTACAGGCGGAGATCGGTGATCAGCAGCACGAGAGGTACCAACAGGGTGGGTGTAATCAACGCTGCGGCGCTCAGGCCGACCATCAGTCGTCCGCGCGTGATCGGCGCGAGCGAGAAACGGGCAGGGTCGAGCGTCTCGTCCAGGGGGAACAACAGCACCGGCAGCGTGGTCCATCCGAGCCACGCCAGGAGCGCGGCCCAATACCCGTACTCGACACGGGCAGCGCCGGAAAGCGACACGACGGTCGCGGTGAAGTGGTCAGACAGCCAGAACGACGCCCATACGATGAGGATGAGCACAAGAGGGAACCCGATGCTTCGCTGGCGGTCGCGGCGAAGTCCATTGACGAGGAGTCGCCATTTCAGCCAGACGAGTCGGTTAACCACCGCAGCCCCTCGCCCAGGTCTTCGGCTCCAACTGCGCTCATGAACGCTTCTTCCATGGAGCCGTGCCTCGCCTTGAGATCCGAAGGAGTCGACTCGGCCACCAGGCGCCCGTGCAGCATGATGCCAACCTTCGTGCAGAGTCGCTCGACGAGGTCCATCACATGTGACGAGAATATGATCGTCGCCCCCTGAGTCGTGTAGGTCTGGAGAAGCCGCCGGATCAGCCTCGCCGAGACTGGATCCACACCCTCGAACGGTTCATCCAGGAACAGCACGGGAGGCGCATGAATCACGGCTGCAGCAAGGGCGAGCTTCTTCCGCATTCCTCGTGAGTAGTCCGCCACGAGGACAGAGGCTGCGTCTTCGAGATCGAGTAGGTGCAGTAGTTCGTCCCGCCGCTCCCTGGTGTCACGTTTCGTGAGATGGTGAATGGCTCCGGTGAAGTCGAGGAGCTCCGACCCGGTCAGGCGATCGTAGAGGTTGAACTCTTCGGGAAGTACGCCGACTCTGCGTTTGACCTCGATCGGTTGCCGCCACGTGTCGAACGAGGCGATTCCGGCAGAACCGGCCGTTGGTCGTAGCAGCCCGACGATCATCTTGATCGTCGTGGTCTTGCCCGCGCCGTTCGGTCCGAGAAGCCCGTAGAACTCCCCGGGCTGGATCGAGAGACTGACATCATCGACAGCGGTCTTCTTACCGAATCGTCTGACGAGGCCACGCGCCCAGACGGCGGGTTGTGAGGCTGGGGCATTGACTTGGGTCGTGTCCACGTAACTCCTGCTGCCATAGCGTATCGGTTGGCGGGTGTGTGTACTTGACTCCCTTGGGACGGCTGTCCCGGCCCCCGGCTACTATCGCACGCAGTGGAGTACCAGGCGATCTATCGCACCTACCGGCCACAGCGATTCTCCGAAATCGTTGGCCAGGACCATGTCACCGGGACGCTCTCCAGGGAAGTCACCGAGGGCAGGGTCGCGCACGCATACCTCTTCGCGGGTCCCCGCGGGACCGGCAAGACGAGTACGGCGAGGGTACTCGCGAAAGCGCTGAACTGCCCTGACCGATCCCCTGAGGGTGAGCCCTGCGGTGTGTGCGAGTCGTGTATCGCGATCGCCGACGGCTCCTCGCTCGACGTGATCGAACTCGACGCCGCGTCTCACAACAGTGTGGAAGACATCAGGGAGATGCGGGTCAGCGTCTCGACGGTCGCGTGGGGTGGCGGCGCGAAGCGAGTGTTCATCCTCGACGAGGCGCACATGCTGTCGAAAGCCGCCGGCAACGCCCTCTTGAAAACGCTCGAAGAGCCGCCAGAGCACGTCCACTTCGTGCTCGCCACCACGGAGCCGTACAAGCTTCTCGACACCGTCCGGAGCCGGACGCAGCGGTTCGACTTCAGGCAGGTTCCCGTCGAGGTGCTCGTCAAGGAGCTTCGCAGGATCGGCGACTCCGAGGGGTACGAATCCGACGAACTGGCCCTGACAACCGTCGCTCGTCGTGCCGCCGGCTCGGTACGAGACGCCCTGAGCCTGCTGGAGCAGGTAGCCGCCCTCGGTGAACGGCACGTGACAGTCGAGGGAGTCAACAAGGCGCTTGGACTTGCCGAGTCGGACGCGTTCTCCCGTCTCGCGTCCGCGATCGTCGAGCGCGACGCAAAGGGAGCCTTGGAGCTCGTCGCAGCCCTCTCGTCTCAAGGAGTGGACCTCCGCCGTTTCGTCTCCGAAGCGATCGCGTCCTTCAGAGGGGTGTTTCTTGCCCACTACGCACCGAACCTCGCCGAGGTGGCGGATGAGCCCGAGTCGATCCTCGAGACCTGGCGAGCCTTGGCCAAGATCCTGCCTGCCGCCGAGGTGCTGCGCGCCGTCGATCAACTCGGCGAGGCGTTGGTTCGGCTGCGCGAAGGCCGCGAGGAGCGGCTGATGATCGAGCTGACGCTGCTGCGGTTGACCCGACCCGAAACGAGCCTCGACGTCGAGTCGGTCGGGGTCCGGTTGGACAAAGTCGAGCAAACGCTCAGGCGGATAGCGAGAGAGTCGCAGGGATCTCCCGAACCCCGCGCGGCGAAGACTCCCGTCCGGACGTCGCCACCGCCTCAGGCACCCTCGGTGGAGAAGCCAGAGCGCACGATCCCTGAGCCTGAGGCTACGGAGGAACCACCTTCCGAAGCGCCGGTGCAGACGAAAGAGTCCGTGCAGACAGATGAGCCAGCCGCGCTCCCGGAGCTCGACTCGCTGACGCTCGATGAGTTCGAAGCTGTGTGGCCCGCACTTGTCGGCTCGGTGCGGGATGAGCTCGGGCCGAGACGGCTCGCCATGTTCAGAGAGGCAAGTCCCGGTCATGTCGAGGGGTCGACGGTGGTGCTCGCCATTCCCGAACACCTCGCGTTCCACCTCGCACAGATCAACGACGATCCGGCAATCGCGAGGATCGTTGGCGAACGAGCGTCAGAACTTCTCGGCGGCTCGATCCGAATCGCGTTCCGATCGGCGGCCGCGCCGGCCGAAGAGGCGGACAAAGCGAGAGCGCCGGACAAACATGAACTCGAAGAAGGATCGGCGGCAACCGATCCGACGGCACTCGTCGAGGGTCTTCTCGGAGGACAGGTGATCGACGACCTCCCCTGATACCCTGGTGCGCATGGGAATGCGACCACAGGACATGCGCAAGCTCCTCGAGCAGGCGCAGCAGATGCAGGAACAGATGGCCGTCGTTCAACAACAACTCGTTGAGTCCGAGTTTGAGGGGACCTCGGGTGGCGGTGTCGTCAAAGCCAAGGTGACCGGGGGTGGTTCGGTGATCTCAGTTGACATCGATCCTGCGGTGATCGATCCAGAAGATCCGGAGATGCTTGGCGATCTCGTTGTGGCGGCAGTGAACCAGGCGCTCGAGGCGGCCAACGGCGCCGCACAACAGCGGATGGGAGATGTCACTGGCGGCGGGTTGGGGAACCTCTTCGGCTGATGTTTGCCGGTCCCGTTCAACGCGTCATCGACGAACTCGCCAGACTCCCTGGGATCGGAAGGAAGTCGGCCCAGCGTCTTGCGTTTCACCTCCTGGCAACCGAGGAGGCAGACGCCCAGCGTCTCGCTCGAGCGATCATCGACATGCGCGAGCAAGTGCACGCGTGTGCTCGCTGTTTCAACGTCGCGGCCGACGAGGAGTGCACGATCTGCCTGGATACGAAGCGTGATCCGTCCGTGCTGTGTGTTGTTGAACGTCCACAGGACATCGTGGTGATCGAACGGACTCAAGAGTTCAGAGGTCGGTACCACGTTCTCGGAGGGGCGCTCTCACCAATCACCGGCGTCGGAGTGGGGCAGCTGCACATCACCGAGCTACTGAGCCGCGTCCCGGCGGAGGGCGTCGAAGAGGTGATCGTCGCGACCAACCCGACCGTTGAAGGCGACACCACGGCGATGTACCTGGCGCGCGAGTTGAAGTCGCTCAGCGTGCGTGTAACACGACTCGCGAGTGGGCTGCCGGTAGGTGGTGACCTGGACTATGCCGACGAACTGACGCTGGGTCGCGCACTCGTCGGTCGGCGCGAAATGTCCTGAATCCCCCACAAAGCACAGGGAAACGGGTAGATTCTCGATGTCGTCGCAGAGTGCGACCAGTTGTCCGAGCGCCGAAAACACACGGCGCGTGAGCGAGGGAGATCTCGTGAACAAGAAAGAGATGGCCGAGAAGCTGGCGAAGAAGACCGGCCTGACCAAGACCAAGGCGGCAGAAGTGATCGACGAGATCTTTTCGTCGAAGCCCGGTGAGGGCATCATCGCTGTCGAATTGGACGCGGGTCGCAAGATCGAGATCGCCGGTTTCGGCAAGTTCGGCACCCGTAGTCGCGCCGCCCGCAAGGGTCACAACCCCGCCACCGGCGAAGAGATCACCATCGCCGCCACGAAGTACGCCTTCTTCAAGCCCGCAACCGGCCTTCGTCGTCGCGTAGCGGAGTAGTCAATCGGCGGTGCACGTCGTCTGGGATTGGAATGGCACACTGCTCGACGATCTCGACCAGGTGATCGCCGCCGTCAACGAAACACTGAGAGAGCTGGGTGAATCCCCGATCTCCGCAGTCATGTACGGGGCGCACTATCAGCGCCCCGTACGACGTTTCTACGAGTCCCTCCTCGGTAGGGTCGTCCCGGATCACGAGTGGCATCTGATAGACGAGCTGTTTCACAATGCCTACCGGTCGCAGCTCCCCAACGTCACGCTTGCTCCAGATGCAACCGAGGCGCTCGAGGCGGTCGACTCGGCGGGTCATACACAGTCGTTGCTGTCGATGCTGCTTCATGACGACCTGGTGGACATGGCCTCGACCTTCGGTGTCGATCGGTTCATGCGCCGTATTGATGGGCTGAGAGGAGCTAGAGGTGTGCAGAAGCTCGCATCCCTGGAGAGCCACATCGATGCGCTGGGACTCACCACCGGCGATGTTCTGATCATCGGCGATGCACTGGATGACGTGGCGGCCGCCAAGGCTGCCGGCTCACGCTGCGTCATGTACGACCGGGGGACCTTTCCACGTGAGCAGATCCGACACGCAGGCGTACCGACCGCCCCTACGTTGATGGGTGCGTTGAGGGCAGGGGGAGTGCTCTAGGGCGAGCTTCGCTCGCGTTCTCGGTTGTGGGTTCTCGGTTCTGGGCAAGAGGGTCGCCTCAGCGGTTCGTGTTGGCTTGGCACAGAGTTGCCGACTGTCGGCGCTTCGCTGTTGGCTGTTGGCTCTTTCCCACCGACAACCGATAGTGAGTTCCATAGCCCTTGCCGACTCGCTGGTCGATCGTCTTCGTTCCAGGGTTGCGCGGGAGTCTGGCTATTCGGGGCTGGCGCGAGATGCCGTTCCTTGTCCGCCCTCGTTATCGA
>Ga0307423_1001978_pt1 | contig 11867 bp, 12 predicted proteins | sample SalMarWE160310MG_FD_202154 | JGI IMG/M metagenome (GOLD analysis project Ga0307423, IMG submission 202154) | Salt marsh sediment microbial communities from the Plum Island Ecosystem LTER, Massachusetts, United States - WE1603-10 | ecosystem: Environmental > Aquatic > Marine > Intertidal zone >...
TTGTTGTTATAATTGGTAATTTAGAGTTATAAATTGTAAAACAAATTATAACATCATGAAATTATTGACATAATTAATCATTAAGGTTATTTGGTGCTTTGATTTAACGTGAGATTTATCCTTAAAATAGCTAAAAATGAGTCGGTTTTTGCTACCTGCAACCACTTGGATATGGAGGCGATGGATGAAAAGAGGCTTAATATGGATGTTGGTTTTTCTGGTAACCGGAACGTGGTTGGGTTTTCCTCTCAATGGGTTTTCAGAAACCCAAACACAACAGACAGCAGAATACACCTTGGGTGAAGTCGTGGTTACCGGTGAGCGAGTAGGCGTAGAGGCCATTGGTACGGTTCGGGAAATCACCGCCGACGATATCGCCCGGAGGGATGCGAGAAACTTGAGCCAGGCCCTGGAACTCTTGCCCGGGCTGGACATCCGCACCGCAACCGACGGCATTCCTCGGGTCGATTTAAGGGGTTTTAGGTCGCGGCACGTGCTGCTGCTGCTCAATGGAATTCCCTTTAATTCCGCTTTTGACGGGCAGTTCGATCCGAGTATCATCCCGGTGGAAAACATCGCCAAAATCAAAGTGTCCTACGGCAACCACTCGGTGTTGTATGGCCAGGGCGGACTCGGCGGGGTCATCAACGTTATTACCAAAAAGGGGACCGAGGGCATTCAGGGAGCTGTAAAGCTGGAAACCGGACAACGGAATCGAAACCTGGGAAGCTTTAGCGTTTCCGGCGCCAAAGACCGGTTTGACGCTTTTGTCAGCGGCAGCGCGCTGAACAGCGACGGCTTTGTCCTGGCCAATGATTTTGAGGCCACTTCAGAAGAAGACGGGGGCTTGAGGGAAAACAGCGATAGAAAGCAAAAAAACCTTTTCGGCAACGTCGGGTATGCGCCAAATGATATCTGGGAAATCGGGCTGGTTGCCAACAAAATCCGGGGCGAGTTTGGTAAACCGCCGATTACCATTAACGACAACACGGATCCTTTCGCGAGCAGTCCCAAGTATGATCGAATTGACAATTACGACGGTTTTTCCGGAAAAATTTCCGTGAACGGCAATCTGCCGGGACCTTTTGGTGTACGCGGATGGCTCTTTGCCAATCGACTGGATGAAGATGAGAACCGTTATGATGACAATCAATATGACTCCATGGACGATCCGACCGTTAAAACATATGCCCTAAATAACACCACCAAAATCCATGGGGGTACGCTGCAAACTTCCGCCGATCTAAATCAAATGGGCCTCTTCACCCTTGCTTTGAGCGGCGAAGAGCAGGCGTTCGAGTCCAGCGGCATTATCCGTGACGTTACGGGTGGCAGCGGTGGCGGTGGCGGCGGCGGAGGCGGTGGTGGCGGCGGTGGTGGCGGCACGACCTACACAACGCGAAATTTCAGCGAGGACCGGTCGGTCAAGATCTATTCTGCTGCCATTGAATACGAGGTGTCCCCGTTTGATCGGTTCGGCCTGGTGATCGGCTGCAGCCATCACTGGTTTGACAAAGATAACGGCGATAGTGACGATGACAACGGTTTTCTCGTTGGCGCCCATTACGATATTTTTGACAATACCCGCATCAGAGGTTCCGCGGCCCGCAAAATCCGGTTTCCGTCCATTCGCCAGCTTTACGAGGAAGACACCGGGAATCCGGACTTAAACACTGAAAGGTCTTACAATTACGAACTTGGTGTTGAGCAGCGGCTTTTTGAACGCACCTCCCTTGCGCTGACCGGATTTTATATCGATGTTAAGGATTACATTGAAAAGGTAGATTCCACAGATACTTTCGAGAACAACGACGAATATCGTTTTCAGGGTGTGGAACTGACCGCCGAGACCCGGTATTTTAAAAATCTCTTGCTACGGGCCGGTTACACATTTATGGATACCAAGGACAAGTCCCCGGATACCGAAAAGGATGAATTGCAGTACCGACCGGAACACAAGCTGACGTTTGAAAGCCAATATGTTTTCGATTTCGGGCTTTCCGCTTATGCCAGCGTTATGTATGTGGCCGACCAGTATTTTTATTCACGAAATACGCCGCTGCAAAAGCGAAAACTGAACGACTACACCGTGGTGGATTGCAAATTGGATCAGGCTTTTCTGAAAAAGCGGCTGCATCTTTATCTGGGTGTGGACAATCTGTTTGACCGGGATTATGAAGAGGCCTACGGCTTTCCCCGGCCGGGCAGAACCTTGTATGTTGGAACCGAATATCATTTTTAACACCTGAGTCTTGCATGAAAATTAATGAGAATTTTTTCTATTTCACTTTATTTTTTTGATAAATTTCTATAAAATTTTGTAATTTTTCTAACTGATTTTTCATATAAGCAATCCAAACATCAAGAACCTCACTGCCCTCTGGTGTCAGCTGGTAGACTCTTTTTGCCGGTCCGGCACCCTCGGTTTGCCATTCTGATGAAACGAGACCATTTTCTTCCAAATCTCTCAAGTGGCGATATATCATTCCTGGCGGCGCCTGACCTTCTACGAAGCCGAATTGAGAAATTTCCTTAATGAGTTCATAGCCATAGGAGGACCTGATCTTTAATGCCATTAACAGCGATGACTGAATATATCGTTCAGCTTTCTTAGAGCCTGGATGACCTGACTTTTTAGGCATTTTTCAACTCTTTTCTTGACATATATCCATTAAGGATATATTCATTAAAATGACATATATCATAAATGCTATTACCATCAAGGAGGCTATAATGGCAACTAAAATATTTGTGCGTGAACGACGTAAGGTCGAAAAAGGCGAAAAAAAACCAAGATTTCGTATCGTAGGTGTCAGTGGTTCAGACCTTAAAGTCTACGTTAAACACGTACGCAAAAAAGAGTTGGATCAAATCAAAAGCGAAACTGGTTCTGAAATCATCTATTTAGAAAACACCAGGGGTCAAAAAACCAGCGGCGGGCAAAAATCGTAGAACGACCCGATCCATCTATATTTATTATTCTTTGTAAATGATGGTGCCAACTTGCTCTCCTTCCAACGCAGCTGATATGTGCTCCGGATGACTTAATGCATCGATGATTTGCAGTTCTTTCAAGCATTTTGCCCTTTGTAGGAGGGTAAGGATCGGGCGTTCGATGATCAAATCGTCCAAATCCAACTCAATGAGTTCCCGAGCAGAGATGCGGCTGAAATATTTCAGCTTATTACGCTCCGGTCCGGATACTTTTTTAGGGTCTTGCTCGTAAAGTCCCTTTTCGTCTTTAAGAAATATCAGCGATCGCGCCCCTATGTTTTCTGCCAGGAGAAAAGCGCCACAGTCTGTGCGGTGTGGAGGAATGGACCCATGCTCAGCCGGATGCTCAAAGAAACCGTATGGCGGTATTCCATAGGTTATGGGCATATAACCCCGTCGGCAAAACATCGTCAGCTGCTCTAAATTATCTCCATGGCCTATTTTTACCCCTCCGTGTTTTGCCAGCAGAACTGACAGCATTTCTGCGTTTTGCCAAGACACTTTATCCCCCAATTTTGACAGCACGCCGGTAGGCATCCCCAGATCTACACCAATGTTATAAACGTGTCTTGCTCGTGTGCCTCCGCCTGTCATCAACAAAATCTTATGCTTATCTTTGGCTTCTATCAGCGATTCAAGAATGGGCAACAGCGCTTTTGCCCCGCGGTCCATTATGCTTTGTCCGCCTATTTTAATTACATTGATATCCGGATGCATTCGGAAATATTCCGTTGCCTCTGTTTTCTTAAGCAGCGCTTTGCTAACCAGAGATTCGCCCATCAATGGGGTGTCGATGTGGAGCCTTCCCTTGTCGGATTTTTCTTTAATTAATTTACCCATTTCTTGCTCGCTTTTTTGATCAGATTGTCAATTTTACTAAGGTAAAATATTTCATTGGTGCATTATCGTACAACACCGAAATATAAAGCAATCACTTTTTGCGCTTGGGTTTGCGCATGCCCTTTCCGGACAGCATTTGTCCATAAAGGGTATCGGTGAGCTTCAGCCTGAAAAATTCCCTGTAGAATTTTTCGGCTTCATTTTTCATGTCCATACCAGTAAAGAGGTTCGGATAAACGGTTTTAACGGTCCACAGCATGGCCAGCGGTGTCTCCAGCGATCCGGGGTGACCCCACCGGGATATGCCGATGGGCATGTGGTAGATCTTTTTCTGCTGAACGGCCAGGATGGACGACCACTTTGTATCCTGCGCTATTGTTTCGGCCACGCCCGGTTCATTGGTGAAAATGACCTCGGGGTTCCACCGTAGGATCTGCTCAAGGCTGGCATGCTGCTCTGCCTGGTGAATTGAAAGCGGCTGATCTACCGCAACGTTCACTATCCCGCACAGGCGCATCCACTCGGTTGGCAGCGACTGCTTCCCATAGGTGCGGGTCGTTTCCACGGTGGATAGATAGGCGCGCACACGCTGATCCGGCAAAATATGGCTGACGCCCTTTCTCACCCTATCGATGCACCGGTCATAGTATCGGTTATAGGCCTCGGCCCGCTCCCGTGCGCCGATGGCCTCGCCGATCATTGCGATGGCACGCTGCTGTCCGGCAATATCATGATAATCAACGGTTAAAACCGGCAGCTGAAAAATCTCCATCTTTTGCAATTCGGACGTGTTGCGGCCGATATCGCCTGGGACAAACACGACATCGGGCCTGGCCAGCAGAAGCTCTTCAATGTTGACGTTGCCCTGGCCTTTTGGAACGAGAGCGTTTCCGATTTCCGGGCAGAGACGGTTCAGCAGAACATCACGCTTGGGCCCTTTTGAAACCGCCACGATGTTCTTGCCGCGGTCCAGCATGACCACCACGTGCGCGGAAAAGGCATACAGACAAGCGATCCGTTTCACCTTGGCCGGTACGCTGACCTTGCGGCCGATACAGTCCACAACCGACAGCGTTTTTTTCGGGCCGGAGACCGGCTGCGCCCATGCGCGGCCCGCATGGCATGAAGGCCATGTGCTGTACAACAGCGCAAGACTTATGATTAGGATTTGGCGTAATCTTTTTAGAAGTTTCACTTGTTTTTGGGTCCTTTCTGTCCTCATCCGAGGGGCCGAACAACCTCTAACCTAAACTGAGCGTTTCAAATTTTAAAAGGGAATCAAATATCTTTTATTTTTAATGAATCATACTTATTTTTAAAATTTGAAACCCTTCGGGATTGCCGATCTTACCGCATCTACTGCGTCAGATGCCGTCCCGCATAGAGTACTATAGCGGAACGACATCTTCCTTGTATCTGGGGCAACCTCGACTATCGCTCAATTTAGGTCTAATCCAAAGTGCTGATGGGGATAACCTGTTTATGCATGCTGTTGCCGCATGGGTAATTCACCACGCAGGTTTCAACCCCGTAGAGCTTGCTCAAATGGTCGTTGCTGACCACTTCATCCGGGGTGCCGATGTCCAGAAAAGTTTTCTCACTGAGCATTGCGACGGTCGTACGGACCCCGTTGTTTTGAAAATAAAGCGCGTGGTTGGGAAAATGGGTCGCCATGAGCACCGTGATGCCGTTTTTTCGAACCAGACGCACCATTGTTTCCAGTATTTTCAGCTCGTGTCTGAAATCCAGATGGACGGTCGGCTCATCCATAATGACGATGGGGGTCTGCTGCACCAGGGCCCTTGCAATCAGCACCAGCTGGCTCTCCCCCCCGCTCAGCTGCGTGTAGGGCCGGTCCTGCAAAGATTCGATACCCATATCACGAAGTACGACCTTCGCCAACTGTGTGTCAGCCCGGGACGGGGTGCTGAAAAGGCCGGTATGCGAAGCCCGTCCCATTTTCACGATGTCCAGCACCGTATAGGGAAAGGTGCGCTCGTGGTTTTGGGGCACATATGCGATGTGCCGGGCGGCAAGGCCGGGGCGAAAGGTGCTGCTGTCCTGTCCGTTGATCATAATCCGGCCGTTTTTCAGTTTCAGGGTCCCCAGGATACAGTCCAAAAGGGTTGTCTTGCCGCTGCCGTTGGGGCCCAGCAGGCAGAACAACTCACCTTTTTGTACGGAAAATGAAATATCGCTAAAAACGTCTACACCGTTGTATCCGAACGAAGCATTTGTAACTGAAATAATGGACATGGGTTACCAGCCGCCTCCCTTTGTTTTCTTAAGGAGAAACACAAAAAACGGTCCGCCCACCAGTGCCGTGAGGATGCCCAGCGGAATTTCGGATCCGGTCAGCATGCGTGCCAGGTTATCCACCAGGATCAGAAAGCAGGCACCCAGCGACAAACTGGCAGGCATCAGCACATTGTTGTCATTGCCAACCAGCATTCGGCCGATGTGCGGTATTACAAGGCCGACCCATCCGATTATCCCGCTGACGCAAACGGCACCGGCCGTTGCCAGCGTGGCGCAGAAAATGACAAACCCTTTTGTCAGACCGGTATTGATGCCCAGTGCATGGGCTTCTTTGTCCCCCATGGATAGAACGTTGATTCTCCATCGGATGCCGATCAGACCCGCGGTCCCTATGGCCATGGGGATGCCCGCAATTAAGATATCTTCGTAACGCGCAGCGGCCAGACTGCCCATTAGCCAGAAGACAATGGTGGGCAGTTGATCATAGGGGTCGGCCATATACTTTGCAAAAGATATCAGGGCGGAAAAAACCGATGAAACAATCACACCCCCCAGCACCAGCATAATCGCGGGCGAGGTTTTGTAAACCCGGCTGATAAGGTAACTGAGTATCACAGCCAGAATGCCGAATCCCAGGGCAAAGGGGTATGTTGCGGAGAGGGAGCCGAATAGCAGTATCGCCAGCGCAGCGCCAAACCCAGCGCCGGAGCTGACCCCCAGAATTCCCGAACTCACCAGCGGGTTTTTGAAAAGTCCCTGGAACGCTGCGCCGCTCACCGCCAGACAGCCGCCGACCATGGCCCCCAGCAAGGCCCGGGGCATGCGGATATTCCAGATAATGTTCTGGTAAACATCCGGCCCGGAATAAAGGCCGAAGGTGAATTTGGACCAGAGGACTTCGGCCACGACGTTCAGCTGCAGCGGATAGCGGCCGATACAAAGTGAAAAAAAAATACACGCGAGCGGCGCCACCAGGAAAAGGATGAACCAACCTTTTTTCTTTGCTGTCATTTCCCTCTCTGTTCCTGCTCCATCGGCTGGGAAAGCGTTGCCGGTGGCTTCGCAAAGCACCGGCTGATTTGTCCGTCCAAGCTGAATTTGCTTCAGCAGGGTAATTTATTAAGGGGGTTTGGCTGCTGATCATGCCCCATGGGTGTTCGGCATTTCAGATTTGTTTTACCTGGTTTTTTGTCAGGGTTTGCCATTTTATGGAACATGCTGGGGTCGTATTTCTCACAAGAACCACCTGGCGGTGATCCTGAAGAACGGTTTTTATCTTTTCTTCGGAGAGAAGCACTGACGATTCGGGAGCAATGATGTCTCCTTCCTTGCTTTGAACCATATCCACAAGACCATCCGCCAAAAGGTCCTTTATAGAAATTGTTTCACCGGCTTTTCCGTAGCAAAGCCACCCCCTGAACCTTCCATCGTTACCGGTAAGCCTGAGCCCGACCCCGGCTAAGGCGCCCACGATGCCCTGGCCATTCCCGCCGTGTTCTGACAGGTGAATACCCAGATCATTTGCAATCGCATAAGCATCTGATTTATCTACTACTTCAATTTTTGCACGCCGGCCGAAGGTGGTTAAAGCATCCGTGTTTAAACCATTGTCAATATTTACGACACAAAACCCGGGATCGGATCCCTTCTCGCTTTCTGTTTCAAGAAACTGCATGCCGAAGTCGATAAGCGCCTCGTAACGGTGTTTATCAATTTCAGCCTCAAAACACATGGCACTGTTGTGGGATGTATAGGGAATATCTTCATGGACAAAGAGTTGGTGACGGGTTATCTTAGAGCAAATTCCCCATCGCATTTGTTCAATTTTTTCGATCATCATCTGGGCCAACTGGCCCGTACCACGGCTTTCAAGGCTGTCCGTATCATCAATGGCGATTAATAGTTTCATTTTATTTCATCCCATAAAATATTGTTAAGAACTTCTATCTCATATGGTTTGCTGCCAAAGTCAAGAGAGACATTGAAGACCCGTTAAAAAAATCTAAAAAATAACCGATAATAACCTGAACGAACAGAGAACGGGCGATTACTTCTTTTTAACAGCAGGATACATGTTGATGAATCCTCTGAGCTTATCCGTCTGGGTGTTCATCGAAATCAGGGATCGCCGCGCTTCAAGAAGATGCAATGTACAGGTTGGAGAAAACTGGTTTGAAAAACAGTTAAAACAGTGTTAAATTTACTGGATATCTCAGTTTGACCGGCATGCTCCCCGCAAGACCTGTCCTTTAGGATGGGGTCGAGGGGAGAGCTATAATAAATAAACTGAAATCCTTACTGGGTAGCTCCGCCCTTTAGGGCGGGCAAAGCTTCACTAATTGTGTGGTCGTAGCAAGTAACAAGTAATTTCTGAAGCAACAGGCATACCACAATATACAGTACTCGCATTACTTATTTCGGTTGAGGACTATCGGTTGAGGATTATATGTTATTTTCGATATCAGGGGTTGAAGTAAATCCGATCATTCCCTTCATGGTGGCTTTTTTTGTTTCTTTTTTCACCTCCATGGGCGGGGTCTCCGGCGCATTTCTTCTTTTGCCTTTTCAGGTGAGTTTTTTGGGTTATACCGCACCATCGGTCAGCGGAACCAACCAAGTTTTCAACATTGTGGCTATTCCAAGCGGCGTTTATAGGTACATCAAAGAAGGCCGAATGCTCTGGCCGTTAACCTGGGCCGTCATTATCGGCACATTACCGGGGGTTTTTATCGGTGCGTGGGTTCGGATCGAATATTTGCCGAATCCTAAAAATTTCAAATTTTTTGTCGGTGTTGTTCTTCTGTATATTGGTTGGCGCTTGTTAGTGGACGTCGTTAAGTCTAAAAACAAGCACAAAGATAAAGCGCCACCATCCAATCCGGTTTCATCCCATGTTGTAGATGTGAAAACTTCCACAGTCAAACAAGTAAAATTTGAATACGATGGTGAGACCTATAAGTTTTCACCGCCAATAATTTATTCCCTCTGTTTTCTGGTCGGAATCGCAGGGGGAATTTACGGAATAGGCGGTGGCTCTATCGTTGCGCCTTTTTTTGTAGCAATCATCGGCCTTCCGGTCTATACCGTTGCCGGGGCAGCGCTGATGGGAACATTTATCACTTCCGTAGCAGGGGTGATCTTCTATCAATTTCTGGCGCAATTTTATCCGGACATGTCCGTAGCACCGGACTGGTGGTTGGGTGGACTATTCGGAGCCGGCGGGGTTTTAGGAATGTATTTAGGTGCCCGAACGCAGAAATTCGTTCCAGCCAAAATTATCAAAGGAATATTGTGTATCTGCACCCTTTTTGTCGCAGGAAAATATATTTTAGATTTTTTCATATAACATTTACAAGCGCTATCATTGATCCTGTTATCATATCTCATCCAAACCAATTATCGAGAAAGCGTGGAATTTCATAAGTCAGACATATTACAGGTTTTTGAAGTGGATGATATTTTCACCAGAAAGGATGCTATCTCAGGTCTTAAAAACAGTCTTTGGGTAGGTTTAAGTAAATTGGTCAATACACCGCTGGGCAGTTCAATTTTTGGAATATGATATCACAACCTGCAATATTGCGTTCCCGATTCCATATAAATTGCAGTAAAGCGTAATGAGATCTGATTTTTCTATTATTATTGGTTAGTTATGCTCTTTTTACTGGCTTATATTTCCGTGAATGTCAAGCATAATCTTTCTTTCTCCCCTTATCCGTAATCAAACATTGGATTTGTAGCGGGTTGAACATACCGCTGTTGAACACGCCTCATTGCCTTGAAGTAATCTCTTTTAATCTTCAAATTCGATAGCTTGCAATATTTTTGGGTGGTCGTGATCCAGTTGTGACCCAAAAGATCCTGGATGGTTTCAATTTCGGCTTCAGCATTTAAGAGTTGTGTGGCCATGGTGTGCCGCAAGCGATGACATGATACTTTTATTGCAGTTTCTTTAGCATAAAGTTCTATCCGTTTTTGAATGCCGCGCACAGAGATAGGCTGCCCCTTATACTTTCCCCGTTCAACTAAAAAAACTTTCTTTATACGATAATGCGATCGTGTTTTGAGGTAGGCCAGCAACGCATCATGGGCATCATCGCTGATATAGACAACCCGGTCTTTTCCCCCTTTACCCTGATGAACTAAAATCCTACGCCTTTTGAGATCAACAGCGCCAAGGGTTAAATTGGAGACCTCTTCAACCCGCAGTCCACATCTGAGCATCAACTTGAACATGGCCATATCACGCTTGCTTTTAATAGCATTTAACAATTGTTCGACTTCCTGATCCCGCAAAGCCCTGGGTAATGGTTTGGGAACACGCAGCCGTCGATTGCGTTTGATTGGATTTGTCAGCGGTATCTTCTCATCGTATTTGAGATAATTATAAAACACCCGGATGATGGCCAGATATAAGTTGATGCTTGAAGGATGCATCCGTTTACGATGAAGATGATCGATATAGGCATCTACTTTTTCCACCGTTGCCTGTTCAAGCGGCACATCCAACCACAGAACATACAGCCTGATAATATACAGATAGTATTTAACCGTATGCGGTGAGTAATTGCGACGCTTCAGATGCCGTCTGAAGTTAATAATCACATTGGTTATCTGCATCGGTTTCTCCCTTTAGGATTCGATCCATAGCCGTAAAATACTCCTGCTCACGTGTCTTATCGGTAAGTCGTGCATATATCCGGGTAACCTCCAGGCTGGTGTGCCCAAGCAAAACCCTCAAGCATTCCAGCGGCATCCTGGCATTTAAAAGATCTGTGGCAAATGTGTGCCGTAGACAGTGAAGTGTGTATCCGCTGGCGCTCAGTTCAGCTTTTTGTAAATACTTGTTGAACATACTGCGGGCAGCTTCATAACCTAACGATTGACGGCCCTGAGCATAAAAGAGCATCTCTTTGAAGGTGTTTTTCACCTTTAGCCAGGACAACAGAGCTGTTTGCGCATCGCCGCTATAATAAACGACTCGACCCAGGCCGGTTTTTTCGGCCTCGTAGATTAAAATTCGTTGGTTGTTTAAATCCACGTCATGCACTTTGGTACTTAACAATTCGCCGATTCGCATACCGGTTCTCAAGAGTAACAATATCATGGCACGGTCTCGAACATGATCGATCACCGATAGCAGTTGTTTTACATCCTGTGGATCCATCGCCCGGGGCAGCTGCTCGGGAAGCTTCAGTTTAATTCTTCTTTCAAGCAATTCATATCCCAATACTTTGTTTTCAATTAAAAAGTGTATAAACGCATACACGGCGCACAAACGGGTACGAACCGAACGAGGCTTTAATCCACGATCCTGTTGACTCTCAACAAAAGCCTCAATATCTTCTCTTGTCATCTGTTCTATATGTTGCTTGCCGTTATCACGATAGAAAATAAGAAATTGACTTAACGAAGTGGCTGCCTGCCGAAGTGTATTCGGTCTGCAGTTGCGACGATATTTATGGCGCATATACTGAACAAAATGTTCTTTTGAGGGAAAGTCACTTTTATAGATGCCGCTTATGATGCGTTTAAAGATACGAAGACGCGGATCTATCAATTGTGAGGGCGCTCTGACCTGTTTAACGATAAGTGAAAACGATGAGTCGCCAAAATGGTCGCTAAGGTCTAGCGGATGACAGCCATGAAGATAATTTGGGTTGGTAATTGCTAATAGATCTCTATGCATATCTACCTCCTTTTCTACTTTTAATAGAAAATTCAGATAGATATTGCAAACAATCTCATTTTTAATGCTCGTTACGCTTTAATTG
>Ga0307423_1001979_pt1 | contig 11866 bp, 9 predicted proteins | sample SalMarWE160310MG_FD_202154 | JGI IMG/M metagenome (GOLD analysis project Ga0307423, IMG submission 202154) | Salt marsh sediment microbial communities from the Plum Island Ecosystem LTER, Massachusetts, United States - WE1603-10 | ecosystem: Environmental > Aquatic > Marine > Intertidal zone >...
GTGGCGTTTATGGCTGCTGCTAGAGGCGAATTTGAATTGGCAAGCGTGTTTGCCCCCACAAGCCCCACCGCGACGACTCCCACCAGCACGTAAACGATTGTGGAAACCGCAAGCGACAGAAGCAAAGCTTTCGGAACGTTGCGTTTCGCGTCTTTAACCTCTTCCGCCACGACTGCTGCTCTCGCGAATCCTGTGTAAGCGAAGAAAATGAAGTAAGCACCGTACAGTACGCCCTCGTTGAAGGGTTGAAACGGCGCGAAGTTTGCGGTGTTTGCGTTGAATGCCCCGTAAACCACGAAGAATCCAAGTATCAGCAGTTTTGCGGCTACGAGAATCGTGTTTAAACGTGCTGATTCGCGTGCCCCAAAATAGTTCAGCGCCGTGAAGGCTATGCAAAGCACTGCGGCTACCATGTTGGTGGGCAAGCTTGGAAACGTGGCTGTCAGGTAGTAGGCGAATCCGAGCGACACTGCGGCTCCCGTGAAGGTGTTGGAAACCATCCACATCCAGCCTGCCAAGAAACCTGAAAACGGCGAAATCACCTGTCGAGCGTACTCGTAGACGCTGCCTTCCACAGGCTGCCACGCCGCCAACTCGGCAAAACTCAGTGCTGTGAAGAACGCGATTACCGCCGCCACAACCATGGACACCACTAAGGCTGAACCCGCATATCCCGCCACGATGCCTGTTACCACGAAGATGCCGCCGCCGATTATGGCGCCCACGCTTATCGCTGTGGCATCCAGCAAGCTTAACGACCGTTTTAACGTGGTTTGCGGTTCTTCTCGCGTCATATCAACTCACATTCAAAATCATCTTTAACGTTAACGCACTATAAAGTTAAGCGTTAAGCCTAAGGTTAGTCGCTCCAGAATTCTCTTGTGCGCAAAAACTGAATCTTCGCCTTAAGCAGGTCCATGTAAAACTCGTCCTCGCTTGGATGCATCTTGCCCAGAATTCTTGACGCGGTTTCTGGACCTACCCCTTTCACTTCTAGTGCTCTGATGGCGTTTTTGCCGTAGCTTAAAACCAAGTCTGCTTTGCGCCTTGCTTGGCTCAGCTCCTTCAGCTCTTCTTCCGTAAGCTCTTTGCCTTTTCGCCTTCTCTGCAACGCGGTTTTCAGGTGGTTTACGTCTTGGTTTCGGTACAGTAACGCTATGAGTTTGGAGCCGCAGTTTCCGCATTCAGGTTCGTCTGGCAGATTCTTGACTTTTTCTTGGGTGCTCCACGTGCCGCATTTCATGCACAGAAGCGTGGCTGTTCGGGCTTCAGCCGCCATCTTCATCTTGTCAATGTTGCTTAGCAGCACGCGTTCGGGCGCCATCAGCTCGGAGATGTCCGCGTACTTCGTGAGTATGTGGTACGCCAACGGGGTGGGTTTCTCGGAGCGATAAATCACGCTGACCTTCATTTTTCCTTTCTGGACCGCGCGCATTATCTGCTTGACTTTTTTCAGGTCAGCCTTCTCCAACATTGCTTCCCGCAGCGTTTCATCGTAAATCGGCGTATCTTCAAACTGGGGCTTAAGCTTGCTCATCCTCTCGTAACTCATGGTTTTCCCACGGGGCAAAACGCCGAAGCGTTCAGCTATAAACTTCATTTTGGCGGCAAAAGGAAACTTGGCGTTAACGTACTTCATGAACGCCTCATCCACGGCGTCGCCAGTTAACTGGAAAAGGGTTGCTGAAATCGTTTCCACTTCCCGCGGCAGCAGTTTTCGCGGAGTCTCCACGAGTATGCGGTAGCCGTCCGTCCACCAGCCGTTGATGACCTCGTTTTCAGCCAGCACCGATTCAAAGACTCCTCCTAAAGTGCGGTTAACGGTTTCGCCGAAGCACGCGTGGATTATGAGGTACTTGTCATAAGCTTCGATTACGATGTGGTTTTGGGTGGGCAGCGGCGCTCCCGACTTCAAGTGGTCATCTATTTCCCTGACAGTGTCCAGCATGCTGGCTTTGTCTGCGCCCATTTTCTTCGCGATTTTCTCAGCGACCGCTTCGGCGTCGCCTGTTTTTTTGAGCATTGCTGCGATTTTTTCCCGTGTTTTGCCTGTTTGCTGCGCCAAATCAAATGGCACTGGCAGGATTTCTCCGTCCCAGCCTGGGACCGCGGCGAATGGGTCTTCGGAAGGAACAACGTGGACTCTGCCTGTCTCTTCTTCGATTTGGACTATGCGCCAAACTTTCCCGCGCATGATAAAGTTCAAGCCTACGCGGGCGTCGAGAGCCATGAACTCGTCGCCTAACGTGCCGATTTTCCTGTCCGAAAGCACGTTAATCACTGGGTAGCGTCTCTCGTCTGGAATCATAGACAAGTTTCCGTAGTAGTACTCTCTGGATTTTCGTGTTCTTCTCAAAACTTTGCCTTCTTCGTAGAACCTTAATTGGTTCAGGCTGTCTAAAAAGTATATCACATCCAACAGTTGGCTTTCACTGAGCTTTCGGTAAGGATACGCCCTGTGCACCAGCGCTGCAACCTCGGATAAGGTGGCGGTTTCCCGCTCCATTAAGACGCCGACGATTTGGTGTGCAAGCACGTCTAAAGCGTTTTCGTGGAACAGCACGGGTTCTATTTTGTTGCCTTGGGCGTTTTTTATTGCCGCCATGGCTTCAAGCGTGTCGTCTGGGAACACGGTGACTATCACGCCTTCTGAGAGCATGTCCAGGCGGTGTCCGCTTCTGCCGACGCGCTGGATCAAAGTGTTCACCTGCCTTGGCGACATGTACTGAACCGTTAAATCCACGTTGCCGATGTCAATCCCCAGCTCCAGAGTGCTCGTGCAGATAATCGCTTTCAACGCTCCCGCCTTGAACTCGTCTTCAATCCTGACGCGTTCCTCCTTGGAAAGCGAACCATGATGCACCGCAACATCTGACCTGCCAAGCTGGTTGAACTTGTGCCCCAACGTTTCCGCGACTGTCCTGCTGTTCACAAAAATCAGCGTTGACTTGTGACTATCCACCAGCTCCGCTAGCCGCCTTATTCGGGCAGCCGCCTCGGGCGCAGTCTCCAGCTTCCCCGCTAACTCGTAATCCGCCTCAGTCGCCACTGGAGCCTCCACGTGATAACGGAAATCCTTCGCAAACACCGCGCAAATCACTTCGATGTCTCGGTTTGTCCCAGCGATAAACTTCGCCACCTCGGCTGGGTTCCCCACCGTAGCGGACAAGCCTGCCCTCTGGAATTCTCTCTCAGTGACATTGCGGAGTCGCTCCAACGCCAAAGTCAACTGCACGCCCCGCTTGCTTGACGCCAAATCATGTACCTCATCAACAATGACATATTGCACATGACTCAGGTGCTTCCGCATCTGGGAGCCTGGAAGAATAGCCTGCAACGTTTCAGGTGTGGTCACCAGCATCTGCGGCGGCGAACGCGCCTGCTTTCTGCGAGTCTTCACTTCTGTGTCGCCATGCCTCACCTCAACCGAAACGCCCAACCGCTCAGCCCAGAACGTCAACCGCTTATCCATGTCGCGGTTCAAAGCCCTCAAAGGCGTTATATACAACACAGATATGCCCCCAGTCTTCTTTTTTTGCTGTATAAGCTTGGAAAACATCGGAAGAATTACCGCCTCAGTCTTTCCGCTGCCCGTTGGCGCTATCAAAAGCACGTTTTTGCCTGCAAGCAGCGGCGGAAAAGCCATAACCTGCGGCAGCGTCGGTTTAGAAAACCCAAGCTCAGCTAAAGCTTTGCGGACAGGGTTGGCAAGTAACTTGAAGACTGGTTCATGTTTCGCTTTTTGCATGGCAACAGAATTACACGTGACGCAGGCTTTATTCTTTTATCTGTTGCGTGAGGTGGATGAAAGCAGAAGCGATACAACGCCTTCTTGTTCAACTAAGCCGAACCCGCCGTTCCTTGCGGAGAACTCGTCAAACTTTTGCACGTCATCCGCCTCTATCTGGGGCGATTGAATCGTGAAGGGCACTGGTTCTCTCGTGTGCGTTCCAATTTTAATGGGTGTTGGATGGTCTGGCAAAACCGCGATTGCGTACGGCTCATTTAAGCCTTCGAGGATTCTGCCGACTACTTTTTCGTCCAAGTCTTCGATTGTTTTGACTTTCAGCTTGTAATCCTTGACGTGTCCTGCTTCGTCTGGCGCTTCAACGTGCACGAAAACTAAATCGTTATCCTCAAGCGCCTTCAGAGCCGCGTCTGCTTTGCCCTCGTAGTTCGTGTCTTCTCTGCCCGTAGCCCCAGAAACCTCGATAGCCTCCATTCCCGTGTAAATCGCAATGCCCTTCACCAGGTCCACAGCAGAGATGGCTGCGGCTTTCAACCCGTACTTCTCCTTGAATAAGGGCATTTTTGGTTTTTCGCCGCCGCCCCAAGGCCAAATCATGTTTCCAGGGTTCACGCAGCTTTTCTGTCGGGCAACGTTTATGGGGTGAGCTTCCAGAATCTCCTTGGATTTTCGTATTGCTTCCTTTAGCATGTCCGCTGTTTTTTCTGCTTCTGGCGACTTGGCTTTCGGCAGTATCGCCGAGATTTCAGCGCCTATGGCGTCATGAGGGGGAGTGCACTCAATTTGAAGCGAAAGCGGCGAGTTCCTCATGATAAGGAAATGTCTATAATCCAAGCCTGAATAAAACTCGATTTCGCCAGGTTTCTCGCAGGCTTTTTTCACTGCTGCCATTAGTTGCGTGGAGTCTTTGCTTGTTATATGCCCAGCCGAGTAATCCACCAAAACCCCGTCTTTTTCAGTTATCAGGTTGCATCTGAACGACACATCTTTGTCTCTCAGTTGGATGCCCCTGGCAGCGGCTTCGAATGCTCCTCTGCCCGTGTAATACTGTTTAGGGCTGAAACCCAACACCGAAAGAATAGCAACATCTGAACCTGGCTTCAGGCTGTCAGGCACCGTTTTAAGAAGCCCGCTTCTGCCCTTCGCTGCTATGGCGTCCATGTGCGGCTTGTGAGCTGCTTGCATGGGCGTTTTGTTTCCCAGTTCGGGAATGGGGTAATCTGCCATGCCGTCTCCGACAACGACTACATACTTCATTTATTTTCACTTACCTTTCTTGTCACTATTCGGCTCCGTGTTTACATGAGCGTTTTTGGAGCTTTTGCAGTGTTTTTGTTTTGAAAATATTCGCAGCCCGCATATTTAATTTCATTTGTCAAGAGTACAATGACCTCGCTGGATATAGGCGTCTATCTGTGATGACCTACCACGCTGAGGTACAATACACTTTCTTCTGTGCCGTCTACGCCTACAATTTGGTTAACTTCGTCGTCAAAGAATGCTCCGATTTGGCATGACCCTAAGCCAATGCTTGTTGCGGATAACGCGAGGTTCTGGGCTATGTGTCCTGCGTCTAAATAGACGTATCTGTAAGCTCTCTGTGCATATTTCCATTTTGACCTGTCGAACATGGCTGTCCAAACCAGCACAACTGTCGCGTCAGCACACATTTTCTGTCCCAAAGCCGCATGCGCCATTTCTTCCCCGAAACCTCCAGTCTTCAATTCTTCCAGCGAATGCGTCCTTATGTTGTAATGGTACAAGCCTTTCTCCAACCCCTCCACTCTGTTGGCGACAACATAGGTTTCGATGGGGTACAACGCCCCTGCTGATGGAACGGTGCGAAACTCGTAATCCTGCTCCGTCCGCTGAACGCCCGTGGACGCCCACAACAGAAACGCTAAGTCACCCAGAGAAAGCGGCTCAGGCAGAAAAGACCGAACACTTTTACGCTTTTTCACCGCATCCAACAAGGAAAGCGTGCTACTTGGAAGGTTTCTGGGAAGCGGAACCTTTCTAGCTGACGGATATTCCTTGTAAGTTTCTGGCTTACTCGCCCAATCTAAGTAACCGCCGAGAAGCCGCTCTCTAGAATGTTTAGTGCTTCTTTGAAACTCATCTCCAATCCCTTCAACCATAATCTTCCACCTAAAACGAAACCAAACCAACAGCCCATATTTAATCAATTGCTTCCAATATACCATAACACGAGTGGACTGTGAAAACGTCCAAAACATTGCAGAAAACAGCACGAACATATTTGGAGCCTAATAGAAATAGCATGCAGAAAAGGGGGGAGGGGGGGCTACTATTGGCGCAGAAACAGCCCAAAAGCATGTGGAAAAAAACCGCTCAGCAGAAAACCATGCAGTTCAGTATATAATGGGGCTATAGAAAAAATCACGCGCCAGCACCAATCGGAAATACAAATTAACCCGTTTCTTTTCCTAAATTGTTGGACGATGAGGAAATCGAGGTACGCCGAAGCTGAAAGCGGGGAATTTAAGCTGGAAGCTAGTGAGTGCTTTTTCCGCTACCGAGTCCACACGAAAGCCTGAAAACAACTCTTTTTGCTGGTTCTTGCGTTAGTGGGATAACGTAAAAAATTAGGAATAAGCGATTCTGTGAAGTGGACTTTTTTGCTGTTTAAAGCAAAGAAAGTGGAAGGTTGTTGTACTTTATGGGTGGTTCTTGTTGCCTGTCAAATAAGCCCAAGCGCTTACAATGCCCACAGTGATTACGGCACCTGCGGTTCCTGCGACCACGTATGCTGTTAAACCGCCCAACGCTGGTAGGATTGACAACACCCACGGGATGACGAACACTACTGTCAACTGCGCTATTACTCCTGCCATGAAGCCCAAAAGTGCAACAATTCCGAATATTTTTATCCTATCGTTCATTTAATTCACCTTGTTGTTTTAGCATTGGATTAAGCCTCTTTTTAGTCTAACTTACACGTTTTTGTCTAATATCCGAATACTGACCACCTTATCTTTTAATTTTACAATTAAAGCCAAAAACAAGTTTTTCCACCCCATATATCTCCACATATATACGTGCATATTTCCAACATATTAACAATGTATAAAGTACTTCAAACGCATCTTTTGTGCTGGAGGTATTAATTTGTCAGAAAGATTTGCAAAAAAATGGGAAACTAAACGGGGTGAAGCACCCTTCACGGAACGCATAAAAGACGTTGTCAACCCGCCAGGACCACTGAAGCCACGACTTGACTTCGCTGTAAGACGCATAGAGCTTCAAGTGCAGAAACTAGACCAAGCCACAGACAGGTTCAGCCAAAGAGACAAAGCAATCTTCGCAAGAATAGTTGACGCCTACACCAAACACGACACCGCACGCGCAAACGTATTCGCCAACGAACTCGCTGAAGTCCGCAAAATGGAAAAGCTCATCATAAACGCTAGACTCGCACTCGAGCAGATAGTGTTAAGGTTACGAACCGTATCCGAACTTGGCGACGTAGTGTCCACATTAGGACCAGCAGTTGGAGTTCTACGAAACGTCAAAGCAGGACTAGTGAGCGTATTCCCCGAAGCAGAAACAGAATTAGGCGAAATCGGCAACATGCTAAGCGGAATCATGATCGAAGCAGGACAAGGCTCAGGAATGACACTGAACTTCGACACCGTAAACGAAGACGCATCAAAAATCCTTTCAGAAGCCGCAACAGTCGCAGAACAGAAAGTCAAAGACAAGTTCCCAGATCTGCCAGCAGGCATGCCATCCGTCGCTGCGCAAACAGAGAAAACAACAGAGAGCTACTAAACTGAGGAGAAAAAAACATGAACAACAACTCCAATCTTTTTCTTTCCATTGGCAAGCCAATCAAAGATGAGTATGGACGCATAGTTGGAAGAGTTGCTTCCTTTGCATTAACCCCAAACGGGAAATTCGACGGCGTGTATATCGAGTCTAACGACGGAAAATTCCTGAAACAGTCTATGGAACACTTGAAATTCAACGGTGCAGAAGTCACATTCACATCAAACCTTAAGTCGCAGGCAAGCGTTCTCTGCGATCAGATACCGCTCATATGGCGCAAAAACCAAGCTTTGAAGGACTTAGCTGAAAAACGAAAGATTTCTCCAGACCTTTACCAGGAACTCCGCAACAACTTTGACGCCGTTCTAAACCAACTGAAGAAAGACGCAGAGGAACTTTCAGAAGAAGCCACCAAAGAAGTCGCACGCTGCAACCAAGAAATCAAAACCCTAGGCTACGCAGTTGTCAACCTTGAGCTGGAACACGAAATAGGCCAAGTTGACGAAGAAGCCTACCAGTCTGCTTTCAAACTACTCCAAGAAAACCTCAAGCGCGTCAACACAGAAAAAAGTGACATCGAAACAACCAGAAGCAAACTCTCAAACATAATGCTTGGCGACTCTCAACAAGTTGAACAAAAACCCGCTCCAACCTCTACTGAGGCCACGGAAAACGAAACGCCCAAAGTAGCTAGCCAAGTAACCGTTGAAGTAGATAACGAAACAGTTGAAGACAAACTTGAAGAAAACGCCGAAGAAATAAACGAAAACACAAATGAGACTCCTGAAGAAACGCCTGAAGAAGCCCCTGAACTTCCTGAACCACCTGTAGTCGTTTACGTGAAAGAAGTCGGAAAGGCTGGAATATAGCCTAAGAGTGAGGTAGCTGGCGGAGGGAAACGGACATGAGAGGTTTATCACGTTCAGACCCTCCTCCGGTGCGTGAAGTTGCTTCGAAATCTATTTATACGCTTAGGATTCAGCAGAACAAGCTGGAGCAGGCAAGTTACCGGCTGAAAGAGCGCGACCGTATTCTTTTTGAATCTTGCACTGGTGCTTTGAAAAGGAATAACAAAGAAAGAGCGGCTATGTGTGCTAACGAAATCGCTGAAGTCCGCAAACTCCTAAAGTTTCTTTACAGCGTGCAGTTGGCTATTGAGCGTGTGGTTCTTCGCTTGGAGACATTAAAAGAGCTTAGCGACATTGTTATTGACTTGAAGCCTGCCTGTTCCAAGTCTTGCCAGATGTCTCAAGTGAACTAAACAACGTCAACGACACCATCCGCGAAACGTTATGCGCGACTAGAATTTCCGCTGATGAATCACTGATTCCTGTTGGCAAAAAGACGGCTGCTGGCGAAGAAGTGTTAAGTGAAGTTTCAAGTTTCCTCGAGAAGAAGCTTTCCGAGACTTTACCTGAACCACCTGAAGCTGTTGCAGCTGAAAAGAAAGCGGCGCCGATTCGTGAGCTAGTGGCGTTATCCGCGAGTTCCTCACAGGTAGTTGGGCGAAAAACTACTGAAGAAACTGGTCTGGACTTCGGTGCGGAAGCATCAAAAACCCTGTTTTCTTATAAAAAATCTGAAATTAAAGAAATTTCGTTAACGGTTGAGAAGCCCTCAATTGAGGATATGCTTCTTGAATATGTACGGAAAAGTAACGGTGAGATTGATTTGACCCGTTGTTCGAGTGCTTTGAACACTTCGAACGCAGAAATCGAGAAAGCCCTTGAAAGTTTGGGAACTCAAGGGAAAATAAAAATCGAGTTAAGGTCTCCTGAATGAAAAATGGTGTAACAATTTGAGTGCCTCACATGAACTTGAAAAAGCCGCGACGGCTTACGCCTTAGATGCTGTGAAAATGGATAAGGCTGGACAGAAAGGTAGAGCTATTACTTTGTATCAGAAGGCTATTGAGAGTTTGTTGCAGCTTGTGCAGCTTTATCCTGAGTATGGTTTGAATAAGGTGTATGTTCAGAGGGCGATTGCTTATCAGGAGCGGATTAAGGCTTTGCAGGGTGCGGTTTCGCCTGTTGAGATGCGGATGGAGTCTAATAATGGTGGTGATGGTGGTGAGGCTGCTGCTGGTGGTAGTGGGAAGGCTGCTGCGGAGTTGGTGGTGACTGAGAAGCCTGAGGTGAATTGGGATGAGGTTGTGGGTTTGGATACTGCGAAGAAGGCGGTGAAGGAGGCTATTGTTTATCCTGTTCAGCGTCCTGATTTGTTTCCGTTGGGTTGGCCGCGTGGGATTTTGTTGTTTGGTCCGCCTGGTTGTGGGAAGACTTTGTTGGCGGCTGCGGTTGCGACGGAGATTGATGCGAATTTTTATAGTATTGATGCGGCTTCGATTATGTCGAAGTGGTTGGGTGAGGCTGAGCAGAATGTTTCGAAGTTGTTTGGTTCTGCGCGGAAGTCTTCGAGTGAGGGTAAGGCGGCGATTGTGTTTGTTGATGAGTTGGATTCGTTGATGGGTGCGCATTCGAATGAGGTTGGTGGTGAGATTCGGGTGCGGAATCAGTTTTTGAAGGAGATGGATGGGATTGTTGATAAGGGTAAGAAGTTACATGTTTATGTGATTGGGGCGACGAATAAGCCGTGGGATTTGGATTGGGCGTTTATTCGGCGGTTCCAGAAGCGTATTTTGGTTCCGTTGCCTGATCATCATACGCGTTTGATGATGCTTAAGTTGTACACAGAGAATCTTGGGATTGATACGGATGTGGATTTGCATGAGTTGGCGCGGCTTTCTGAAGGTTTCTCTGGAAGCGACATTCGGGACGTGTGCCAGTCTGCGCAGTTGAAGCTTATCGGCGAGTTCTTTGAGTCTGGTAAGGCGATGGATAAGGAGGCTAAGCCGAGGTTCATTACGATGGGTGATTTCCGGCAGATTCTGGAGGAGCGGAAGCCGAGCGTTTCGTTGGACATGCTTTCGCTGTATAACAGGTGGTTTGAGGCTTTCAAAGCCCTATAAGCATGGAGGAGAGCCAAGACAGAAACTGAAACACGGGTTGGGTGGAAAGGTTTGGAGAAAACACTTTTTAGCACGCTCTCCCTTCTCCCCCTCAAATTATCTCCAAGCCCCACAAGCCAACAACCCGCGGTTCTTTTCTGCCTCCGTTTCCTGTAGTTTTCTGCTGTGTTTTCTTCTTAAAACACGCTTGAAAACAATCTGTCCCCGGAAGTTTTGTTAGTCAAGATTTCTTGACAAAAACCCTTTTTAATTGTAGACGCCACGTTAGCATTATAGGGGTAAGTATGAGTAAAAGCGTCGCGCTCCTGTTCATTCTCGTGCTTATTCTTTCTTCATGCCTAGTCATGGTTAAGCCTGTGTTGTCTTCTGCTGATGCACCTAGTGGTTATTGGGTTTCAAAAGCGCCGATGCAAGTGTCAAGAAGCAGCTTGGGAACTGCGGCTGTTAACGGTAAAATCTATGCTATCGGTGGTGTAGCTAACGGCGTTGCCACGGGTACCAACGAAAAGTACGATCCCGCGACTGACACGTGGGAAAGCAAGGCGTCTATGCCTACGCCTCGATCTCATTTTGCCACAGCAGTCTACAAGAACAAGATTTATTGTATAGGGGGAACAGGCGATGGAGTAAATGAGGTCTATGATCCTGTGACGGATACGTGGGAAACTAGGGCGTCTATGCCTACGCCTCGAGCTTACATAACGGGTAACGTGGTTAACGGTAAAATCTACGTTATAGGTGGGGATTCTAATAAGACTATTAATGAGGTTTATGATCCGGAAATGGATTCGTGGTCTACAGCGGCTTCTATGCCAACTGGGTCGTGGGGTTATGCTTCAGCAGTTGTTAACAATAGAATCTACATTATAAATTCAAACCTGAACCAAATTTACAATGTTGAAACTGACGCGTGGGACCTAGGCGCGTCTCCGCCAGGACGCCTTGGGTACGGAAAAGCAGGTGTAACTACTGGCGTAAACGCGCTTAAACGAATTTACGTTATAGGCGAGAAGGTCTATGACCAACCAGCCTTAAATCAGGTTTATGACCCTCAGAATGAAAGGTGGACGCAGGGTGCTGCTGTGCCAACTTATCGCGGCGATTTTAGCGTTGCGGTAGCGGATGACCTGCTGTACGCTATTGGGGGTTATACCATAAAGAGTGTTAGTATCAATGAATACCTCAAGACAAACGAAATGTACGAAGTTACTTATTACGCCACAAACGAGCAATACGTGCCTTTCGGTTATGGTTCATCTGACCCGTCTTATGATGGCACAGCACCAGAAATCACGGTTGCATCTCCCCAGAACAAAACCTACTACACAACCGATGTCTCCTTGAACTTAACCGTTAACGAA
>Ga0307423_1001981_pt1 | contig 11862 bp, 7 predicted proteins | sample SalMarWE160310MG_FD_202154 | JGI IMG/M metagenome (GOLD analysis project Ga0307423, IMG submission 202154) | Salt marsh sediment microbial communities from the Plum Island Ecosystem LTER, Massachusetts, United States - WE1603-10 | ecosystem: Environmental > Aquatic > Marine > Intertidal zone >...
TTCCCGGAGGGTAAACAACTTGGCTGCTTTTTCGGTTATCTGGATGTCACTTGCCGTGAGTTCCAAGAAACCGCTCAAAGAGACCGCAAACACAGGCTTTTCCTACTATTGGCGGCATTTAGCCAAATTGTTTATGCAACATTAGGGGTGACTCAGGCGAGCTGAAAGGGGGCTGGAAAAGGGGGACCGACTAACTGACGGCGGGCCCATAGAGTTTCTTCTTTTTCATCTTTTCAATCAGGGTGGTTCGATTCATTTTAAGCAGCTTGGCCGCCTTTGTCTTCACCCAATTTGTTTCATCCAAGGCCTGCAGAATGAGTCTCTTTTCATACTCTTCAACGGCGTGGTCAAAAGGAATTCCGCCCTTGGGCAAGGTCTTCCTCGGTTCTATGGTGGGGAGTTGCTCTTTGATGGATTCGGGAATGTCATTCAGTCCTATTTCGTCCCCGTCGGCCAGGATGACAACCCTTTCAACCGTGTTTTCAAGTTCACGCACGTTACCGGGCCAATCATGATGGAGTAACGTTTCCATGGCTTCCGATGTGAATCCCCTAATGTTTTTTTGCTTTTCCTGGTTGAACTTTTTCACGAAGAAATCGACGAGCAAGGGGATGTCCGATTTCCGTTGTCTTAAAGGCGGGACCCTTATGGGGATGACGTTGAGGCGGTAATAAAGGTCCTCCCTGAATTTTCCTTCTTTCACTGCCGTGAACAAGTCCTGGTTTGTGGCTGCAATAATTCGAATGTCCACCGTAATCGTGCGCGTGCTCCCGACCCGTTCAAATTTCTGTTCCTGAAGGACCCGTAACAGTTTGACCTGTAGTTTAGTACTCATATCCCCGATCTCGTCCAGGAACATCGTTCCCCCGTTGGCAAGCTCGAAGCGGCCGACACGAGACTTGTGGGCCCCCGTGAAGGCGCCCTTTTCATGGCCGAACAATTCGCTTTCCAAAAGCTCCTCGGGGATGGCGCCACAATTAATGACCACCATCGGGTTGTCTCTGCGGTTACTGTTATAATGGGTGGCCTTGGCGATGAGTTCTTTGCCCGTGCCGCTTTCACCGGTGATCAATACCGTGCTGTCTGTGTCGGCAACCTTCTCTATCAATTCAAAGACCTCTTGAATCGGCCTGCTGTCGCCGATGAAATTCTCAAATCGATACTTCTTCCTGAGCTGCCGTCTCAAGAGGATATTCTCTCTTTCCAGAAGCTTGAATTTCAACGCCTTCTGCACCACCATCCGTATTTCGGCCGCCTTAATGGGCTTGGTTATGTAATGGAAAGCCCCCGTCTTGATGGCTTCGACAGCGCCTTCTATAGTCCCATAACCGGTCAAGATGATGCATATGCTGTCAGGAGACTGGTCCACCACATGCTTCAGGACCTTCATCCCATCCACCTTTGGCATCTTCAGGTCGGTGAGAACCAGATCGTAAAATTCGGTGTCAACCGCCTTAATGGCCATTTTACCGTTCTGCGCTGTGTCAACGGCGTAGCCTTCTTCCCTCAGGATCTCTGCGATGAGTTCTAAAACCTCTCCATCGTCGTCCACGATGAGAATCTTCTGCATGGATTTTGTCATATTGACCCTTTCCCGCCCTTGGCCAGCGAGGTTTTTTTCAGCGCCCCCTCTGCATGGCGAACCAAGTCCGGTCCCGCCACATCGGCTATGAGTTCATCGGCGATGAACATAAAGTAAATTTGATCATAATTCAAGTCGATTGATAACAAAACGCTTCACGAATCGCGTCAAACGATTTTATGGGCAGGCGGTTGAAGGAGGGGAACCGAAATGGACACTATGAGCCTGTCGGAAAACCCCATTGTGGGAGGCTGATGGAAAACGCACAGATGCAAGGCATCCGATATCCTGAGGAATGAGGCGTACTCACTGGTACGCTGCAGTGACGAAGGATGAGGATAACGCCGCAGATGGGCGGTTTCCATCAGCCTCCTAGAGTATCCGCTGAATGGCGGTCTATATCTCGGGGGAATCCATGATGGCAGGAATTTTGACCGTGAAGGTGGTCTTCCCGGGGCGGCTTTCACAGTCGATGGCTCCATGGCAATCCTTAAGCAAAAGAGACACCATTGAAAGACCGAGTCCGGCATGGTTGTCGGGTCCGTCTTCGCTATCCGAATCTCTTTTGGTGGTGAAGCAAACCCCGTAAATCTCTTTGAGGTCCTTTTCGCGAATCCCGCAACCGGTGTCCTGAATCTTGATGATGACGCCACCGCCTTGGGCGGTGGTTTGTATCAGCAGGCCTTTGTCTTCAGTGTCAACCATGGCCTCCAGGGCGTTCTGGACAAGGTTGAGCACAATGATGGAAACATCCGTTCTTCGCGCCCTTATGGGCCGGAGAGCACTATCCAGCTTCAACGTCTTTGTGACCTGATGCTTGAAGAACATGTTGGCATTAAGAACCGCGGTACAGTCGTTGACCACGTCATTAACCTGTGTGTCACGGATTTCAGAGCGCCGTTCGAGGACAAGATCACTGGCCAGGCGTCTCACCTGGGCATTCAGTTGATCAAGGTTTTTTGACATGCCTTTTATCCTTCCCCTCATCCGGGATGCCAATTCCTCTGCTGCATCCAATTTGCGCCCCTCCAGAGCACCCTGTAGTTGGGCGAGATTCTGATCGAACTGTTCCGAGCGAATATAGAGACTTTGCATCGGCCCGTTGAGGTTATGGACAATCCCCTCAAGGAGGCGAAGCAGATAGATACCATAATAATGGTCTACGAGCTTTCTGAGCAAGACCTCTTCCGTGAACGGCCCTGCCGGATAGACCCATGTTCCGGGACTTTCTTTCACATTATCCATTTTTCAATGACTCGTCCAATACTGGTTTGTCCCAGTCAACATTACAGATCGTCCCGTCATCGACGCCATCCTGTTATCAAGGACCCTATAGCATGTTTTTCACCGGGGGTGAACCTCGTCTCTTTTCTTGCTCCTTTGAGGGGGTATCGGTGGCCCCTCGTCTGCAAAAACAGGGGGGAAGGGAAGGCCTTGGGGGTCTGGAGACAAAGGAGGCGGGTCGCCTGGGCTTGAAGGGGCGAAGCCTTGGTCATCGGTCAAGCGGATTCCTGGGGCGATTTTAAGAAAATGTGCGGTGACGCCACGTGCACTTTTTTCTCTTCCCGGGTTTTCAGAAACGCACCTACAACCGCCCCATCGAATTGGGTGCCGGCACCTTGCTTGATTGTCCCAAAGACAATGTCATCGGCAAGCCTTTTCCGATAGGCGCGGTCAGAGGCCATAGCATCGTAGACATCGGCTACGGAGAGAATCCGGGACAAGAATGGGATGGCGTCTCCTTTGAGACCATCCGGATATCCTTTCCCGTCCCATCTTTCGTGATGATGCAGGATAATTTTTTGCTCCGCGGTCAGAAGGCCCAGATGGCCGACAATATTGGCCCCGATAACCGGGTGTTTCTTGATGGCTTCAAACTCTTCCCCGGTTAGCGGCCCCGGTTTTAACAAGATGTGATCCGGGATTCCGAGCTTTCCAATATCGTGCAGATGACCAGAGAAACCTAATAAATCCAGTTCTTCCTCGGTACATCCCATTTCTTTTCCTATGGTCAGGGCAATTTCCGTGACTCGGCTCGAGTGCTGCTTGGTGTACGGGTCCCGAGCCTCAATCGCTTCCACAAAGGCATAGAGCGTGGCGAAAAGATTTTCGTAGATGTTTTCATACAGTGCCATGTTTTCTATGACGAAGGTGGCCCTTTCGGCCAAAAAGTTCAGGTAATACAAATCCTTTTCAGTGAAAGGGGCGGATTCTTTTCCGGCCACCGCAAGGAGCATCCCAAACAATTTCTTTCGAATCTTGAAAGGAATGGCGATGAGCGACCCGATATCGTCATTCAGCAGCGTCCGATCAGAGTCGCCTTCGATAAGCAGGGGGATCCCATCGGAAACCTGTTTGGCCAAGCGTGCAGCCATACCATTATGACCGGGCTGTACCCGATTTCCCTCAATCCTCTGGATGCCCACGCCCGCAGTGAGGTCTGATTTTTGCTCTTTGTAAAAAGAGGCGATGGGGATCGGCGTCCCCGCTGTTTCTTCTAAAACATGGAAGTGGACTTCATCACATTTTGTAATGTCGGCAGACAGGTTGACGATTAAATCGAAAAGATCTGAACTGTTTTTGACCCAGTTGACCTTCCGCAGGATCGTGTTCAGGATGTTGAGGTCGCTCACCTTGTTGGCGAGCTCCTTGTTCAGACGCTCGATGCGCTCCTTCTGCTTAATTTCTTCCTTCAGGAGCATGTTCTCAACAAGAAGGACCTTCTGTTCCAGATTTCGCCGAATAGTCAGCTCTATCTCACCGATATTGAACGGCTTAATCAGAAAGTCCACCACCCCGTGTCTCAAGGTCATGATAGCGTTTTCCATGGAGGGGTACCCGGTCATTACAACGACCGGTATGGTATTGTCCCGCTCGTGAATCATCTTCGTAAATTCGATTCCGTCCATGCCCGGCATGTGAAGATCCGTGAAACAAAAATCGATCTTTTTCCCGTTGAGGACTTTGAGCGCTTCTTCTCCATCCCGAGCCGTGGAGACCGCATAGGTCCCCGACCTTCTAAGATAATCCTCGAAAACCTGGAGAATGACCTCGTCATCATCCACAACCAGTACATTCAACGGTTCACTCATAGTTTCCCAACGCTTTTTGTTCGCTGAAGTTGCAAGATAAGGCGTGAAAGAGCCCGGTACGATTCAGCAACCCATCTTTTCGAAATTTGCTCTTGTACGGGCAAACTATGGTTGCAGCAAGCTTCATGCCAATTTGCCTGATGCACCTTTGCCAATGGTTTCAATTAGATATAATTCAAATGACGCATGACGACTCGTTAAGGTCAATTTTATGACAGGTTCTTGCACATCGCGGCACATGCTTCCCGGGCTCCTTAAAGAACGCGGACCCCCTGAGCGGCCCATTAGCGGTTCTGTTTCAGGTCTTCATGTGTTATGTTAAGAAACCTTATGGCGGGGATGCCTTTGACCGGTATGTTCCTTGCCAGGATCTTTTTGTCTATGACCGCCTATCTAATACATTTATCAAAGAAATACGGCTTCTCCGCGGCTCTTTTTTTCTTGGCCCTGGCATACCCCATTCTGGCGTATGCCGGTGACGCATTGCCCCGGCCGCACGGGCTTGTAAACGATTTTGCCAACGTCATTCCCCCGGAATATGAACAGAAGCTCATACAGGTTACCAGCGAGCTTTTGCAAAAGACGGAAGTGCCCGTGGTGGTCGTCACCATGCCTGACATCGGTGGGGAGGACTACAATGAATATGCCAACCGTTTATATCAAGCGTGGGGCATTGGGAAAAAAGGGGAAGACAGGGGGGTCCTGATTTTTGTCACCGCAAAAGAGCGGAAAATGCGTATTGAAACGGGATACGGCATTGAGGGCCTCATCCCGGATGGTCTGGCCGGGGAGATACGTGACCAGTATATGATTCCTTACCTGAAGCAGAATCGCTTCGGAGAAGGGCTTTTGAACGGCACCCTCGCCATAGCCGGCATCATCGCCAGAGATGCCGGTGTCAGTCTGACCGGACAGGCCCCCGTAAAGGGCCCGGTCAAGAAGCGCTCGGCCATACCGGGGTTGGTGGGCTTCTTCATATTCATTCTGGTTCTCTTCTCATTGGCCCGGCGGCGGGGGGGACTCTTGCCCCTTCTTCTGTTGATGTCCATGGGGGGCCGAGGTGGATATGGGGGAGGCTATGGCCGGGGTGGCTTTGGCGGCTTCGGGGGCGGTTTCGGGGGCTTCGGCGGCGGTCTGAGTGGGGGAGGAGGCGCCGGGGGTGGGTTTTAGAGAGGGAGAGGGTAGCATGTCCAAGATTCCAAAAGAACCGGAAGAAATATTTCAAGAGATCATTGATGACTGCAAGCAGCTTTTTGGAGCGGACCTTGTTTCGATTATCCTCTATGGGAGCGCTGCAAGTGGTGAGTATGTGGCCGGCCGGTCCGACGTCAATTTCATGATCGTCTTATCGGAGCAAGGGCTCGCTTTGCTTGACCGGGCCTTTGACCTCATTGCCAAGTGGAAAAGGCGGCGTGTGGCCACCCCGCTCTTTTTGACCGAAGCCTACGTTGAGACGTCGCTTGACGTCTTTCCGATTGAATATTTAGGTTTTCAAAACAACCATAAGCTCGTATATGGCAAAGATATCCTGAAAGATCTGGTGTTCGATCCACAATACCTCAGACTTCAGTGTGAAAGGGAGGCCAAGGGGAAATTACTCCTGTTGAGAGAGGCCTTCTTGGAAAGTCAGGGCAAAGGGAAGCATCTGCAGCAGCTTATGGCCGAGTCTCTCGGCGCATTCGTAGCCATATTCAGCACCCTGTTGTACCTGAAAGGGGACGAGATTCCCCAGCAAAAGCGGCAGGTGATCAAAGCCTTTTGCCAGGCCTTTGACATGGACGGACACCTTTTTGACCGGCTCCTGGATGTTAAAGAAAGGCGGTCAAGGCTGTCCGCCTCTGAATTGACCAAGCTCTTTAAAGACTATCTCAGGGAAGTTCAAAAACTCTGGAAAATCGTTGACGAGTTGGATAAAGAAAACAGGTCAGCCAAAGATGATGGACTGGTAAGAAGTCCAAATTAGGCGGCAAAGTAAAAAGCTCCAAATTCAAGGCGCACAAGTTGGACTTTTTACGAAGCCGTCAAAGATTGAGCCGATCGGAACAAATAGCGGTTTCGACAAATAGACGATAGGAGGAAACATGACGCAAGGACAGAAGACGGCACTTATCGTGGTCGCAATCATCGCACTCGTTGTGCTGATTCCCGTTTTGTACTTGAAAGGGACATACAACACCCTGGTGACCATGGATGAGGGCGTTAAGGGGGCTTGGGCGCAGGTCGAAAACCAACTTCAGCGCCGGTATGATCTGATCCCCAACTACGTTGAGACCGTGAAGGGATACGCCAAACATGAGGAGGGGGTTCTCTTGAAAGTCACGGAGGCCCGTTCAAGGGTTGCCGGGGCCGGTTCCATTAATGAAAAGATCGCGGCCAACAACGAGCTTGCCTCTGCCCTGTCGCGATTGCTGGTGGTGGTGGAGCGGTATCCCGATCTCAAGGCCAATGCCAACTTCATTCGTCTCCAGGACGAACTGGCGGGGACCGAAAACAGGATTGCCGTGGAACGGCGCCGTTTTAATGAGATGGTAAGGGCCTATAACACAAAAATAAGGAGCTTTCCGACCAATTTGATTGCTGGGATGTTCGGTTTTGAAAAAGCTGCCTTTTTTGAGGTCCCACAGGAACGGCAGGAAGCGCCCAAGGTTCGATTCTAGCATTTAAGTTAAAGGAGTGTAGGAACACAGGTATGAAAAAAGACGACACAATTACGTTGGATCATGGCAGTGGCGGCAGGGCTTCCTTCGAGCTCGTCAAGAGCATGTTCCTGCCGAAGTTCAAGAGTGCGCTCCTGGCAGGGCTTGAGGACAGCACGGTCTTTCAAATAGGAGACCAGAGGCTGGCTTTTTCTACGGACTCCTACACAGTGGACCCTATCTTTTTCCCGGGTGGCGACATCGGCTGTCTGGCGGTCAACGGCACGGTGAACGATGTGGCCATGCGGGGGGCCGTGCCGCTCTTCTTGAGCGCCGGTTTCATTATTGAGGAAGGGTTTCCTCTGGCGGATCTGAGCAGGATCATCGAATCGATGGAGCGTGCCGCTGAGGAGGCTGGCGTCCAAATCATCACGGGTGACACCAAGGTGGTGAATCGTGGCGGGGTCGACAAGATTTTCATCAATACGTCGGGGATCGGTGTCATCAAGAACCATGTGGACATTTCAGGCAAGAATGCCCGGGACGGAGATGCGGTCCTGGTGAGCGGGACCATGGGAGACCACGGCGTGACCATTCTTTCCAAGCGTGGGGGTCTTTCTTTTGAGACCTCGATCGAGAGCGATTCTGCCGCGCTGAATGGATTGGTGGCAGACATGATGTCGGTCAGCGACCGGATTCATGTGCTGCGGGATCCCACGCGTGGGGGCCTTGCGACGAGCTTGAATGAGATCGCTCTGCAGTCGGGTGTGGGCATTGAGGTCTTAGAAGACCAGCTTCCTGTGCGTGACAGTGTGCTTGGGGCCTGTGAAATTCTTGGTCTGGATCCTCTTTATATCGCGAACGAGGGGAAGTTGATCGCCATTGTGGACGCTGAGGATTCGGACAAGATTTTGAAGTGCATGCAAGGACACCCTTTGGGGCGCGAAGCAGCCGTCATCGGGCGGGTTGTCTCCGAGAGTCCCGGTCGGGTCTTCATGAAGACCGGCGTGGGCGGCACTCGAATCCTGGACATGTTGGCCGGCGAACAACTGCCGAGGATTTGCTGACCTGCGACGATCCATTGCAGCTTCACAAAAACTGAAGTACTCCGTCAAATCCGCAAGTCGAGTGCGGTCACGGGATCACCGTCTTTCGCCGCCGGGCGCTATGCACAGAACGCAATGGAATTTATCGCCGATCTTCACATCCATTCCCACCTCTCACGGGCAACCGCCAGGAATCTGAATCTGGAGCATCTGAACCTCTGGGCTCAGCTGAAAGGGATCACCGTGGTTGCCACGGGTGATTTCACCCATCCCCAGTGGTTTTCGGAGCTTTCCCAAAAGCTTGAACCAAAGGAAGCGGGCCTCTTCTCCCTGAAGCCGGAGCACGCCGCTCAGACAGCCCCGGAAGTGCCGGCGAGCTGCCGGGCGCCGGTGCGCTTCATCCTGAGTGCGGAAATAAGCAGTATCTACAAGAAAGACGGAAAGACGCGAAAGGTCCACAATCTCATCTTCGCACCGACGCTGGAGGTTGTTGAAAAGATCAACCGGAAGCTCGACAGGATCGGGAACATTGCCTCCGATGGGAGGCCGATCCTGGGACTCGACTGTAAAAGGCTGCTTGAGATTGTCCTCGAGACGTCGGAGGACGCCTTCCTGATCCCTGCCCACATCTGGACCCCCTGGTTTTCGGTCCTCGGCTCCAAATCGGGTTTTGACGACATCAAAGAGTGTTTCGAGGACCTGACCGCGCACATCTTCGCGGTTGAGACAGGCCTCTCCTCTGATCCTGCCATGAACTGGCGGGTTTCGTCATTGGACGGTTTTACCCTGGTCTCCAACTCCGATGCTCATTCTCCGGCCAATCTCGGACGGGAGGCGAATCTCTTTGATACGGAGCTTTCCTATTTTGCCATCCGGGACGCTTTGAAGTCCGGTGATCCGAGGTCTTTTCGGGGTACCTTGGAGTATTTTGCCGAGGAAGGGAAGTATCATTTTGATGGTCACCGGAAATGCGAGGTGAGACTCGCCCCACGGGAGACCCTGCTGAAAAATGGGGTTTGTCCGGTTTGCGGCAAGCCCGTCACGATCGGCGTCATGTATCGTGTGGAACAGCTTGCAGACCGAAAGCCCGATGAGAAACCGCCGGGGGCTCATCCCTATACCAGCCTGCTCCCCCTGACCGATGTTCTTGGCGAAGTCTTCGAGGTCGGGACCAAGAGCAAACGGGTCGTTCAGGCCTTTCACACGCTGGTCGAAAAGCTGGGTCCGGAATTCGAGATTCTCAGAAAGAGGCCTTTCGAGGACCTGGATCGGCACGGACCGCCCTTGTTTGCCGAGGCGATCAGGCGGATGAGGAATAACCAGGTCCATATTGCCCCGGGATACGACGGTGAGTTCGGCACCATAACGCTTTTTGACGAGGAAGAAAGAACCAGGCTCACGGGGCAAGAAAGCCTTTTTCCGGCGTCACCTGTGAAGGGAAAGAAGGTTCGGTCAAAGACCAAAGAGACGGCCTCGGCTCATTTCGCTGTGCCCTTTTCTCCCGAGGTTCTCCATGTCCCCGACCCGGTCGATTCCAGGCCGAGCCTGAACGAGGCCCAGCAAGAGGCCGTGGCGTACGCCGGCGGTGCCCTGCTGATTGTTGCAGGCCCAGGGACCGGCAAAACCTTCACCCTGGCCTGTCGGATTGCCCATTTACTCGAAAACAGAGGCGCCCTGCCCGAGCAGGTTCTCGCGGTCACTTTCACGAACAAAGCCGCGGAGGAAATGGCCGACCGCATATCCCGGATTCTCAGGGACACTCGGGCGGTACGAGCAATGACCGTGAAGACCTTTCACGCCCTGTGCTTTGACATCATTTCCGCTGAGGCCAAGGCACTGGGGATGTCCTATCCGCTCTCGTTGCTGAATGAAACCGATGCGCTCCAGGTGGTGAAAAGAGCCGTGGAGAGAGTCCGCGACGGGGAGGCCGGCCGCGGACCGGACCCGGATGCCCTTTTGGAACTTATCTCCAAGGTCAAGCAGCTTCTGCTTTCGCCGGAAGACGACCTGGCCGGGTCTGTTTCCGAACCAGGGTTGAAAGGCTTTCCCCGGGTGTACAAGGCCTACGAGGAAATCCTTGCCGAAAGCCGCCTTCTCGATTTTGACGACTTGATTCTTCGAACGGTGAAGCTTTTTGAAACCAACGATCGAATCCTGAAAAAGTATCTGGAGAAGTTTCGCTTCGTATTTGTCGACGAGTATCAGGACATTAATTACGCCCAGTACCGCCTTGTCCGGCTGCTTGCCCCGAGGGGCCACAACCTCTGTGTCATCGGCGATCCGGATCAGGCGATTTACGGCTTCAGAGGGGCCGATGTTGGATATTTTAACCGGTTTTGCGATGACTATCCGGGCGCCGGGAGCATCCGGTTGAGCCGAAACTACCGCTCGACAGAGACGATACTGCGAGCTTCTGGACAACTCATTCGCAAAAATGATGACACGCTGCAGGGAGGAAAGATCTGGTCGGGGATTCACGGTGCCCGGGCCCTGACGGTTGCGCAGCTTCCCACCGAACGGGCAGAGGCGGAGTACATCGTGCAGACCATTGACCAGGAGGTCGGCGGGATCACCCACTTCTCCATGGATAGCGGGCGGGTCAAGGAATCGGAAAGGGAGCGGAGTTTTTCAGACTTTGTTGTTTTGTACCGCATCAAAGAACAGGGGAAAGCCTTGGAAGAGGCCTTTCAACGGTCCGGCATCCCATTCCAAACCATAGGACATGAAAAGCTTCAAGACCGCAGCGGGATCAGAGAACTGATTTCTTACCTGAGGGTGGGGTGCTCCGTTGCGTGCGACCTTGACGTGGAGAGGATCCTCAACTTCCCTAAAAGAGGCATTGGCGACGCCACGGTGAAGGCATTGAAGCAATGGGCGGGAAAGAAACATTTTTCCGTTTTCAGCGCCCTTGAAAGGCTGGACAGCACGAGCGGGCTCAAGGCTTTGCCACGGCGAAAGCTCGGGCTGTTTCTTAAAGATTTGACCGAACTCAAAGCCCGCCTCAACGGGAAGAGCGTCTGCGAGCAAATCGGGCGTATCGTGAGCGGGTTCAAGATCATGGACGCCTTCGACGGGGATGAGGCTTTCAAACAAGATCTCGCCGCCCTGCTGAGTCTTTCTGAATCCTTTCAATGCCGAAGCGTCGCTTTCCTGGCCCACCTGTCTTTGCAAAAGCCGCAAGACCGCTACGATCCTCATGCGGAAATGGTCTGCCTCATGACGATGCATGCCGCCAAGGGCCTTGAGTTTCCGGTGGTCTTTATCGCCGGTTGTGAAGACGGCCTCATCCCGTACCGGAGAAGAGAAGATGAGCCGGGAGACATCGCCGAGGAAAGGCGGCTGTTTTATGTGGCCATGACCCGCGCGCAGGAGAAGATCTATCTCACGCATACGATGCGTCGGCTATGGTTTGGACGACGAGTCGTGCAGCGGGAGTCCGCGTTTCTGGAAGCCATTGAAGAAGATCTGAAAAAATACGATAAACCGTTTGCCGCACATCGTGGGCG
>Ga0307423_1001982_pt1 | contig 11851 bp, 7 predicted proteins | sample SalMarWE160310MG_FD_202154 | JGI IMG/M metagenome (GOLD analysis project Ga0307423, IMG submission 202154) | Salt marsh sediment microbial communities from the Plum Island Ecosystem LTER, Massachusetts, United States - WE1603-10 | ecosystem: Environmental > Aquatic > Marine > Intertidal zone >...
CGACGGTCTGATGACTGTAGACTCTGGCAATTATCGTATCCAAGTAACTACCAAGGATTCGAGCTGTATCTTTTATTGGCTCGCCACGACTAAGCTGCAATTCGCTTGAAGGAAGATAAACTGCGTGACCACCCAATCTCAGTACCGCAGTCTGAAAGCTTGTGCGCGTCCTGGTAGAGGGCTTCTCAAAGAGAAGCCCAGCAACCTTATTCTGTAGGACGTGCACACTCTCATGTTTCTTCAGTTGCGATTTGAGTTTCAGAGATCGAGAGAAGATATCATTCATATCCTCTGTGGATAGGTCTGCAACAGATAGTATAGAGTGTGCCATGTTCCTATCATCTCCCTCTAATTCATAATCTCCTTAGTGTTCGCTTTGTATGCCCATGCGAAGATCAGTATTGCAAATGCAGTTACTACGACCATATCATAGGGCATTGGTATCAGACCAAGAGGTCCAATCGGAAGGAAGTTTTCATAGATGAAGTTCGTGTCTCCAATATAGGACATCACGATTATGAAAACTAAATACACTAGAATCCACAGACTACGTGTGAATTCGAACTTCTTGCCTCTGAATGTCAAGTACAGAGGATATCCAGCAAGCATCAAGATTGCACCCACAAGAGTCCAAGGCCATGATGCCCAATAGATTAGCAGTGTTGCTAGAATAAAACCCAGGCCTGTAATCAGTATCGGAACTGGTAGCTTGAATGGTCTGTTGACATCTGGTTTTGTCTTTCTTAGAATAGGTACTGACAAGACTGCTGCTGCATATGGGACAAGTGCTGTAATCGAAGCTATCAGAGCAACCGACGGGAAGTTTGGTATGAATATCTGAATGATCATTGTCATAACTGATGCGAATATCAATGCAATGAATGGAGTTCCCCATTTATGATGCACAGAATCCATTGGACCCCAGAAGAGCCCATCTTTTGCCATTGCATATGGAATTCTACCTTGAAGTAGAACCCAGTCGCCTCCGCTACCAGCAGTGGATATGAGTGCTCCGATTGTTGCTACAATTGCCAGAATGGGTAATCCTGCTGCTTGTGCAACATCTGATAGTGGTGATGATAGATTCCCGATACTACCCCAATCACCGACTGCAATACCTAATCCACTCCAATTGATCATGCCTACGAATGCGATTGCAATCAATACATAGACAGCTATGACAATTCCCATGGTCAATAACATTGCACGAGGAATAGTCTTCTCAGGATTCTTGACCTCTTCTGTTGGGATTACTACGGATTCGAAACCTGTGAATGCCCAGAATTCAAAAGCCATCGCTAGAGTGACACCAGTGAGCCCAAAAGGCAATAGTGGTACGAAGTTCACTCCACTGAAGAAAGACAGTCCTACTGCTGCAAAAACTACCAATGGAATTATTTTTCCAATCGTCGTTATGAGACTATAGAGACCTCCCCATTTTACACCAACAACATTGATTGCGGTGAATATCCACAATGCAACCACTGCAATTGTGATTCCAAGAGGTGTTAGAGTTTCTCCTATAGCAAGACCTGGTACCCAAAATGCCAAGTATGTGACAAAAATGTCAATGATTGCCGCTGTTCCAATAAACGAATAGAGAAAGTATCCCCATCCCATTAGAAAGCCACCAGTGTTTCCAAGTGCTAGTCTAGGAAGTGAATATGGTCCTCCACTTAGCGGAAATGCTGAACCTAATTCTGCATAAGAAATAGCTAGCAGTGTTGTTACAATGCCGGTCAACACGATTGCGATAATTAGTGCTGGACCCGCAACGGATCCCATTACGGCTGGCATGGCAAACATGCCTGAACCTATTATGCTCCCCACACCAAGTGCGACAAGAGTCGTTAATCCAAGTTCTCGCTTTAAGCCACCCTTGCTAACTTTCTCTTCGCCTTGAGCTTGGTTGGAGCTTTCGATTGCCATTTTTTTTCCTCCTTTTTTATATCTCTTCTATTATTTCAAGGCCGCCGTGTTTGTAGAATGCAACCTTTAACACATCAGTAATTAAGAACCACACTAGAGCATAGCCCCAAACGAACAGGGCAAGACCCCAACCCATGGCTGGAAGTAGAAAGCCATAAACGGTGATTAATGTAGCAACGAATTGCGTTCCAATTATTGCTGAAATCAATGGTAGGGCTGGTTTCACAGACCAGAATGGACCACGTGTTCGGGCAACAAGAAGAGTCAGATGTCCGGCCACGGAGAGTTTCAGATAGATGAATGATTGAAGAACTGCGCGACTTAGATGAAAGACTGTGTCTCCAATCACAAAGATCCCAAATGATGCAGTCACACCGATTATACCCAAGAAAGTAGCCATACCTAGAAGCATCTTCGCATCCCATCTCTCAGGATTTTTGGAGTATTTCACGTTGTCATAAGCAATAGTCATTATTGGTAAATCGTTTAGTAATGCAAGCAACACAATCATGATGGGCGTGACTGGATAAAACTGGAATACCAGTATTGACGCTGTAATGAAAAGAATGACTCGTATTGATTCTGCAATCCGATAAATTGAATAATTACTCATTCGTTGGAAGATTTTTCGACTATTCTTTATTGCATCTACAATTACTGAGATACCGACTCCAGTTAGAACGATATCAGCAGCTGATTTAGCTACATCTGTCGAACCTTCTACTGCAATTCCAACATCTGCCTTCTTCAGAGCAGGGGCATCATTAACACCATCTCCTGTCATTCCGACAATATGATTCTTATCTTGAAGAAGACTAACAATTCGGTATTTATGTTCAGGAAACACCTGGGCAAATCCATCAACAGATTCGACAATAGGCTCAGCTATATCATCAGGGACTTCCGTGAAATCTTTAGGCAACGCCATGTTTTGGCCTAGGTTTACTCTACCCGCAATCTCTTTTGCAATTGCTACATGGTCTCCTGTAACCATCTTCACATTTATTCCCATTTTTTGTGCGCTAGCTATGGTATCAGCTGAATCATCACGAGGTGGATCAAAGAGTGCCAATAGCCCTACAAAATGCCAGACGCCTTCTGAATTTGTTTTTGCGACTCCTAGGGCTCTATAACCGCTCTCAGCAAAAGAAAGCACATCCTTATTGATTTCTTCACACACCTCTTTGGGCTCTTTTGTAAGACCTGAAATGACTTGAGGAGCACCTTTTGATACTTTGATTTTAGTGCCATCAGAAGAATTGATTGTGACTTCTGTTCGCTTTGCCACAGGATCAAAAGGTTTGAAATCAACTATCTCAAGATTGGCACGGAAATCAAGATTAATGGTTTTCTCAGCACGATTAATTATAGCATCATCTATCGCATCCTTGTTTCCCTTTTTGGATGACAATAATCCATACTTTAGAACATCATCCTCGCTGAAATCATTAAACGCCTTGATGGTTCCGATGCTCAGTTTATTCTGTGTTATTGTTCCTGTCTTATCAGTACAGAGAATATCTACTCCTGCCATCTCTTCAATAGCAGCAAGTTTACTCACAATTGCTCCTTTCTTTGCAAGAGCCACAGCACCAACAGCCATTGTAACAGATAGAACAGCTGGCAGAGCAACAGGAATCGCTGCAACAACTAGAACGAGAACAAATCTAATATTTTCGAGAATATCATACCCCCGTATGATCCCCGCTGCAAGAACCACAGCAGCCATAACCACAGCTAGCGCAATCAGGTAATTACCTATCTTCCTTATGATTTTTTCAAAATGGCTTTTTGTTACTGCTTCTTCAACCAGTTTCGCTGTTTTGCCATAGTATGTATCCATGCCTGTATTAATTACTAGACCTTCCATCTCTCCCATTTGAACTGGAGACCCTTGAAATGTGACATTACCTATGCTTTTGTTCACTGGTAACGATTCCCCAGTTAATGCAGATTGATCTACTGAGAGATATTCGCCTGAAATTAGCTTTAAATCCGCAGGAATTACATCTCCAGGACGGACTCTTACAATATCACCAGGAACAACTTCTCTCGCAGAAAGTTGTTCCAAGTTACCATCACGCAAAACACGGGCAGTGGGTGAAAGTCGTTCTTTGAGTTTCTCGATAGCATTATCTGCTTTGTTCTCTTGATAAAACCCCACAATTCCGTTCATTACTAACATTACTGAAATTATCCAAAAATCAGGCCAATGTTGAACAATTGCAGAGAGAATCATCGCCGCTTCTATCATGAATGGAATTGGTCCCCAAAAGTAGCGTAGAAATTTCAGTATGGGATTGATATTTCTCTCCAGTAATTCATTTGGTCCATATTTATCAAAACGCCTTTTTGCCTCTTCAGAAGTTAATCCCGTGGGATTTGATTCTAGTGACTCGTACAACTCATCAATAGTCTTATTTTCCGAGTCTTTTGTTGTTATTAATTCAATACTCATATGTTGTGCCTCTTTGTTTTCGTTGAACGGAAGTCACTTACTTGGCATAAATGCAATATGATATTATTATTAAGAAGGTGTGAATGTAGCACCACAGTCACAAACCATCTGAAAATAGGGTCGGGGTATAACTAATGAATAAAAAGAATGAAATGAACTTAGATATTCTATCAGAATTTGGACTAACTGAGAACCAAGCAAAGGTATTCATTGCAACGACTCGTTTGGGGAATCCCACAGTTTCAGAAGTTGCAGATGAATCAGAAGTTCGTAGAGAAGAGGTGTATCGCCTTCTGCCTGAACTTGAGAAGATGGGCTTAGTAGAACGACTTCTTGGAAAACCACTCAGATTGAAAACTCCTGACCCTCAATCTGCAATTGTCACACTAGTGAACTTGGAGAAAGAGAAGGCAAGAGACCGTATAACGGAGCTCTCAAATAAATCCAAAGAGTTAATTCAATCTTTAGGCCATCAGGTGATAGAATCTTCTGATGAAAAGATATTAGACTCTGACTTCTCACTCATTCAAGAAAAAGAATCGATTAGAGTAAAAATATTTGAAATGATAAGTCAGTCTGCAAACCAATTGGATATCATGTTCACTCGCACGGATTTAATTTGGCTTATCTCAACACAAGGAGAAGCTCTTCAGGATGCAATTAACCGTGGTGTGAAGATTCGATTACTTAGCGAGCCTCCATCAGGTCGTGATAGACTTCCCAAAATCATTAGAAGGCGTTTTCCAGGCGATATTGATATACATGTGAAATACCTTCTAAATCCTACTGCATTCTATTTTATTGTGGACAAGCATCAGCTTATGTTCATTACTTCTGGTGCACACCATCTCCCCTCAGGTACAAGCCTTTGGACTGACAATATCGGTCTTGTCACACTGACATCCAGCAATTTTGAAGATCATTGGTATGCTTCAGTTCATTGGAAGACAATTGAGGGAATTTCACTGTCTGTTTCACCTCAGGACAGTTCCGAGGGCGGAAGTTCTCATGTGCATAGAATTCTACTCTATAATTCTTCAGATACGAAATATAAGGTGCTGCTAAATTTTCTAAAAAATCATTTTGAAGATGGTAAGATGATTATCTATGTTTGCGGAAAAGATTGCATTGAGAATGTAAAAGAGGCTATGTACAATTTTGGGTTTGACATGAAAATAATTAATGCTCAAAAACAGATACGAATTCTGGGATGGGACCATTGGCTGCTTGATGATGGTTCATTTAACATTGAGAAATGTATTGATGTATGGGATGAGTTTCATTTCGAAGCTCAAGACCTTGGATTTAATGGTATTGCTGCCGCGAGTGAGATGAAGTTCTTTTTTGATAATAACATGATTGAAGAACTCGAAGGATATGAAAAACAAGTCCATGAAATATTGACTGGTCAAATGGAATTGAAGTGCGCATATGATGAGAAATCAATACTTAGTACTAGCTACCCTTTACAATTATATGCTAAATTATTGGGATCTCATACTACACTACTATCCGAGGAAGGTGGGATTATAAAGAGAACTAAATCCTGAGTAAAACCATAGATGCCTAATAGCTCTGAGTTAGTACAACCTAATCGAATATCCTTAGAAGGACCGACACCGAATATTTTACTCTTTGAACTTGGTTTAGACTGACGGTGACAGGTTAACCAGTGAAATTTCACAGTACTTGTTTTTTGTTGAGCTACTCTTTCCTTTTTCATTTGGCTAATATTGTGAACACGTTCCATATCGACGAATCCAAGTTACTCATTTTTCCAACATCTCTTCAATCGTTTCTAGTTAGGTACATTCACTCTCTGATCCTTTCGTATGTACAATACAACACCCACGACTAGGATTACCGATGCCCCTACAAGAAGAACAACTGGCGCCAAAGGAATGGATGTTTCAAAAATTCCATGAGCATAGTAGATATCCATTTCATTGTTCCTGCCATCGGACCATACGATGTGTGGAACTGTGTTTGAGTCCAACTGGATGCCCATATATTCACCTGGTCTTGTGAACGAGCTTGAGGTCAGTGCATCTGCAACAGAAATTGATGTGCCAAAGACTGGGTTATCATGTTCATCGCCTGTGAACGTTAAAGTACGGTAATATGGTCTATAGTAACCTTCTTGTTCATCATAGTAGACAATATGCAACCTTCCATACGTATCGATTGCCATTTCTGGATTCCATTGATTTCCTTGTACTGTCGGGTTCACTCGTAAACGTTCACTCCAAGTATCGCCATAATCGTCTGAATATCGAAGATACACGTCAAAGGAGTTCTGTCCTTCATCAAATCCGTCTGCCCAAAGAACGTAGAGTCTATCATTCTGATCAAATCGTACAACTGGAAGCGTAATCTTTCCAGGTGCTGATGTAGAGTAATTACCATCGCTGTTTATGAACTGGCTCTCTTGGAATGTGTTACCGCCATCAAGACTTTTTGACAGTTCGATGTTGCCCCAGCTTAATGTTTCTGGCTCAAGGTAGAGCCATGCAACAAATAGATGATTCTCATTGCTCAGAGCCATGTACGGTAACCCTTTCCATGGAGTCTGTTCAGTAATATTGCAAATCTCCTGGAATGTTACACCTCCGTCTGTGGATTGAGTAAGATGAATGGAGGTGTTTCCAATTACAGTTGCGTCATCAGTATCGTCATAGACCATGTATATCGACCCATTCTCTCTAATTACCATCATTTCTTTGTCTGCAAAAAAGCTACCATAGGAGGCGGTGACTGGTGTCCAAGTGGCTCCATAGTCATCACTTCTTGCAACGGTTATCTGTGAAAGATAGGGACCCGTAATTGAGTACTCTAAGTAAGTATAGTAAATAGTCCCATCGTGCCACACCAGCCATGGGTCAGATTGCCCTGTTGTTCCACTCGTAAACATTGGCATATTATATGGGACTGTCCACGTATTTCCACCATCAACAGACTTTGTCACGCTAACGCGAATACCAGGTCCATCATGTGTGTTTGATTCCTTCCACCCTGCAAAGAGTGTACCATTATCACTGATAGCCATGGAAACCTCCACATGATGTGGGTATGAGGAATCATCAGTTGAGAGAAGTACATTCGGAGAAAATCCACTCACTTCAGGTTGAGTTTCAACGGGCGAGTTTTGGAGAGCTAGGTTTTCCATGATACAGTTTTCAATGTACTTTCCATCACTCGTTTGTATGGCTGGCAATACTACTAGTAGGACCAAAACAAGAGCAAACAAAAATCGTCGAACCATATACAATACTTCCTCCTCATTCATTGGTAATTAGGTGTTGAGTTGCTTGGCAAGATGCCAATCGATTAGAGATGATTCCAAGATTCAGCGTTTCAATATCCAAAAGGATGGAATTATGCAGTTTTCACTGTAATGTCAGTTGGTTTCAATGAACTATAATCTCCAGTAACAATATACAGAGTCTGAGCAATATTATAACCTCTGTTGTAAAAGCAACTGAATAGAGTTTTGCGCAAATAGTATTCGTTTCCAGAGTTATCAAAGATGAAGGTGGGAGTAAGAGCTACATAGAAGTCTATTTTCGTGATTGATTAATTTGAATAACCTTCTTTATATTGGCAATATGCCGAACCTCTCAATTGGTCATATCACTAATGAAAACCCTAGTTGACGGAGTATCTAGAATTGAGATACCCACACCATTTCCTGTTGGCAACGTTAATTGTTACTTGATAGAGGGGTCACCACTCACTCTGATTGATACTGGCCCAAAGACTCCAACCAGTCTTGCAGCTATTCAGCAAGGACTTCAGAAATTATCATACGATATGTCTGAGATTGAACAGATTCTCCTGACACACGGTCACATTGATCATATCGGACTTGTGGCAAAATTTGTTGAAGAACGAGTGCACGTTCATGGCAATCCCACGGATGTTTGGATTCATGAGAGAGATGCTGAGACCCTGATTGATTATGAGAGATACATGGAACGTTATATGGGCGCCATTATGAAATTAGTTGCATCATCCGGTGTACCAAGGAATGAAACCCATTTACTAGCACAACAAGGTCGCACAGAACTCTTCAAGTCGATTGGAGAGTCTGTCCCAACTGTTCATAGTTTCAGAGAGGGTGCATCTTTCAAAACAGGTATTGGTGAGGTCTTTACTATTTGGGTTCCAGGTCATTCTCCTGGGTCAGCATGTTTTGTATGCGAAGAACGCAAGGTCATCTTTAGTGGGGACCATATTTTAGGAGATATTAGTTCAAACCCAAGTATTTCATTTGAGGGTTCAGAAACCATAGGTATGATGACTTACTTTGAATCCTTAGACCGTCTCTCATCCAAAGAGGGGTATACTGCATTACCTGGTCATAGAGAGCCAATACTTGATATTAATGCCAGAATTAATGGACTGCTTTCTGAATATGACGATAAGCTCAATAACGCTGCTGATTCACTGACTGATAGACCACAAACAATCTATGAGATATCCAGAATAGTCTATGGAGATTACCAAGTAAGTTCGCTTGTCTTAGCTCTAGCTGAGAGTTACGATCTTCTTAGAATATTAGAAATGAAGCAGCAAGCTACCTTGATCAATCATAATGGTGTACTTCAAGTGATCAAATATCAATAAACGTGACAGATCTTGTTGAGCTTCTCATTCTTCATTCAAGTTGTTCTTCTCTTCCTCAATATTAAAAATACTTTTAGTCGATTTTTTCTTCTTCTTTCGCTTCACCGAGCTTGGCCTTTCTGAAACTGGAATGTGGAATGTTTGGCGAAGGCCATCTACTGTTGATATCGTCTTGACATTTCTTCTGGTTTCTGCAAATATCGCATCGAGCACTATTTTCTCTTCGACCTCACCAGTTTCTTTCACTAGTGAGAGCTTGTGCAATGCATAGAGGCCAAGGACTGCTGATAGAAGGAAAACAAAACTAAAACCCGCAATACTGTATAATGGATAGATTCCACTTGGATCTTCGATAATAGTCAATGCTAGAGTATATCTTGAAAGTAGATCACCTAATATACCTCCGATCAGTGGGGCACATGCTCCAGCAACTGCAACAATACTACCACGAGCGGCAAGATACGCTGTCGACTCACCTCTCGGTGCGAGTTTAAGCCCAATATTTGCTGATGCGAGATTCACACCAGCAGCTGCAAATCCTGAAAGAAGGTGAATCAGCACTAAGAGTGGTATTAACAATGAATACGCACTTGCTACTGATGTGAAAGTCCACATCACAGTGGCAATTATGTAAAGGGGTGCAGATACTTGAAGAATTGATTTGTTACTGAATCTATCTGAAAGTCTTCCCCAGAATCTGAAGAATATGATACTCACTAATGAAGTGAGTGCAACCAGAACTGATATGAATGGTAGTCCAATATTAAGGTCACTTAGGAGATAAACCGTAAAGAATGGCGAAGCTATGGTAGTACTGAAAGTCCATGCAGCTGAAAACCACATTAATTTCCTAAAATTATCATCTTGGAATGGTTTTGCAATAAGCTCAGAAAACTTTAGACTACGCTCAGGTAAGATCATTTTTGGCTCTGGTGTGGCAATGGTGAAGTAGATTGCAACCATACCAGAGATGAATGCTACAAAGAATAGAACTGAATATCCACCAGTTGCATTAATTCCATATACGACATCCCACTGTCCTATGAATTGCCCTCCTATCAGAGCAACAATGATTGCGACCAATCCTGTAAGGGTCATTCGAACGGAAAAAAACTGCCCGAGTCGATCTTGTGGTACAAGGTCTCTTAACCAAGAGTTCCAACTGGGAGCGCCTATTCCATTGAAGACAGCTTGGATTGTAACAAAAAGAACTAGTAGCACTAGGCTATACTCAATGCTTACCAGGAATGGAATGATTGCCATTCCATAGACAGCAAATCTGTTACCTATCTGAGTAATCAGGTTGAATCTTTTTCTTTTTCCTGCTCTATGAATAAGATAAACTGAAGGAATCTGAAGAAGCTGCGCAATAAAGGGAATAGCAGCAAGCACTCCAATCAATGTATTTGGAGCTCCGAGCGCTAATGCAAAACCTACAAGAAAAACACTCTCAGTAAGGGTCAACCTCACCTGTGTTGCTATCCCCTGCCATGTCATCATTTGCAGTCCATGCTCAATCTGCTCTTCTGTTAACATGCCATCTTCAGAGTTCATTCACTTCCACCAAGTGAAGTGGAATACGAATAAACTAGCAAATAAACCCAACTTTGCACACTCTAGTAGACTATAAGGAAGGTCTTTGAATGACGACAAATTGAATCAATTTTGGTTCAGTTTCTTATTTTCCACTCTGAGGATTTATTGAATTCTTTCTCCTTGCAGGGTCATCAGCTTTCAGAAGAACAAAGAATGCTATAATGAGGATAATTGATGCTACTGCAAAAGGAATCACTCCTATCAGACCGGAGTGTGTCGCTCCTTCTACAGGAGTTGCTGTCACGTCTGCGAGGAATCCAAGCAGAAGAGGTCCTACTACGAATCCAAAGTCACTAATCATCCGATAAAGTCCCATTGATATCTCTAGTTTGTCTTGTGGAGATACGTCTGTCACATAAGCAGCACCTGGGCCAGATAGACCAATTACTGCACCATATATCGCTAATGCTATTGACAGAGTTAGTAAGTTGGTAGAAAAGGGAATTAGCAAAGTGGCTCCCGCACTTAAAACCAGACATATTGCCAAGGGTTTCTTTCTTCCAATTCTATCCGAAATTTTTCCCATAGGCACAATTGTGAGTGCCGTTGTTATACCTCCAATTGTAAGAATAAAGCCAATCGCATCTGAGTTTAATCCTAGATTGTTTGCAGAAAAAAGAGGTACTAGTGTACTCCTTACCCCAGTTCGTAGAAAGAACATAGTAAAGACTGCAAATGTTACCAAAAGAAATGATGGATTGGATAGAACTTGTCGCATATCACGAACGATTTCCCGCAGATCCAGAGAAGAGTCCACGTTTCCAGAATTAGCCAACTTAGGGAGTACTAATGTTGGAAACACACCCAAACCTGTGATTATTGCATATGCGAAAAAGGGTGCGCGAATGTCATAGAGAGCTGCCAAGACGCCTCCAAATGTAGGTCCAAAAATAGCTCCGAGTAGCAACAGCCCCATGTACAGGCTCATCCATTGTCCTCTTTTTTCCTCTCCAGATATTTGAGCAAGGAACACCGTAGCTGTAGTTACGTATAGAGCTGAACCGGCACCCTCGATCATTCTAGCAATTACTAAGGTGATATAGTCGGGAGCAAAACCTGCTAACACGGAAGATACCGAGATGAGAAGCAATCCTAAAATCATGATTCTTTTTTTGTCGTATCTTCTTGAGAGAAGACCTGCAGGCATATCGAGAACCATTCGCATTACCGCAAAAGATGAAACTACAAAGCCGACAAGAGTATATGAAACTTGGAAGCTCTCTGCGTAGGTGGGTAGAATTG
>Ga0307423_1001983_pt1 | contig 11850 bp, 23 predicted proteins | sample SalMarWE160310MG_FD_202154 | JGI IMG/M metagenome (GOLD analysis project Ga0307423, IMG submission 202154) | Salt marsh sediment microbial communities from the Plum Island Ecosystem LTER, Massachusetts, United States - WE1603-10 | ecosystem: Environmental > Aquatic > Marine > Intertidal zone >...
TCCACACCGCTTGTGGATTAAACTCTACACTAATATTCAGCTACGCGCCGGGTGGGATGTATTTGCCTTGTTAGGGTACCCAAGGGGGTCGCGAGTTTTCCAAGCGCCGCCCCCTTAAAACCCCTATAAAACAAGCATAAAACTCTATTACACGATATATCGTGTAAACAGGTATTCGCGTGCCACTATAGATAAGATAATAGAGTTTTCCAACCGCGCCTGACCCGGATCAGCCTTGACTACACATCTAGCTTGACTACAAATGTAGTAGTCAAGATAATAGAGTTTTCCTGCCAGGGCGCGGCTCCGTTGTGTAGACTTTAATCCACGGGGGTTGTGGAATCCTGGGTTATACTAAAATAACCCAGAAAACCCGGATTATTTTATTAATTTGCTTGACTGCTCGAACTAATTAGACTATATCTTTAATTAGAAAGGAAAAACCATGGCAATTACATCATGCGGCGACTGGGGCTTGACTGCTGACTCACGATTTAAATCGTGGGGTAAAAAGGTTACCAAAAGCGATATCGACCTCGAGAAGGAAAACGGCTACTCTCTTGGTGGCGAGTGGGTGAAGTGGGATAAGAGCATAGCTCTTGGCGCGGACGAATACCTTGTAATCGCGGCCGAGGTAGGAAGCCGTAAAAATAAAAGATACGGCTACCGATTAGTTCGCGGCGGCGACGAGTGCACTCTGGTCTCAAGCACGAGCAAAAGCGATAGTGCGAAGATTTCCCCACAGGTCGAAGAGTGGTTATCGCGGGAATTAATTACTGAGCAACAATACGCGAAGGCGAAAAATAGCTCACTCTACAAATACGCGCTGTACATTGCGAATATCGATCGGCGCGTGCATAAATCAGACGTTCTTCGTGACGAGCGCGAAAGGCTTCTGGCGCGAATCGCGGAAATCGACGCGGAGCTGGAGGGCAAATAAGTGACCCCCAAAACCAAAGAAAAGGTCAAGAAAGTCCGCGAGCTGCTGTCTTCACTCACGGAAGCTCAACGCGCGGAACTACTCTCTAACGCGCAATTTTGGATTACTACTATCGAGGGTCATCCGCTGTCAGCGAATAATACCGTGGCATTATTGCTTCAGGGCTGTAAGGACCCGATTGTCGGCGGCTTTAACCAATGGATCAAAGCTGGGCGTTGCGTGCGCAAGGGTTCGGTGGGGTTTGTTATTTGGATACCGTCGAAGAAAAAGGCAGATGACCTTGACGAATCCGAGGAACCAGGGCCTGCCCGATTCTACACAACGACGGTTTTTTCTCAATCGCAAACCGATTTACTCGTACCGGAGGACTCTGATGGCGACTCAAACGAGTAACCCAGGTGACTACGCTGTATTTAACGATGACGGCCTGCATGGCCGTTACTCTTCGTTCAGATCGGCGCGCCAACAAGCGGAGAAATTGGATTCCGATTCCGAGGACTTTCACGTCCGGAAATTAATTCTCGTCGGCGACAAGCGCCGTTGGCTAAGGAACTTCTAAGCACTTATTAATCAGCGACCACGTGGTCGCGGAAAGGCAATTGTGATTGAAGCAACTGTTAGTGTGGATTTATTATACCGCGCTTTGCAAGTTCATCGATTCACGGCAATCGATGTATCGCGGCCATATCTCGGCGGCGTGAAGCTGATAGTGGAAAAAAACCTATTTCGTGTGATTGCTACCGACGGTCACGCGCTCGCGATTTTCGAAGCACCGGCTAAGGAAGATCTCCCACTTTTCAACATGTTCATCCCGCTGGACGCCGTTAAAGATCTGTGCGCAACGCTAAGAAAGCGCCGTGCGGAGAACGTAGTAATTCAGAGATCCGGAGATACGACAAGTTTTCTGCTGCCGGATTTCATGCGGCGTGTACAGTACGATCCGTCTCACGATGTCTACCCACCGTGGGAACAACTAATACCCGAACCTGAAGAGCAAGCCGCGCCGGAGATCGGGATTGCCATACTGCAATTGGTGCGGATTTCCGAATATCTAAAAGCCGTCTTCGAGCCGAAAGTAAAAGACTACTTCCCGAAAGTTGCGCGGATGCGTATTGGCGCGGATGCCTTAGTCCCTCTGGTCTTCGAGGTGGAAGGCCGAGATGAGTTAATTGGCTGCAAAGCCAAAATCGTACAAATGCTGATTCGGTTGTAGGGGGATTTATTATGACCAAAGCAATCCAGGTAATTGAATTCTATGACGGGTTCGCGAGCGCCCAACAGGGGCTCGAATTCCAGAGAACCCAAGAGGGTTATTTGGGTGGTCGGCTTCTCGGACCGGGTTCCTTGCACAAGGACTGGCGCATGCAAGTTTTCCACGACGCGGACGGGATCGAAGATGGCGCACCACTTCCGGATGGTATGCGTCTGGTTGTTATTCCGGATTCGTTGAAAAGTACTCTGTTGCGCTATAAGCCAGAGGAGCCAAAGGAGGAGGAAGATTTCAGCGCTCGAAGTAACTTCGAGCAAGTACAGAAGAAGCTGGGTTGCTATACGTGCTACTATGCTGATTTAGACGCACTTGGGAAACGCGACTGTTGTTCGTCGCGTGGCGGTCCGCAACCCGACGGAGATGGGGAGTGCCAAAGCTGGTTACTCGGCCACAACTGTAAATAATTCTTCAATCTGCTTGACTACTCAGAGAATTTGATTTAGGTTTTAACTAAAGTTGAAACCAAGGCTATGAAAGGAAACCAATGGACGTCAAATTCTTCATGTTCGGGGGCAAGGCGATTTTTACGATCGCGAATCCGAACACGGGTATGCGATTTACCTACAAGGTCCGTGCGAAGGAGATCGACGAAACCAAGACCTTGCATTTTGTCTCGGTTCTAACCGGGCCGGACAACATTGCCGATTACACGTACCTGGGTACTATCTTCGACGGACAAACCTATCGTCACGGGCGCAAATCGCGCATAGGGGAGGACGCGCCGTCAGCCAAGGCGTTTGCCTGGTTCTTTCGGCGCGTTGTTTCTGGGCGCGATTTTGCCCCGGCCGAAGTCAACCACGAGGGTCGCTGTTGCCGTTGTGGACGGTTATTGACTGTGCCGGAATCCGTTTCGAGCGGGATTGGCCCCGAGTGTGCAAAGCAGGTTGGTGTTTCGGCGCAAGCGGGGATGTTTAACTAATGACCGACGTTACCAATATGCGAACCGGCGGATTGATAGTTTATGATCTACCAGCGAAAAAGGCAGTCGAAGCTGCATACCGCCAATTCGTGCTAAACGACTGGAATTGGTGGCAGTCTCCTACAAAAGCGCTTCCGACCGAAGAAGGTCGATGGCACTGGTTTTGCGGAGACTACTCTGCACGGAAGGACAATTTTGGCGAGGGGGAAACCAATGAATAACGAGCAGACATCAGGGATCAAGCAGGGAGCAATATGCAGTTACTATCCGAAAACAGAGGGGCTACCTGTACAGGTGAAAGTGCGCGTGTGTGGGGTAGCTCTGACAGAACAGCCCGTGATCGGGAGAATGTATATTGTCGAAGTACTAGACGGTACATTCCCGTCGGCCGTATACCCATATACTCATCTCGTGGCACCGGATTGTAATTTAGTGGAAACGAAAGGGGATAAGTACGAAAAGCGCTTCGATTTCTCCAATGCCGACCTGCTATCAATTATCAGGTTATTCTGGATTATCAGCAACTCCCAAAACGAGTACAACGCGCTCGGGACGTACAAAGCTTGCCGAGCCCTGATTGAAGAATACGGGTTATCGGAGGAGCATATTACCGCAATTGTTACTGGAGAGTAACATACTAACGACCACATGGTCGCGGAGGAACTATGGATCAATGGGGCAAGCTTTGGGAATTAGCGATCGGGGACGAAGTCTCTGGGCCGGCGAAGATAATCGTCAACAAGGACTGTGGTTCGGTTACGCTCGAATGGCCAGACGGTTCCGTTTCGGGCCTATTATATTGGAATAACGGCGGTTGGCAATTCGCGGAAGCCTTAAATACGTGTCTAGGTAGTGTAGTCGCGTGGGATTCGTTTTAATGAATGATGTGAAGCAGCGCACCTTCGAGGTCGACGGAAAAAAGGTCACTGTCCGTTCGCGGTCGAGGTACCACTGTGGGAACTTCGCCGGGTGGACGGTGGATATAAACGGGATCAAGTACAAATTAAATTACCTCACGAGACAAGAGGCTGAAGATGCGGCCTATGTCAAGTGGGTACGTAGTTACGGTCTGATTGAGTGAAAGGATCAAAAATGCCAGCAAGGAAAACATTTAAAAAATGCGGTCATCTCAGCTTCGGGCGCACGTGCGCAAGATGCCGAGAAGCGGATCGCCTGGAAGAGGGCTACGCAACGAAGAAAGGATTCGTCGGCATTGACCGTTGTTATACAACCAAAGAAGGTCGAGTAGTCAAACCCAATCCGGAGGAAGCCAAGAGGCTTCGGAAACCGACACACGCGGTAAACAGTCCATATCGACAGCGTGTAATGAGGGAAGAAGCATGAACGACAAAAATTTTATTTTCGCGTTCCCGGATACCGCGCAAGCATTTCTTGAGCGCGCGGTCCAAGCAGGGTTTGCAGATCTAAGTAATGCAAAACCCCGACGACAACGCGGCGCGTGGACTATCCGCGTACCGTATGTAATTTATTCCGAGCACTCGGAAGAGCTGCGAGCAATCGCAGAAGGTTTATTCTAAGAAAGAAGCAAAATGCAATTACTCGATATCTATAAGAAAGTCGCTGCACTAACCGAGTACCCGGTTTCTCTGAGCCAGACGGACATGGCGATAACGGTGGAATTACCAAGTAGGATCAGCGATTCTGCGGTCGAGAGTCTTCAATGGAAAATCCGGCGGGAACTGTTAGGTGAGAGTTTTAATGTTATCGAGTGTCGGGCGTTCGGTCCATACGCGGTGGAGAAAGTGTGGCTGGAGATTAAGGCCGCTAAATACGCAAGATCGGGGGCGAGACATGAAGGAAAAATTAGTTAGGTGTGCAATCTCATTTGCGCTGGATCTAGTATTCATCGCAATTTTGGTTTTTCTGATTTTCGTGATCTGCCGACCGCTCATTGAAAGGGTGTTATGCTGTCTGTAAAAATAACAAGATCGGAATTAATTGAACACGAAATTTGCGCAAAGGGGTTAGCTAAGTTCGACGAACTATATCCATCCGGAGAAGTTTTCATTCCCGAGTGGAAATTGTGTCACAGTGTTTGTTTGGCAAAGTGGTGGCCGCGTGCTGCCAGTTGGGCTCGCGCGGAAGGACTAGTCCCTGCATTTGCTCATGGCGCGGTTAACTTAGCTGGAGCCGACCTATCAGAAGCGCACTTATCTGGAGCTGATCTATGGGCGGCTGATCTATCCGGAGCCAACCTATCCGAAGCGCACTTATCCGGGCTACCGTGCGCTGCAAGCGCCAATTTATTCGGAGCCTGCTTATTCGGGGCTGATCTATCCTGGGCTGATCTATCCGGGACCAATCTATCCGAAGCTACCTTATTTAAAGCTAAGCTAGTCGGCGCTGACCTATCCGAAGCCGACTTACGCAACGCCAATCTATCCGGCGCTAAGCTATCCGGAGCTAATTTCGGAATCGGCCTATCCGGGGTTAATTTGTTAGGGGCGCAACTACCCGACGGGTGGGAAGCTCTCGTTGTGAGGTTTTAATGTCTAGAGTAATTGCAGTAATAAAGTACGAGTGCGAATATACTCGGAGGCGTTACGACTCGCTCGAAGCTGCTTACCTGTCCATGGCCGAAGAGATGGTCGTAAATTTCGTTCTGTCGAAGAAGTTTTTAGCCAAAGACATGGATTTGCAGGCCGAGTATGGGGCGCGAAAGACTCGTGTAGTACCCCGGCTAGCAAGGTACCTTCGCTGGTTGGATAAGCGCGAACATGAACAGAAAGGATCAAAATGAGTACTACTAATCGATTGCTAACCGAGTGTGCAAATATCCGAGCGGCGGAAGAACATCTCGAAGCATTGCAAGCGCGGCTGAAAGGATTAAATTCCGAGTTGCAAAACGACCCGCCTAACCGCGCCGAGTTGGACACTGAATGGGTCGAAACGCATTTAGCCGTTCTCAACCTTCGGTATTTAATTCACGCGTACACAGACGGTATGCTAAAGAGCGTATTGCTACAGCAACCGATAATCGAGACTCATCTCGATCAGTGCCCCGAGTGCGCGCGCCGAGCGAAAATGCGCGTAAGAGATATCACTACCGACGAGTGCCCCGCGTGCGGGAGATCCATGAGTCGATTTGTGAAAGCTTTGGTAGCTAGAAGGGTAACAGATCATGCGTCATGAAATAAACCATCCGCGCGCTGATATAATCAGCGTGATAACGGGAAGCGTGGCTTTGTGTGCAAAAGGGCAGGTCGAGATCGCGTTTTTCAAAGACGGTAGATGGGTTGTTGAGCCCATAGATCCTTTTGTCGAGTATTTTGTCGTTAGGGGGTTAAGTACTGCGGTATATGCTAACGTACCTATTAGTCTAGTAGAGTCTTTTTTGAATGAATATGGTACGGGTACTGCTCCAAAAGAGACCCGGTACGATAAAGGAGATCTAACTCCTGATGAAAAGACGAGTCTTGCTGAGGGCACTGCGGTCTATCGCGAGATCCTACGCGAGAAAAATAAGCCGACTTCGTGAAAGCTCTGGTAGCTAGAAAGGCAATCAAATGAAAAAAGACACAACCAGCTACTGCTGGATTATGCTAAAAACCAAGCGCGGTGCCGTGCGCGTGGAATTTGGCGATCGCGGGGAAGTCAGCGATGTGCGCGCCCACGACCCGAGTAAGTGGGATAATGAAACGTGGAAGCGCGAAAGGCCCCGTCTGATCCAGCGCGCCCGAGTACTCTGTGCTAAAGTCGGGACGATCAGAACTGCACCCCCGCACACGCGTCATAGTGAGAAGCTGAATAACAAGGTCGTGGTATGTTGCGATATGGAAGCTAATATGGCTGCGGGGGTATATGAGGATCACGACCTGCACTGGTTCACCCTTCGCCCTGAAATTCACAGCGCACCGGTGACAAAGCAGTGGCACCTTAAGACCGCTTGGATCATCAAAGCGGTTTACTAAATAAAGTTCCCCGTAATTGTCGATCCGACAATTGGGGCAGGCCGTCCAGGACTTATTTCCTTTCACCTGGGCGGCTTTTTTTAATTGCTTCTACCTCATTATTGATGTATAATAGCTACTTGTTTGTGAGTAGCACTGGCTGCTCACGCGGATTACGCGAATTGGTGACGACAGACTAAGGGGTAGGCCGCCTCGGGGCAATAACCGGGGCGGCCTTTTTATTTTAATTCTGGGAATCGCTAAGCCAAACCCAAGCCAGAAAACTCTATTATTTTATTTATTATATAGAGACTCTCTGTATTACCTGGACTAAAAACATAAACGGGACATCTTGTATTTAGCTTGACTACCTAAAATAAGGGGGGGGGCAGGCACTCGGCCGGGGCGGGGAAGCTCTATTATTTTATATATTATTTAGTAGTCAAGATAACAGAGTTTTCTTTTCTGGGGCGGACGCTTTGCTTTCAGTGACGCGCGAATATTTGTTTGCAAGGCCCTGCTTTGCAGTAACCCCAAGGGCGGCGGGCCTGGCTGCTATAGTATAGGTAATATAAATAATATGTATTATAAAGTGTTAGGAAACTCAAACACTCCGCTACATTGGATAACCAAACTCGGGGAGGGGTGCAACCCCCTCTACAAATTTCTTCGATCTTTAGTGTCAATAGCAAAATGTGGAATTTCTGCTGCAGCTCTCTACAAATTTCTTCGATCTTTAGTGTCAATAGCAAAATGTGTAAGCCTGTATGCTTGACATTAATAAAGCGTTGTGATACCTTGGCGCTTACGAGGAGAAGCCAATGAACAGGTACCCGGCCAAAATTATTAGTGTGGGCCATAAGGACTTACTATTCGACGTTTATCTAGGTTTCCACGCTTCTATTACAATCGATGCCCGTTTAAGCGGTATCGAGATATTCGCGGAGCGTGCAAGGGATGTAATTCAGTTTCTCGAAGACTGGTTCGATAAGCACAAATCAGTTGTAATCGAGTACGACCGGTTCGGAGGGGATCAGGATATGCTAGGAGTCTGGGCGGTTACGGTAATGTGCAACGATCCAACATTTACCGAAACCCTAAACGAGGCGCTAGTAAACCGAGGGCTTGCGAAGCTGACTGAGTAGTACTAAATATTTAGATAAGCGGCGGAAAGAAAAAAATGGTTTGTCCTTACCGCAGACTTCCTCCAGAAAATCGTAGACCTGGAAATGCGCTTAATATCGAAGTACCGTTAAGCGCAAGTCCTAGGTGTACATTAAAAGTGCCTGAACATTGGCCTCCAGATATAACTGCAGCACGCTGGATTATGTCAGGTGGTAGCGTACTAGTTTTCGGCGTTTGTGACAATCATTGTCCGAGATCAAAGGAAACCGATGCCTAATCTAGCGGTCTCGCTCCTTCCGAGCAACGTCGCCGATATATTCTCGTCGATGTCAGTCGCCGAAGAAGAAATCACTGAAGCCAAGAAAAGGCACCCTGAGAAATCGGATCTTATTCACCGTTCATTTTTAATTCTGCAACCTACCGATCCGACCTATGGGAAGGCTGATTGTGTCTATCGCTCGCATGTCAGGGAATTGCTCGAGCGTGTCGCGAAGGGTCAAGACACGAGACCGGGAACAATTGCAGAAGTCCTGTGCGTCATGTTGGAAGTAGCAATAAAGGCTCCACTTAACCAAGAGGGTCAAGCGCTTACCGAGCACTTATTTCAGATCGTTTTTAAGCACTCGGTAGACGGATCCAAACCCGTCGAACAGTGGCCGGGGCAAATCGAAGAGGCGCTTTCAGCAGCGCAGAAAAAGGTCTATTTCGACTGGCGAAGAAATAAAAAGTAAATTTTACTTGACTACTCGAAAATTGGGGCCTAGAATCAATTTAATTGGTTAAAAACCAATTAACGAAAGGAAACCAGATGACCAAGTCGATACATGAAATTGCCCAGCAATTAGTAAATCACTGGCCCACCAAGAACCGTATTAACGACTCCTGCCCGAAATGGATACGCGAGCGCATTTTAGCTACCTCACGGCGCGCGCATCTCCGCCGAACAGTGAAAGAGGCTTTCGCTTTGGAGTCCTGGAACAACCGAAATACGCTCGATTTCCGGGGCTGGCACCGAGACGGGCGGATCGAAGGCCCCGGAAGTGGTCGGGCGGCGGATTGGCTCGACGTCGGATTCCGAAATTTAGCAATTACGACAAAAACCGTACACCAGCTCTGCGGATATTCTGGCGACGAGTGCCGGACAATCGCACATACGTTGCATTGCCTCCCCGATGGGTGCGGAACTACTCCCGCGAGAATTGCGCAACTAAATGCACTTCCTCCGTGCACATACGAGCCTCAGTACTTCGATTACGGTTACACCGAGCAATTCGAGCGGGCTGCAGCCGGGACGCTGCATAATCATGGCGACAACCTGGCCGGGGAACACGCGACCACGTGGTCGCTATTTCTACGATGGGAAGTCGGCCGCGCGATTGCAGAGGCAGACCGAAAAGAACGGCTCGAGCGAATTGCCGCAAACCCGAATTACCGGATTAGCGGTTATTTGGCCGCTTCGATCCTGGCGTGGAAAAACCAAGGCGGGCACGATTACACCGGTTGCAGCGGGTGTTCTTCTTACGCGATCCATCGCGAGCACCCCGAAGAGTGGGATCTGTTATTGTCGCGCGCACCCGTGGGCAAGAAGAGCAAAGATGCGGAGCAGGTTTTTCCGCACGAAACCGAGCGCGCAGCTGAACTGCGGGCTCATGGCTGGGTCGAGACACTACGAATGAACGACTCTGTTTTTACACCACCCGCACTATAATCGAGCGATTGGGTTCGAAGGAGGGTAAGATGCACAAAGTAATTCTACGCTGTCGATGTTGTGGCGGATTCGCTCACAGGTGTGGGCGCAATGCTAAAGGAACTGCACTGTACAAATGTGAGAAATGCGGAGCGCAGGACGCGGTAATTTTAGACACGAATGTTTTCACATTAGAACCAACTAACGAAGAGCCCGAGGACACCGAGTAGCCCACCGCTGGGAGAGGCCGAGACCCGGAGGACCGGCCCGCATCCGAGCGATTGGGCTCATAGAAAGGATCGGACGATGAAAAAACCAATAGAGATAGATTTATTGGGCAAAATAAGCACGGACGATTTTGATCGGTTTTTGGAGTACCTTGAGTCAACCGAGGATTTTGTCTGGTTGTCCAAGACAATCAGGTGCAGAAAATATACGTTACGTGGTGTACCTGCGTCTGTGGTAGACGTGCTCATTGATGACAATATCGACCGCTGGCCAAACGACCCGATGGTCGTTGAGCTATCGAAGAAGACAGGCAAATATGACGGTCAATTGCGCGACCGTATTACAATTCGTCGCAGACAGGCACACCAAGTCGCGGACATACCGCACATATGTCTGAGATGTGACCTCGACGCAAGCAAGCTAGATGTGGTTATCCGGCTTACGATTGGGGCCGAGCGTCGAGAATACGCCACTCTACGCTCGGATTTGAACGATTATTCACTGGCGCGTATCGTAATGTGGCACTGGCGTAGGTATTATATACATCTAGTAGACGGTGATATGATCCGCGCCTTCGCGGATCATTGGGCTATCGAGCAATCGGAAAGCGCCCAGCGTTGGACGCTCGCAGAAGCGAATCGCGCAGCGTCACGAGCGCTGTATCGGCTATCCCGTGACGAGGGGTGGCGAAAGCTCACCCTTCGTGAGCGAGAAAAATATGATATCCGTAGTCAATGGGTCCGAAACGAAATGTATGCCGCTGCCGTGAGCAAGCGCATCGGAAATGCTCTCGGCGTCGGAGAATACACTCTATATGTGGCACATCCGGAGGGTTAGCCCTTCGCTCGGAGAGGGCTACGACCGCGAGGTCGAGCCCGCATCCGAGCGATGGACGCTCAAGAAAGGATAAGAGAAATGGATAAGGTTCAATTAAGAATATGTAATATAGATGATGTATACGAGCTAGCCTCGATCGCAGAGGACAGTGCCGAGGATGATCGCGCCCGGTTCGAGGCGCGACAACGACTCGCGCTGATAATTGGGGAAACATCGTCTGTTTCCTTATTGCAAGAGTACGCGGCGAGCGATATCGCGTTAATTCGAGACGCAGCGACTCCACGGCTCGCGCGGGTAATTAAGTGGCAATCCATGTCGTACAGTGGATTGGCGTCAAAAAGTTCGTGTTTTGCTACCTGGCAATTGATCCAGCTGGCGAGCGGCGAAGTTGTCTCCGCAGAGGAGATTTATCGGCGGCTAATAGCGTGGGAGACGCCCGAGGCAGAGACGTTTATGCCGCTCGACACATCGCCTTGTCTGTTCATCGGAGGTGCGCGCACCCGCGCCCGAGGGCGACGTATATCGTTTACCGACGGCACTGATGCCTGCTTAACTGATGGGCATGTGCTATACATGTGCCCTTCGGAAACATCGGGATGGGAGTTTTTTGACACTCCTATAGTGTCTCAGTATGCCATCCATGTCCGGGACGTAATCCCCGGATTAAAGCTTGGCGATAAGACGGTGGCCGCCGTAGAGTCGCTCGGCGTAATAGATGGTATAAGACTTTGGACTGATCGTCCCGAGTGGGTGGTTGCGGCGGGGAACATTCCAGTCGGCACCCGCTGGCAAGAGATTTTATCAGCGTGGGGTATGACGAAAACCCCGCCGCGATATGACGCCCCGCAGGATTACCTGGAAATGCGGGAGGTACGGGGGTACAAATTCCCCCTCCCGTCAGACCTAGATCCATACATGCACCCATCGCGAGTG
>Ga0307423_1001984_pt1 | contig 11842 bp, 8 predicted proteins | sample SalMarWE160310MG_FD_202154 | JGI IMG/M metagenome (GOLD analysis project Ga0307423, IMG submission 202154) | Salt marsh sediment microbial communities from the Plum Island Ecosystem LTER, Massachusetts, United States - WE1603-10 | ecosystem: Environmental > Aquatic > Marine > Intertidal zone >...
GATGGGAATCGCTCCTTTTTAGAGAGAAAAAAACGCAAAAACGGGTACAATAAAACTAATAGTAATACAAAACTAGTAAGCAAATAAATTTTATATGTAGCCCTAAACGGAAATAAAAAAAATGACATCATTTAAAGTATTGCTATAATCCTAAATATTAAAAATTCTGTATGCACAAAAATAAATGTCAAAATGTATAAAATTACCGAACTAAGATAGCAGTTGGCGTCAAGGTACGGGTTCGGTGCTTTTCTGTTATTTGATACTAATTTTTAATTTTATCAACTCTTTTACTGAAGCTATGTTTTCTTTATTATTCATAATGATAGTAATCCCTCGAATTTTACCAAATCTTTTTTCTTCTTTAAACTGTTTCTTTAATGTATCTAAAATTGAACTTTTCATTATAGATTGTTCAGCTTTGTCTCCAAAGTAAAAAGTAATTTTAAATGAATTCTGAATTACTGAAAGCCAAAAAATTGTTTTTGATTTTTTTGTAATTTTCAAAAGCCAACTTTTCCCATCATTGTAATATTTCCATTCTTTAGATAAATCCGGATGATTTGCATGAATGTGTTTGAAGATAGATTCCCATAATATTTTAGATTTACCTATATGAGAAAATATAACTTCTTCAGTCGGAAATTGGTCTCTGTCCCACAGAATTAACTGATCCATTAATTTTGCCTATAATAAATTTGAGCAATTAACAATTACTTATACCGAATTTATCGTATTGAATTCGGCAGTTATTTCTGCCTTACCGTCAGTCAGGTAAAAATTATTTTATAATCTATCCTCAAATTGAAAATTAAAGCGTAGATATCAATGCGGCTGTAAATTAAAATTATGTTGGTTAAAGTTCAATTAACAATACGCAAATATTATAAAGCGGGACTTTTGATATTTTTCTATATTACGTTTTTCTCGCCCATAAACTCATTTAACCGTTTATATAATATTCCCCTTATTTCATCTTATACAAAGTAACTTTCGGTTACAGGTTTTCGTCTGAATGATAAAAATCAAATAATATGAATAAATATTTACTGACTATATTTATTATTACTCTGCCTTTAGCCGTTTTTGCAACAGGAAATAAAAATCTTGCAAAATCATTACACCTGGTTAAAATAAATTCCGAGATTATAATTGATGGCAAAATTGACGATGCCTGGACTTTAGCAGATTCAACTTCAAACTTTTTTCAATTAGATCCATATTTTAATCAGCCAACATCGGTTAAAACAGTTGCAAAAGTACTAACAACAGAAGATGCTCTTTATTGTTTAATGATTTGTTACGATGATAAAAAATTTATTCAGGCAAATGCTGGAATGCAGGATGGTTATACAGGAGATATTGTGTCCATAATGCTTGACACTTTTGGCGATAAACAAACCGCCTACAAATTTGCACTAAATGCTTCGGGAGTACGATCGGATTCCAGAATGCTTGATGATGCACGTAATCGTGATTACAGTTGGGATGGCATATGGGAGGGAACTTCCAAGATTTATAATTGGGGTTTTGTTGTAGAAATGAAAATTCCTTACAAATCCATTAAGTATGATAAAAATCTTACCGAATGGGGATTGGATTTTGACAGATGGAGATCTTATAACAAGGAAGATATTTATTGGTGCGAGTATGAGCAAAGTGAAGGACAAAGAATTTCAAAATTTGGTAAACTTATCTTTGACGATTTTAAACCATCAGTTACAGGATTAAATCTTGAAGTCTATCCTGTTGGGCTTTCCAAAATAAAATATCTTGGAAACAACAAATATGATTTTGATCCAACCGTTGGGTTAGATGTTTTTTATAACCCATCAGAGCAATTAACATTTCAACTAACTGCTAATCCGGATTTTGCACAGATTGAAGCAGACCCTTTTGATTTTAATATCTCACGCTATGAATCCTATTTTTCAGAAAGACGCCCTTTTTTTACAGAAGGAAATGAAGTGTTTACGCCTTCAGGAAAAGAAAGAAACTCTGGATTTTATTCACCGCTTGAGCTTTTCTACTCAAGAAGAATTGGAAAACTCTTACCTGGCGGCAAACAAGTTCCATTAATATTTGGCACTAAAGCTTTTGGCAGATATGATGATTGGTCTTATGGCGGCTTTATTGCGCTAACCGGTAAAGAAGATTATTTTGATGATGATACACTATTAACTGAAGAACAAGCTTACTTCGGTACGGCAAGAATTAAAAAACAAATTTTTGGTAATTCTTCAGTCGGGCTGTTAATGGTTGGCAAACAGACAAAAGACAATACTTATGGAGTAATCGATATTGATGGAGCATTCCGGGAATCAAGTTGGCAGCTTGCTTATCAATTAGCCAGATCATTTATAAATGATGAAGGCGGATATGCTTTTTCTGCAGGATTTAGAAATATTTCTGATACGTGGGGAAATCTTTTTAGAATAAGAGCAATCGGTAAAAATTTTGATGTTAATCAAATTGGATACGTGCCATGGCAGGGAACTCTTAATTCAGTCGGGCTAACCGGTCCAATGTGGTATTATGAAGATGGGGCAATAAGAAATATGTTTTTGTATTTCGGCCCCGCAATAGGTTATGAAGATGCAGATCTTTATACCGACTACTCAGGAGTTATTGGGTTCAATATGCAATTTAGAGATGGGTGGGGCTATGAAATAAATACGGATTTCGGAAAAAGTAAAGATGAAGGAATTATTTACGATTCTTATAGTGTAAATCTTAGCTCGTGGTTTAGTGTTTCACAAAAGTGGAATGCAAATGCCTGGGGTGGATATACACACACATATAATTTTGACAGGGATTATCTTGCTTTCTATTCCTGGTTTGGTGGTTACGTTGAATGGAAGGTTTTGGACGTTCTTGATATTGGGACTTCTTATGATATGTTTATTGAGGGAAACCCTGATGGAAATATTGAGGATATTACGTACAATGCCCGTCCATTTTTTTCACTTACCCCAATAAACAATTTAAACTTTAGAGTTTACGTTGATAATGTATTTGTTCGTTCATCCAATAGAATGGAAAGAATTATTGCGGGATTTTTATTTAGCTGGAACTTTTTACCAAAGAGCTGGATTTACTTTGCGATAAATGAATTCCAGGACAGAAGCGATGAATACGACGTAAACAATAATTTACTGCCAAATAGAATGCACACCACTGACCGCGCTGGAGTTTTTAAGATAAAGTATTTGTATTACTTCTAAACAAGTAGAGGCTGTCTCAAAAGTCCAAATTTGTCAGTCTGTCCGCCACGGCGGATTGTCGAAGACTGACATTATTTGATAAATTCACACTTAGACAGGCTCAGTGTGACAATAAAAATTATTTTTGAAGCAAAGGCATTTTTGTTAGCTGTTTTTATCTTTTGTTAAATTAGATTTATAAATGAAATTTATAATCTCTTTGTTAAAATTCCTTCAATTAATAAAATATCTTTTAAAAAATTAATTCACGATAAGAGGTGTGAAATGAATTGTAGAGTAATAATTAATTCTCTTCTATTCAGTATGATAATCCTTCCAGCGATAGTATTTGCTCAGGAAAAGGCGGATCCTTTTTTAGGGCTGGAAGATGTTGACAGTTCAAGATCAATGGAATGGGTAAAAGCTCAGGATTCAGCTACAGTTTCTGCACTGGAAAAATATCCTGAGTTTCAAAACATTTATGAAAAAAACTTACAGATTTATGATTCCAAAGAAAGAATTGCTTATCCTGATATTGTTGGAAAGTATATCTATAACTTTTGGAAGGATAGTGTGAACGAACGAGGTATCTGGAGAAGAACTAGTTTCGATGATTATTTGAATCCCACACCTAAATGGGAAACAGTTCTTGACATAGATTCTCTATCTAAGGCTGATAATGTTCAATGGGTTTACAAAGGAGCTAATTATCTTTATCCCGAATACAATCTTTGTATTCTCAATTTGTCCCGTGGCGGGGCTGATGCTACTGTGCTAAAAGAATTTGATTTAAGAACTAAAAAGTTTGTAGTAGATGGATTTCAACTACCTGAAGCAAAACAGGGTGTAAGCTGGATTGATCAAAATACATTGTTTGTGGGTAGTGATTTTGGTGAAGGTTCAATGACTAATTCTGGTTATGCACGTATTGCTAAAATATGGAAACGTGGTACTCTAATTAGTGAAGCAAAAACAATTTTCGAAGGTGAAACTACTGATGTGCGGGTATTTGCCTACACTATAAACACACCCGAAAAAAATTATGAGATTATTCAAAGGGGCATAACATTTTTTACAAAAGATTATTACACAATAGTAAACGATAAACTCATAAAGCTAGATTTACCCAGTGATATTGGATTCAATGGCATTTTCAAAAATCAGATGCTCCTGAAGTTAAAATCAGATTGGAATGTTGGGGGAAAACTATACACCCAGGGTTCTCTGATAAGTATCGACTATGATAAGTTTATAAATGGTGACAGGGACTTTTTATTAATTGAAAAGCCGGGAGAGCGTGAAGCCATCGGCCCTGTAAGAAATACAAAAGATTATTTACTTGTAGACAAACTAAACAATGTTAAAGGTGAACTCTATAAGTACAAATTAGAAAATAATAAATGGATGGCGCAAAAAATAAATACACCTGATTATGGTACGATAGATGTTGTTTCGACAGAAGATTTTTCGGATAAATTCTTTTTCTCCTTTACGAATTTTCTTACGCCCACCAGTCTTTATTTATACAAAGAAGATGGCAATATAGCAGATGTAAAAAGTCTTCCTGGATTTTTTGATGCTAGTAAATTTGAAGTGAAACAATATGAGGCCGTTTCAAAGGATGGGACCAAGATTCCATACTTTATAATTCAGAATAAAAACATAAAGCTTGATGGATCAAATCCTACTTTGCAATATGGATATGGTGGTTTTGCCATACCAATGAAGCCATATTATTCTGCAACAGTTGGGACGGCATGGTTATCCCGTGGTGGAGTATTTGTTATGACAAACATTCGTGGTGGTGGAGAGTTCGGACCAAAATGGCACTTAAGCGCAATAAAAGAAAAACGACATAAAGCTTATGAAGATATGATTGCAATATCGGAAGATTTGATAAAGAGAAAAGTTACATCTCCAAAACATTTGGGAGTAATGGGCGGCAGCAACGGTGGTTTGCTTGTTGGGGTAATGCTAACAAAAAGACCTGACTTATACAATGCTGTTGTTTGTCGATCTCCTTTGCTTGATATGAAACGTTACAATAAACTTCTAGCCGGTGCAAGCTGGATGGGTGAGTACGGAGACCCAGATAATCCAAAGGATTGGGAATACATAAAAAAATATTCTCCTTATCAAAATCTTTCTAAGGATAAAAATTATCCGCGTGTTCTTTTTACAACTTCAACAAGAGATGATCGCGTACATCCGGGACATGCAAGAAAAATGGCGGCTATGATGGAATCGCTTGGAAAGCCGGTTTATTTTTATGAATATACAGAGGGCGGACACTCAGCAGGAGTAACAAATAAAGAGGTTGCATTCGAAAATGCATTAACTTATTCGTATTTATGGATGCAGTTGAAATAGGGAAGCAGTAATCTATATCTAAAAATTAAAGGCGATCTGTTGATCGCTTTTTTTATAATTTTTCTTCAAAATTATTTCATTAAAATCATTTTCTTAGTCTCTACAAATGAACATGCTTGTAACTTATAGAAATAAATTCCGCTTAAAAGATTAGAAGCTGCAAAATCAACTACTGATGCGTTTTAAATTTCAATCATTCAGATATATTATCTTTTAGGTCTCTCCAAACACGGTTCCCAATCATTGGGAATAGGACCGAGTCTTTCTAATGGAGATTTTAAATGAGATAAATCGTGATTCATTTTAATGGCCTTGCCACTCGCATCTGTAGCGAATTCAATTTTTAATCTCGAAAATGAATCAGAATAAGTAAACACCTTATCCGATTCAGCTTTCATCCACCAAGGAGAGGCATCGCCCCACAAAGCTCCAGCGACGAGGTAACCATCACAAGAAACCATTACCCACAACTTTCGACTCTTATTTGTTTCGTTCGGATCACCATAAAGTCCTGTAAACCTTTCAAGGTCATCACGGGGATTCCCCTGATACGACACTACCCCATTGTCCGATTGTGAAACTAAATTTTTACTATTTGATTTCTGTTTCTTCTTTTCTGCTTGTTGTATCTCTGCTAATTTACGTACATCTTCATTGGGGCTTTGACTCATTTGATAAGACATTGCATCCTGCATAAATGGCATTGCTATTTCCATGACAGCTCCGGATAATTCTATTTTACCAGCCTTAGCATATTTGCCACTAAGTTCTGAAATGCCATTCATATCAACTTCATAAGCATTTTTATTTGATTCGAACTGCTCAGCAAAATATTTTTTTGCACCTTTAATGCCTTTAGTGTTTAATTCATTTTGAATAGCCTTAGACAATAACTCTTTATCTTGAGCCAGAATTATAAACGGAATTATTATAATTATAAAAATTGTGTGTTTTAAGTTTTTTTTCATTTACATTTTAAAATTTATTTCTAAAAACTCCTTTTAAATATTATTATGTGATTAAAATCAACTTCTTTTTTATCTACACTTATTTTCCATTTAACTGGGCCATTAAAGCAGGCCCCTCAAAATATATTCGTGCTCTTTTTATTTTATCATTTTCTATATCATACACTACACAAAGCGGAACTTTAACGGATTTATTTGTTGGCGGAGTGCCTGCAAACTCACCGATATGCTTACCTACAAAGTCTGCTTCAAACACAGCATTCGTTTCATTTATTATTAAGTTTTTAGTTTCAGCGTGAGCATCAAAGGCGATGTGATACATAAAGTTTAGCATTTGAGAGACTGCTTCCGGTCCTCTATGTTTTTCTCCGCTAGCCATATTTATAAAGACTACATCTTCTGCCATCATGCTTAGATCAGTGTGGTTGGAATCAAGATATTTATTAATAATGTTTCGGTTGGTTTTGATTGACATTTTTGCCTCCTTTAGTGATAAATGTTTTAAATTATTTTAAGAAAATCATTTTCTTTGTTTCTGTGAATTGGTCAGCATTTAAAGTGTAGAAATAAATTCCACTGGTTAGATCATTACCAATAAAATCTGCACGATAAGTGCCCGCTGATTGTTCTTCATTAATAAGCGTCGCAACTTCATTTCCAAGAATATCATATACTTTTAACTGAACAAAAGTCACTTCAGGAATACTGTATTCAATTTTGGTTGAAGGATTAAATGGATTGGGGTAATTTTGTCTAAGATTAAAATTCATTGGCAAAGTACCGAGATGCTCAACTAAAGAAGTAGCTAGTGGGGCATTATAACTGGTTGATTCTGTATTTATCACACCATTGCTGGGCTGGTTGGCATCACTGGCATTTACAGATACTTGTGCTCCGCTTTTTGTAAGGAATGTGAAGGTTAAACTTGTAATGCCATTGATGGTCGCTTCCATTCTCATTCTTAAAGCATCATAATTAGCACCGCCGGGTAAAGTCATAGTTCCATAGGCATCTACAGTAACAATTGTAGAAAGGTTATAACTAAGAAATGGCGTGCCATTAATTCCAAGTGTTTGAGCACATATTTGCGTCCAGTTGGAGTTATAAGTCAAAGGGAATTTCATTTCATGCTTTGCAGGGCTATAATCTATTGTCGTTACATTGCCTGGATTTGAATTAATTATAAGAGCAGTTCCAAAATTATCGAAGTTAGTATCTACTTTTGAATATTGCCAAATTTCTCCTTGTACTTCATTGAAGATTCCTACCGTGTGAGATGCAACTACTGCATCAGGAAAATAGCTGTTATATGGTGTTGCTGAAGGATCAACAATTGTTAGGTCAAGACTTAAATCACCCACCAGTGCACTAAAGTCCCAGTTATTACCACCTCCCGGTGAGCCGATATCAATTGTTGATTTTGAAGTATCCTCGTGAATTGTAATTGTATTTCCAAAACTAAATTGATTAGCTAAATCCGAACTTGTTATGGTTATCTGCGCGAAAGCGGTACAGCTTGCCATAAAAACTAAAAGAATAATATTTTTCATTTTTCGGCTTCCTTTTTTAAAATGAATAATTGTTGTATAAATCAAAAACTGTCGTGGTGATTTTTTATTTCATCAATATCATCTTCTTTGTTTCTACAAAATTTCCTGCCTTTAGTTTGTAAAAATAAATTCCGCTTGCCAATCCGCCTTTGGTGGAAAATTCTACCTCATAACTTCCTGCAGGTTTAAATTCATCAACAAGTGTGGCGACTTCATTTCCAAGAACATCAAATACATTAAGCTGCACTCTAGAGCCTTCGACTCCGCTCAGGCTGCCATTTGGAATGGTGTATCTAATTTTTGTTGAAGGATTAAATGGATTTGGATAGTTTTGAGAAAACAGAAATCCTCTTGGTATTTCGTTCACTTTATTATCTTCAACAAAAGTTACACCACCATTTGTTGTTCTAAGTACTAAACCATTATCTCCAACTATTGTCCCGTTATTTATGTCAGAAAAAAATACATCATTCAATCCATTTGGTATTCCACTTGTTATCGAAGTCCAGGTAGTTCCTCCGTCTGTGGTATTCAAGATAACGCCACTAGCACCCCTTCCAATAATCGTCCCATTATTTGGGTCGGTAAACGTTACTTTTTTCAGATTAAAAAAATCAGATATCCCTAAAGATTGTTCAGACCAAGTGTTTCCACTGTCTGTGGACTTAAGGATTTTAGAAATGATAACTGGAAACTCTTCTTTTTCAGCTAAACCCCATGCATTATTTTCATCGGGAAATGAGATACTGGAAAAATATGTATCTGGAAAGATTTGAGATGACCAGGTAGTACCACCATCTGTTGTTTTTAGTATAATACCTGCAAAAGTTTGTGTATCGTAACCAATTGCCATACCGTTGTTTATATCAGCAAATGAAACAACAGACAAATAATTTGTTACCCCATCTGATATTTCAGTCCAGTTGGTTCCTCCATCCGTAGTTTTTAATATTATTTCGTCACCGACAATAATTCCGTTATTTATATCTAAAAACACAACATCATTTAAATCATTTACTATCGCATTATTTGATTGATCGGTCCAGTCAGTTCCGGCATTTGTAGTTTTAAGGATTTTTCCATCTGGGCCAACAACAAGTCCATTGTCTGAATCGATAAAGGAGATTGCATTCAATAGACCCTGTCTTGATTGCTCTATCCATGTTGTTCCACCATTTGTAGTTCTAAGAATTTCACTAAGTGTAAATGAACTGCTTAAAGCTGTTCCGATATTAGAATCTGTAAAGTAAACAGCATTCAAATCAAGTAAAGTACCATTGTTTGATTGTTCCGTCCAAGTAGTACCCCCATCTGATGTTCGGACAATTGCACCATTATCACCAACGGCTGTTCCGTTATTTGCATCTGTAATGGAGACTTCATTTAACGGCCCAATTTCTAAATATAATTCACCTAAATTTATTGCATTCCAGTTTTCTCCCCCATTCGTCGTTGAAATTATAGTAGGTTTTAGGAATGTTAGGTTACCACCCACAGCTATTCCATTATCCGAATCAACAAATGAAACATCAAACAATGGATCACTCGTTCCACTTATTTGTTCTGTCCATGTTGCTCCACCATCTGTAGTTTTTATAATCTTACCACTTTCACTAACTACCCATCCATTGTTTGCATCAGAAAAAGCAACACTTATCCAGCCGGAAATTGTCTGAGTCTGAATCTTGCTCCAGTTGGCACCTCCATTTGTAGTTCTGAGGATCGTACTAAAACTGTTGCCTACTACTATCCCGTTATCCGCATCAGTAAAAAATACGTCTCGTAAATAAAATGAACCGCTTGTTTGAGAGGTCCATGTTGCTCCTCCGTTTGTTGTTCTGATGATTGATCCCTGATCGCTAACAGCTGTTCCGATATTTTCATCAATAAAAAATACACCAAACAATGCGTTAACAGCTTCGCTTGTTTGCTCATTCCAGGTAACTCCGCCATCTGTTGTTCTAAGTATAATATTTCCCTCAAAAAAACTTGACGCACCACCACCAACCACAGTCCCGTTGATTTCATCTGTAAAACTTAAGTCCATCAAGTGGTTAGTTACTCCGCTTGAAAGAGACTGCCAGGATGCACCTCCATTAGTAGTTTTCAAAATTGTACCAAATTCTCCTACAGCCCAACCAATTGTTGGTGAAATAAAATCTACACTATTTAGTTTATTCCCCTGTGGTGATGGATTTTGCCAAAACCATTGTGCATTAAGATTTATAGAAATTCCGATTAAAAGTGCAAATATTAAATATAATTTCTTCATTTGTTCTTCTTTCTTATTAATTGAGCCATAGAATTATTTCTTATAATAATTACGCAAATACTTAACGTCTATATCTTTATAAACTCAACTCTCCTATTATTAGCCTTACCTTCGGGAGTTGTATTATCACTAACCGGATTGCTTTCACCACATCCTTTTATATCTAATCGAGAAGCATTAATACCGTGCTCTATCAATGCTGATTTAACTGCAGCCGCACGTTCTTCGGAAAGTTTTTGATTGAAATGTTCTCCACCATCGCTATCTGTATGTCCTTCCACTCTAAATTTCAATTCCGGATGATCCTTCATCATTTGTACAATTTCATTTATTGTCCCCATTGACTCACCTTTTATGGTAGACTTATTCACATCAAATAAAATTCCGCGCGTAACAAACTTCCCTTCAGCCAGAATTCTATCATACAATTTTTTGCCGCCCTCATTTACCCGGATGTTTTTTATAGCACTCATTTTAATAAAGCGATCATCGAAATCAGCGCCGATTGTTAACATTTTCGGTTTAAAGCCAAGATTTGGAATGTTGAGCATTCGTTCCTCATTCATGTATAGTTTCAGAGATCTTTTATTGAACGCAATGGCAATGTGTTTCCATTTTGGCTGCCAGTTCTTTTTTTCTTTGACATGTGATTCTGTCTTACCTCCAAATTCTCCCATTTTTACTTCATTCCATTTAATATTTATTGGATAAACATTCTTTCCGTTTATCTTAGCAGAATTACCCCTTCCCTCATAAAATCTGATTTTATAAATATCTGTTCGTGTTGCTCCATCTTTTTCGAAAAAAACATCGAATTCAATTGTAAAAACTTCCGGAAGAAAATCTTTCTTATCCATTAAAGGAATGATAATTGAATTGTTATTTATAAAGTGAATGACAGTTTCTCCTCCCAGCGAGGCGATTTCCGCACCCCCGCTTCTCAAATCCCAGCGGGAAGGAAATTCACCACTTTCTTCCCCGATAAGATTGTCTTCGAATATTATTTTATCACCAGCGACAAAATCATACTTAGACCACAGCTTTATATATTTCTGCTTTTCTTCATTTTGTACATCTATTGCTGAATTAGTTTCAGTTACTGGCTTATCTGTTTTCTTTGTTTCGGAGTTTGTCGGTTTATTATTGGGATCATTGCTATTGCCACCCTTTTTAATTGTTTCAACAGATTTGTCAATTGCATCATCAGCAGCTTTATTTAATTCTTTATTAGCCTTCTTCTTAAGTTTTTTTTCGAGATCAAATTGTCCAAAAACACAAACAGTAAAAGTCAGGCTGAGGATAATTGTCAAAATCAGATTAACTCTTTTCATATAATTTTCTCCAACGCTTATTTATTAAAAATATTTTTCATAAATCAATCATTACTTTTCCAGTAATATCAGACCTAAATTTGAATTAGATAAATCATATTTAGTTCATACACTATAAGATTCTTGAAATTCTAAATTTCAATTTTTA
>Ga0307423_1001985_pt1 | contig 11836 bp, 9 predicted proteins | sample SalMarWE160310MG_FD_202154 | JGI IMG/M metagenome (GOLD analysis project Ga0307423, IMG submission 202154) | Salt marsh sediment microbial communities from the Plum Island Ecosystem LTER, Massachusetts, United States - WE1603-10 | ecosystem: Environmental > Aquatic > Marine > Intertidal zone >...
CGACGAAATACAAGGACAAGAGATCTAGATTGGAGACATGGGTTCCGTGATCGCGAGAAAATGGAGAAGCCACGCAACGCCCCGCCCATTCACGGAGAAGCTCCGTGCCTGCGGACAAGGAAAGCACATTGCCAAGGGAAATCCCAGTCGAGACATCCGCAGCCACGCCCTCCAAGGTCAAGATGGACTTGCGAAAAAGCACGAGATCTGCGCTGAATTGCACGCCGGCCTTGAACATCGCATCACCTAGAAGGTTCATTAGCCACTGAAGCCCGGGCAAATCGGTACGATAGAGCTGTCCCACGGCCTTCTCCACGACCTCCTGCAACGCCGGCTCGTCGGGCTCCGCTACGGACATGGCCCCGATCGAGCGCCTGATGCGAGAGGCATTCAGGTTCATCGCAGCCAAGACGATCTGAGCGGTCTGTTCGCGCTCGCTCTTGCTCAGGTACCCTACGAGACTCCAGTCCAGGACGGCCAGCCGGTCGTCATCCGTATAAAACAGGTTACCGGCGTGGGGATCGGCGTGAAAGATCGCTCGTGGATGAATGCTCCAGATCGGTTTGGCAACAAGCTCCCTCAATACCGTGCCGGCGAGATTCTTGCGCGCCCTCGCCGATAGATGCGCCGCGTCCGTTACCTTGGTGCCGAAGACGCGTTCCATGGCCGTTACGCGAGGCGTCGAGCACGGTAGCACCGCGGGAATCTGAATCTTCACCGAGTCTCCAAAGAACTCCTTCGCAGCGGCAAGGTGAGCCTGCTCCAGATCCAACCGCACCTCGTTTGATAACAGCTGTCGGACGGTGTCGAAAATTTCTCTGCAACGCAGTGGCGGCAGATCGTCGTGCTCACACCGCTCATCGATGAGCTCCGCTAGCTCCGACCAGATTTCGAGCTCCTCTTCCAAACGTTCTTCGATTCCCGGCTTGAGTACCTTGAGCACACCGTTAACCGGTCCATAACCCCCTGTTTCATCGGTTGTGAACGGGATCACCAACGCCACACTTGCTTCTGCGAGCGCCCGGGCATCGATCCGCAAGGCGCCGAGGCAATCCGGCCCGATTTCGCTGCGAATCCTCTGGGTTACGGCGGCAACCGGCGTTACGGGCTCCATGGACTCCAGCACTTGGAGACGTTGCCGCATGCCGGCGCCGAGGCGGCGGTCCCGTGCCACGACCTGACCGAGCTTATGCAAGGTCGGGCAATGAAAAATCAGGTCGGCGAGCCGTTCCTCGGCGCCCGCATCGGCCGGCAACATAGCCTGGGCGGCGAGGATCTGTGTCAAACGTGGTGCGGGCAGACGTTCCAGGAAAAAGAGTACCGAGTCCGCCACCAGGGGGCGGAACTCGGCATATTCTTGCGGTACCAATGGTGAGAGGTCGAAGGTCAGCGAAGAACCCGCAGGTACCACATTCGATGTGTCCACTAGCACCTCCGCCGAACGAGGCCAGTATTGCGAAGCGACTTTTATTGATCTTCTTCCTGTGTCATCTGCAATATCTGGCTCAGGCGTCCTCACATGGTTTGCGTTTTGTGGACTTAGGGTATCGCGCTCTCTCCTCTCTCATCGCCGTACACGCAATGAAGATGCTTCGCCCTTTCTTCACCGCACATTTGGTAGTCTGTGAAGCGAATTCGGATACCCTACGCGTGGACATGGACCAGTCTGACGTCGGTCAGTGATTGAAGGCCATTTCTCTATGTCCACAAGAATAACAGAAAGTGAGCTCACCGTGTTTTTGAAAGAACACCTCCAGCGTTCCCTTTCGGGAGCAGGTTGGACATTCTGTATTCGGCAGGAACTTGCTTCTCTCGTTGACCAGAACACCGCTCGTTTCATGTATGTTCGCTTTACCGGTTATTTTCTCGGGTATGAGGTCGCTCATTTCTCTCTCCTCCAGGTGGCGCAACTCTTTTCTGAAACATTTTCACGCATTTTTAAGAACACGAACGCTCCTGACGCCACTGGATCCACAGGAGCTTGAAACCATATCAGCTGCATTTTCCGCTGAGACTAATTATCGGCAATTTGCAGCAAACACAAATGCACGGTTCCCGCGAGACAGCTCAGTATTTTCTTGAGAAGCATCGGGGGTTTCCCGTAGATCGTTCCTCTCCAAGGGCTAAAATTCACGAGTCGAGCCACCCGGAGTGATGACATGTCTCCTCGCCCCCGATTTCTCGCTCACCCTCGCCTATGCTGGAGGCGACGCAGATTGCCTCCAACGTGCTCGAATAACGCCCCGTTTCGAGCTCGGATCGCTCACACGAGTACTGGGCTCCTCGGCGGAACGCGGCTGCATCTTCTTGCGAAGTAAATGAGTTAGACACCAACGCTGCGCCGTTGCTCGAAGGCTCAGGCTCGGGCACCTTAAATGACTTCGCGTAGGCGAGGGATATCCACGTCGCAACGCCGAGAAATACCAAAACCGTTCGAGAAATACCAAGGTTCTTGATCTCATCTCAGACCTCTGATCAACGCACCCTAAACGAAAACACATTTAGGTGTGGCTAGAATCGTGATGGCATGCGTATCTCTCAAAGCGAAAATCCTCAGCACTCTGAATTGGACTTCCGGCACACTAAGTTACCGTCAACAGCAACCAATCGGGAATCCGGATTATCCCATGCGAAACCTCAGTAGTTCCTTGAGGTTAATACGTAAAATCACGTAGAAGTACGGGGGCTGTCAGTATCGGCCTCCGGCTGCGTCAAGGTGTGCCGATTTCCGGTGTGGCTGACAACATACGGACTCGTTGGTGCTTTCCGAAGGTGAGTGCGAAGGACACATCTCAGGGAAATTACGCACGCCGTCCTAGAAAACCCTGGGTTTACCTCGGGGTAATCCAACGTTTCTAACCGCATGTTTATCCATTATAAATATAAAAACAACTGGGGCATTCACTTGACCAAGCTGTTCCCAATATTTCAGGACGACGAAGCCCGCTGACTACAAGATATAGTGCCTGGCTTGGTCAAGTGAATACCCCAGAAAACACAATTGGGTTTCGAGCAACAGTGCTGAACCGATAGCTTACCGATAAACTGTCTGCCGGGAATGGCGCAAATCGGGAGAACTCTCATGCCACACGTAGAAATCGGAGAAGACGGTATCGTGAGAATCGACTATCGCGCCCATGATCACGTCACCTTGAAGGTGGTTCAACAGGCGTACCAGAAGCAGCTTGTCGTGTCCCAGGAGGAGCAACGGCCAGTCCTTATCTTCGGGCAGGGTGTGATGTCCCTCGGCGAGGATGTAGCCGACTTCGTCGCAGGCAACGAGGTTAAGGGCCTAACCAAGGCGGCGGCGATATTGACCAAATCCTTCATGGAGGAGCAATTGGGCAACATGTACCTAATGTTCAATGCCCCCCCATTTCCGACACGGTTATTCACTTCGGAATCCTCTGCTTTGCACTGGTTGACGGGATATGTCGGCTGAGAGCCTGCGAGATTCCGATCTATGCGCACCTGCGCGGAGCCGCCTGAGCCGAGGCGCAGACCACGCGGGATCGATGCGAGAGTTGTTTGGTCGTCCGGGCGGCGTCTTTACCACGGCGTTTCCGCTCGGCGACATCGAAGGAGGATCAGGACCATGGCCAACGTCATACAGGATCTCATCGCCCCTAACTCCAGCGAGGCTGGGGCTCATACTCTAAATACCCATGAGGGCAGCACCGAACGACAAGAAGTCGATAACTGGGCGGCTCGCGAATACCTGCCCATGGATATTTTCGTCGACGCAAGAACAACGAGTCAGCACTTCCAAGGCTCGTCGATTCGCGACCAGTGGACCGGAATCCTTGCGGTCATCGTTTGAGATGTACGGGCCACCCCCTCGCATTTCTTTCCAGCCTGCGCCCAACCGGCTACCATTTGGGCGGAGGTGCTCGACGAGTCATATCCGACGCTGATTTCGATGCCGCTGCGGTAGCTTACCTTCAAGCAACCATAACCGATGCGCAACACCGAGAATTCATTTGGCCCGTTAGGAGCAGCCCACTATGAATACACGTCTTACTGAGAAAGAAGCGCTCTCAAAACCGAACAGAAACCAATCGACGTTATCGGATTTTGAGGAGAATGGAGAGATCCTCCTCAGAAAGTTTCGACCGGATGAGAAATATGAACAGCGTATGCGCGAGCTAGTCTTCAGCAACGCCTTTCTCGGTAAATCGTTCGACGTGATCTGCTCTTTCGAACAGTGGTTCGGTGATGTTGTTCTCACTCCATATATCAAATACCAGGTAGAAAATATCCATGTTGCCATTCATAAACCCAGCGGGCGTTTGATCGGCTACCTCACAGGCTCACTGGGAGGGCTGGAGTTCGAGAAAAAGCAGTACGAAATGGTAAAACAACTGGTCATATCTCTGGCTGTGTCATTGTCCATGCCATGGAACCTATTTGACTACTCCAGCCGTTTGTTCGCCAGCCATGTAATCTTTAAAGGAGAACGCGAGCGCCCCAACCATCCCCCGTCCGGGGCGCATTGGCATTTCCAGGTAGACAAGGACTTCCGTGGTCAGGGGGTCGGGACCGCATTACTGCGCCGCTTCGTGCGCGAAGCGATCGATGCCGATTTCGAGCTTATCTGGGCGGAAGTCACCTCATATCCGGAAAAGCCCCCGGAGTACTTCGTAGACCGGGGTTGGTCGATTTATGACGCAAGACCAACCGAGATTTTTCGAGATAAAGTGGACTTTCCAGTCCAGAACTTGTGTATCACGAAACCGCTTTCGTCATTCGAAGCAAAGATGCACTCCGTCTGACCTTTGACACATCTGTCTCACCGAAGCCAAACAGGGGTTTTTGCCGAGGCGTTGGCCTGTGCGTCCGGGCTTTGCCCCAGGCCCCGAGCTTTGAATGTCAGGCGGGGCACGCGTCGTAAATGACGGCAAAGGGATGACAAGGTTTCCGTGGTTGCCGCTTGCAGGCTGGTGCGGTCTTGGATGAAATGGCGCAATGATCCGGACCTCCCGCCGCGAACGCCAATGAAGAAACCGAGCCCCAAGAACGTCCCCACGCAGAAATCCCCCGAAGCAGCCCGGCCCCACGGCCGGGTCGATTTCCCGGTGGTCGGCATCGGGGCCTCCGCGGGGGGGCTGGACGCCTTCAAGCAGTTCTTCAACGCCATGCCCGCCGACAGTGGTATGGCCTTCGTGCTGATCCAGCACCTGGATCCCACCCACGAGAGCCTGATGGTGGATCTGCTCAGCCGCTACACCTGCATGAAGGTGACGCAGGTGGAGGACCGGATGCCGGTCCAGGCGGATTGCGTCTACATGATCCCACCTAACAAGTCGCTGGCGATCAGCGACGGCGTATTGCAGCTCACCGACCCCGTCATGCGCCGCGGCATGCGCATGCCCATCGACTTCTTTTTCCGTTCGCTGGCCGAGGGTCAGCGCGAGAAGGCCATCTGTATCGTGCTCTCGGGCACCGGCAGCGACGGCACCCTGGGGCTGCAGGCGATCAAGGCCAAAGGTGGCATGACCATGGCTCAGGAGCCCGCGACGGCCCAATACGACGGTATGCCCCGCAGCGCCGAGGCGACGGGCATGGTCGATTACCTGCTACCGATCGAAAAGATGCCGGAGGCCCTGCTCAAATACGTCCGACATTTTTATATCCAGGCCAGAGAGCCGCGTGCCCCGGTCGCCACGGAGCCGGATAACCTGCAGTCGGTGCTGGCGGTGCTGCGCGCCCACACCAAGCACGATTTTCGCTGTTACAAAAAGGGCACCCTGCGGCGCCGCATCGAGCGCCGCATGGGCCTCAATCACGTCGAGCACATGGCCGACTATCTCGCCTTGATCCGTGGGAGCCCCGGCGAGGCCACCTTGTTGTTCAAGGACCTACTGATCGGCGTGACCGGATTTTTCCGCGAGCCGGAGGCATTCAAGGTCCTGGAGCAGGAGGTGGTCCCGAAGTTGGTGTCGGAGAAAGTCGACGGCGCCGCGTTGCGGGTGTGGGTGCCGGGCTGCGCCAGCGGTGAGGAGCCCTATTCCATCGCCATGCTGCTGATCGAGCAGCTGCAGGTGGCCCGGCGCAGTCTAGACCTTCAGCTCTTCGCTACCGACATCGATCAGGACGCCCTCGAATTCGCCCGCACCGCGATCTATCCAGAGAGCATCGGCGCTGATGTCGCGCCCGAGCGCCTGCAGCGGTTCTTCGGCAAGGAGGGCGAGAGCTACCGGGTCGGCAAGCAGGTCCGCGAATCCGTGGTGTTCGCGGTTCAGAATCTCATCCTGGATCCGCCGTTCTCCAAGCTGGACCTGATCAGCTGCCGGAATCTGTTGATCTACCTCGAGCCTGAGGTGCAGAAAAAGCTGATGGCCTTATTCCACTTCGCGCTCAACGAGGGGGGCTATCTGTTCCTGGGTAACGCGGAGACCATCGGCCAGCAGGACGACCTGTTCGAGCCGGTATCCAAGAAGTGGCGGGTATACCGGCGTATCGGACCGGTGCGCCGCGATCGGGCGGTCTTTCCGGCCGCGGTCTCTGCCTGGGATCAGTCCCTCGGGTCCGGTGCAGCGCCGCAGCCTTTGCTGCCGCGCAAGCCCAATTACGGGGACATCACCCGCGAGCTGCTGCTCGAGGAATACGGCCCGGCCGCCGTGCTCATCAACCGCAAGCACGAGATCCTGCATTTCTCCGGTCCCAGCGACAAGTACCTGAAGCTGCCCGAAGGCGAGGCGGTGCTGGACCTGGTCGAGATGCTCCGCGAGGGCCTGCGCACCAAGCTGCGGGCGGCGGTGCACAAAGCGATGCAGGACAAGCGTCCGGTCGAGGTCGGCGACGCCCGGGTGCGGCGCGACGACGGCTACTTCCCGGTGCGGTTTCGGGTTCGGCCGGCCAAAGCAACCCAAGGCGCCGAGGGCCTGTTACTGGTGGCCTTTGAAGAGGCGCCTCGGGAGGTGCCACAGGCCGCCGCGGGCGCCGAGCCTACAGCCGCCGAGGATACGCTCACCCAGCAGCTCGAGCACGAGCTCAAGTCCACGAAGGAGGACCTGCAAAGCACCATCGAGGAATTGGAGACCTCCAACGAGGAGCTCAAGGCATCCAACGAGGAGGTGATGTCGATGAACGAGGAGCTCCAGTCCACCAACGAAGAGCTGGAGACCTCCAAGGAAGAGCTGCAATCCCTCAACGAGGAGCTCTCCACCGTCAACAACCAGCTCCAGGATAAGGTCGAGGAGCTGGAGGCGATCAACGACGACCTCGACAACCTGTTGAGCAGCACGGACATTGCCACCCTGTTTATCGACACGGAGTTCCGCATCAAACGCTACACGCCGGCCGCCACCCGACTGATCAAGCTGATCCCCACGGATATCGGCCGCCCGCTCGGCGATATCGCGCAGGAATTCGATGCCCGTGAGCTGGTGAGCGAGGCGGAAAACGTTCTGCGGCAGCTAGTCTCGGTCGAGACCGAGATCGGCACCGAGGGCGGCCAATGGTTTCTGCGCCGCATCCTGCCGTACCGCACCAAGGACAACCGCATCAACGGGGTCGTGGTGACCTTCACCGATATCACCGACTCCAAGCGCACCGGCGAGGAGCTGAGGAGATTGAACGAGAACCTCGAGCAGCGGGTAGCCGAGCGTACCGGTTATCTGGCGCTGCTGCACGAGGTGGCTACCATCGCCAACCAGGCGCGCACGGTCGAGGAAGCATACCAGGCGACCCTGGATCAGGTCTGTCGCCGCATGGAATGGCCCGTGGGGCACGTGTGTAAGCCCTGTTGCGACGACGAAGAGACCTTTTCCGATTCCGGTCTGTGGTCACTGCACCCGCTCGAGAGATACCAGGAGCTCCTGCATGCCAGCCGGGAGGTAACTTGTCGGCCGGGGGAGAGCATGGTGGGGCAGGTGATCACCAAGGGCGAGCCGCAATGGCTCACCGACATCAGCTCGCACGAAATTTGCGTCCGCTCGAAAAAAGTCGAGGATCTCGGCTTGAAGACGGGTTTTCTGTTTCCGGTGCTGGCCGGAGAGCGCGTCGTCGCCGTCTTGGAGTTCTTCGCCACGCAGGCCCTAAGTCCGGACCAGGCATTTATCGACGTCGGCGCCCAGGTGGGAACCCTGCTCGGCCGGGTCTACGAGCGCACGCGGGCCGAGGAGCGGTTGCGCAAGCTCTCCGAGGCCGTGGAGCAAAGCCCCAATGCCGTCATCATTACGGACAGGACGGGGACCATGGAATACGTGAACCCGGCGTTTGCCGAAACGACCGGCTACAGCTTCGATGAAGCGGTCGGCCAGAATCCCCGACTCATCAAGGGCAACGAGACGCCGCGGGCATTGTACAAAGATCTGTGGCAGACCATTACCGCGGGCGGCACCTGGCGCGGTGAGCTCCACAACAGAAAGAAGGACGGCACCCTGTACTGGGACTACGCGGCCATTACGCCGATCTTCGATGAGGCAGGGAAGATTACTCACTTCCTCGGCACCCAGACCGATGTCACGGAGCGCAAGCAGGCCGAGGAGCGGGCCAGGCAGCGCGATTCCGAGCTGGCGCATATGGCCCGGCTCAATACCATGGGCGAGATGGCCAGCATGCTGGCCCACGAGCTGAATCAGCCGCTCACGGCCGTCGTCGGCTACACCAACGGTGCCGCCCGGCGCTTGCGGACCCGGCCGGACGCGGACCCCGAGCTGCTCCGGGTTCTCGAGCACACGGCGGAGGTGGCCAAGCGGGCGGCGGAGATCGTCGGGGGGATCCGCAAGTTCATCCGCAAGGAGGAGCACACGCAAGTGGCGGTGCACATCAACAGGGTGGTGCGCGAAGTCCTGGATCTGTTGGGCACCGAGGCGCGTCGCTTGGGTATCTCCGTCGAGACGGACCTGGCCTACGGCCTACCTTCCATCAAAGGCGATACCATCCAGTTGGAACAGGTGCTGCTCAACCTGGTGCGCAATGGCATCGATGCGATGGAGGCCGTTACCAACCGCGATCGCGTTTTGAGCCTGTGCACCCTGATCAACGGCGAGGGGGAGCTGGAGATCGTCGTGCGCGACACAGGTGTCGGCCTACCGGCGGAGAAAGAGCCGCAGATATTCGACGCCTTCGTCACCACCAAGGGGAACGGCCTGGGATTGGGGTTGTCCATCAGCCGCACCATCGTGGAGGCCCATGGCGGGCGGATATGGGAAGAAGCCAGCGGCGATCAGGGTGCTGCGTTTCACGTAGCGCTGCCGGTGCAGAACGCTTGAGCAATCGATCTCCGCCACGAGCGGGTGCATAGGGACTTCACTTTGAGCAGAACCGCCGGATGATTAGCAGGAATGTTCACTCCTCCGGCGCGGGACCGACCGACAACGGCGGAAACACCTGATCGGGCGTCTCCTGCTGCCGAACGGCGGGATTGTAGCGTAGGCAGTTTGGAATGCAGGCGCATTCGAAGGCGATATTCATCAGTGCGATTTTTCCCTCGTTCTTGAGCTGGAACAGCCTCGGTACCACCCGGTCGCGGAGACTCTCCGGATCGATCGTGTTGACATAAATCCTGGTACCGCCTTCGAACCCTGCCGGCGTCGAGACTCGCCATTTGATCAGGATGCGCCACGGCATCCGCACATCGACATCTGGTGGCTTGTAGTACCACTCCTCGTTACAAGGGATGTCGGGTCCTGCAGCGGCATGACAGCCATGGACCAAATCGGAGATGCCCCGCAACTCTTCCGCCGAGTGGTTCCACGGCTGGCTGCGCTCGCTCTTGGAAAAGATCTCTAGTGTCGGAAAGCGATGACCAAAGCCGGCGAAGGCAATGGCGTGATCGTTTTCGGCCACAACTAAATTGTGGTAGGCAGCGTAATTGACCGCCGCCTCATTATAGATATTCGGATTATCCCGCACCCGCCGCAATGCCAGATCGTTCTGCACGCCGCGCTCGTCGATTGCCACCAGTTGCTTGTGCAAATGATCGAATGAAGCTCCTGCCTGTTTAAGCCAGTTCTGGAATACCGCAACATATCGGATATAGCGGTTATTGGCATACAAATCACGCAGGGCGTCGACCGTGAATCGCATATACTGATAATGCTCTTCCGGAGTCAGAGCTCCCGACGACGCCAGTTGATTATCATGGGTAGCTCCATCGATGAAATGGCGGCGGGCGACGATTAATTCATGGCCACCGCCGAAGAAGGCGTTGGCCAATTGCAAGCGCTCATCAACGGACAACCCATTGCGGCCGGTCTCATCGAGTCCGGAGGCCGCCAGACGCTGATCCACCACCCGCAGCACATGATGACAGCCCATCTCTGAGGCGAGATAATTGCACTTGTGCGCCTCGATGTGCTCCGGCATCTGGTAGCCGAAGTTCTTTTCCCAATAGTCAAAGGACACGATTTCGAACAGGTTGGGAATACGGCGAAATTCGGCCACCGTGTCAAACAAGCTCTCGGCATGCAAATAGCGTATTGTATTGACGCCATGTCTCGTTGCAATCAGCCGCGCCTTCTCGGGAGGCGTCTCCAGGTAGCGTCGGGCACAGAACGAGCAATGGGCATCGTGCTCAGCGGGATCGAGGGGCGCCGGGTTGGGAGAGCTCTTTCCGAGCGGTCGATTGCCCCGGCCCGGAACAGTCCAGACTTCCGTGCCGGTGAAGGGATTTGTCTGCTTTATGGTTCCATCTGCCATTCGCATGAGATAATTGGCTTCCGGAATGATATGCTCCGACATCCAAGACGTACCTCGCTAATGATCATGTAGGGCAGCTGGCCACCACTCCTGAAAATGAAAGCCTTTCCGGCCTCCTGCCTGTGATGGTGTACGGCTTGGGGAGCAGCAAACGCAGCTCGCGCCAGCTCACCAACTCTTATAGGGTAAGAATTTGCCGTTGAGTGTGATGACGACGCGATCCCCCTTGGGATCTTCCTGCTTATCGACCGTCGTGGTAAAGTCGATGGCGCTCATGATGCCATCGCCGAATTTCTCGTGGATGATTTCCTTGAAAGTTTCTCCGTACACGCCGGTGATTTCGTAAAAGCGATAGATAAGAGGATCAGTAGGGACAACCTTGTCCCAGTCCTTCAGGGGGTATGCCTGCAAGGCGGCTGACACCTCAGGCGAGAGCTCCAGTACCCCACATAGAGCATCGGCAGCCTCTTTTTTCTGTTCATGCCTAGGCAGGCTGAGCAGGTGAACTCCGGGGAGAGTCCGACCGCCAGGCCCAAAGCTTCCCAGCTCAGGCTCAGTGTTTGCTTGGCGTTCAGGATGGCTTCTCTCATTTCATTTTTCGTCATGATGGCAATACCTCATCATACTTAATACAGATTCGCCAACTGTAACTACTAGCAGGCGGCAAGTGCAACCCTACGAGGGAATGTCTAGAGGAAGCCTGACTGCTCGGATGTTGGCTCTTATCCGAGCAAGGAGACTTTCGATGTTGCTGATGCGCTCCATGAACAAGGTCGCCCAGTGCAGTGTGGGATGAGGTTCGTCGCAGGAAAGCTCAATCGCTCCCAGCGCTGCGTAGGTCGTCGAGGGCCTGATCGTAGATGTCGCCGAGCTGACCACAGACATCGAGGTCGTGAAAGTCGACGGACTCTTCCAGCTTCTCCATGGCACCCTGATTGCGTTTTTCAGCGTCTTACCAGACACAGGGTGTCCTGGTCGGCGAATTCGTCAGACAGGGTGTCGAGCCGGCGTTGCTCGGGTCGGGCGGGCCGACGACCAACCCGCCGGCAATCAGCTCCTTACGGCCCCGGCCTGTTACTCATGGGCGAAGATAGCCCATCTTTACTCTGACCCCATGATATAGAGTGGATATTTGCGGAAGCAGATATGCCAACCTGTTGAAAGTCATAACCTCGGCGCACGGCATCCG
>Ga0307423_1001987_pt1 | contig 11823 bp, 7 predicted proteins | sample SalMarWE160310MG_FD_202154 | JGI IMG/M metagenome (GOLD analysis project Ga0307423, IMG submission 202154) | Salt marsh sediment microbial communities from the Plum Island Ecosystem LTER, Massachusetts, United States - WE1603-10 | ecosystem: Environmental > Aquatic > Marine > Intertidal zone >...
CGCTGGGGTCGCGCGTTCAAATCGCGCCGTCCCGACCAACTACAACCAAAAAGGCCGGATTTTTAATCCGGCCTTTTTGGTTGTAATTTTTCTAAAATCAATGTTGACAGCACCACAATGTGTCGTTATTGATAATAAATAGGCAGCCATGTGCTCTTAAGTGTTCAAATTTCACCTCTCAAATTAAATAGTTGCAGTATTATTTCGGTCATATTTCGCAAATATTTTCTAAAACACCTTCCGGTACGCGATAACCGAGGTCCCGAAAACCATGCCGAATCTTCCACTGACTTACAGATAACATTCAGTCGGATTCGAATTTGTTTCGGAGACCACGCAAGCATAGGTATGCGTTCGGATACTTCGTTTGTTCTTTCTATGGCTATCTGCAATGCGAAGTCAACTTTCTTTATAGACAAATAACAAAAGGCGTAATAAAAATGAACACATTGAAACTCATTCCTAAATTATTTTTCGCGGCCTCACTGGCTCTGTTTTTGACGATGCCGGCTGCTGCATTTGGCGCCAAAGGTGCTTTGGTGACGTATCAGGTTAATGGGCAATCTTATGAAGGATATTACATTGCGCCTTCTAAACAGGCACCCTTCGTCTTACTGATTCATGATTGGGATGGGCTTACCGGTTACGAAATCAGGCGCGCTGACATGCTCGCTGGATTGGGCTATGCTGTCTTTGCCGCGGATCTGTTCGGTAAAGGCGCACGGCCCACCACTGTGACGGACAAACGCCAGCATACCGGAGAACTCTATAAAGACAGGGGAAAAATGCGGGTATTGATGAACGGGGCCTTGGAAGCGGCAAAAGAAAGAGGCGCTGATACCAAAAATGCCGTGGCGATGGGGTATTGTTTTGGCGGTGCGGCAGTGCTTGAATTGGCAAGATCAGGGGCGGATCTTAAGGGCTTTGCGACGTTTCACGGCGGACTGAAGACACCGGAAGGACAAGATTATACCAAGACTAAAGGCGAAATTTTGATTATGCATGGTTCGGCGGATACGAACATTACCATGGACCAGTTCGCTGATTTGGCGAAAGAATTGGAATCAGCCGGTGTTGCACACGAAATGATAACCTACGGTGGCGCGCACCATGGTTTTACTGTTTTTGGTTCAACCCGCTATCAAGAAAATGCGAACAGAAAATCCTGGAAACGTTTTCAGGAATTCCTTGCGGATAAACTGAAAAATCAAAGATAAAATCGTCTAACGATTTTATTCTCGCATACATATCAAGACAGCATGATTTTTTGCAGGTCTTAAATTTTAAAGGTGTGGAACAATGGCAGAAATTATATCAAGTTCACAGAATGATCTGCTAACAGAACCGAGTGAATTGCGCCGCCAAAAGGCAGAAATGGCAGCACTCCAAAAACGTTGCCAGCAGGCGGAAGCCGCCTTGAAGGCAATTGAAGAGAGGAACCAGCTGTTTGGTGAGAGTGCGCCGTTCGGCATCTTCACGGCTGACCTGAAAGGGCGCATCACCGGGCTGAATAGCAAAATACAAAAGATGCTCCCTTGGCTTGCCGATCAACATCCTGAATCGATGAACATTTTTGAGTTTCAACCGCTGGTTGATTCAGGCGTTAGTGAGGATATTCGCCGATGCTGGCAAACCAGACAATCCGTTATTCGCGATTATTCCTGCATTAACGATGACGGGAATTGTTTGGCGTTGCGCTTTCACATCAGTCCTGTCATAGATGCTGCAGGTGATGCATCGGGTGTTTTGGCATTTGCGGAAAACGCTACAAACCTGAAACTGGCTCAGGCGGCCGCCGAACAAAGCGAAGAGCGATATCGCTTGTTATTCCAGTCCGCACCGATTGCCATGATAGAACGGGATGCCTCTGAACTCAAGGTCTATCTTAAACAGCTTCATCAATCGGATGGTTTAAATTTAAAGCAGTACCTGCAGCAGCATCCCGAAGAAGTGCCGCACTGTATGTCGCTTATTAAAACAGTTGACTGCAATGCTGCTTTTTGTGAACTTCTGGAGGCTCCGAATAAAGACGTTTTTATGGGTAATTTTCCCATGGCGGCGCTGGGCGACGAATTCCAACAATTGGCGGAAGAAATTATTCTGATGGTGGCCCAGGGATCTATTCGACGCGAAAGAGAACTAACGATTCAAACGTTAAAAGGAAACCGGAAAATCGTCCTTATTCGAGCCCTGGTGCTTGCAGGTCATGAAGATACATTATCGAGGATCGTAATTTCTTTGGTGGATATTACCCTGCGCAAAGAAGCCGAAGAAGCATTACGGACCAGCGAACGCAAATTTCGTGATCAGTCGCTAAGAGACAATTTAACCTCCCTCTATAACCGGCGATTTCTTTATCAGTCTTTGACCGGATTGATCCAAGTCGCCAAAAACCAACAAACCCCGTTATCGCTTCTTTTCATGGATCTGGACAATTTCAAGGAGGTGGTGGATGCCCATGGCCATTTAAACGGCAGCTACGTGATTCAGGAAGTTGCTGCCACTATCCGAGGTACCCTTGAATCACCGGCCTATGCCGTCGCTTATGCCGGTGATGAATTTGTCGTGGTTCTTCCAGGGTCTAACCAGCACCAAGCTGCAAGCAAAGCATCACAAATTCAATATCAGATAAAAACGTCGGTTTATCTTCGCAGTAAAGGTAAAGCAGTACGGCTTCAAGCCAGTTGTGGAATCGCCACTTTTCCCGAACATGCTGTCGATACCGATTCCCTTTTAGACGCAGCCGATCAAGCGTTGTTTTCAATCAAAAAGATCAGCAAGGGTGCCATCGGTTATTATGAAAACATTGATCATTAATTTCTTTAACGCATATTTTAAATTATTTCTCAAAGCCCCCATCCGGATTTAATCATGTCATCAAAAAAGCAAAACTTATTCAAATGCTTGTGTCCCGGTTTTTTTATTTACATAAATATTTCATCATCCTTTTATATTGATTTAAACGTATGAATATTATAATGCATCATTACGGCATGAAAACACATGGTACCCAATATTGATAATGACCCTCAAAAAGAAGTTGAAAATCCGGCTATCGATCGATAAAGACCCCATTTCCTCTAGTGGTGGGTCTTGCGTTTACGTTGATTATCGAGGAAATAGATGAAAAAAATTTATGTAGACTATACCAATCAGGTAAAGTTAAGCTGTCCCAAATGCGGATTCGAAACAACTAAAAATGTATTTAAATTTAAGGATACGTCAAAGCGGCTGAAAGCCAAATGTAAATGTGGCGAGGTTTTCCGGTTCACCTTGGATTTCAGAAAGTATTACCGCAAAAATGTCCGGCTGGCCGGTGAATACTTTGTTCAGGGAAAGGATGAAACAGGAGAGATCGTTATCGAAGACATTTCAGCAACCGGAATCCGATTTGCAAGTCTTAAACCACACAATATTTCCAGAAATGATATCCTTGAATTGAAGTTTATTCTGGACAATCCACAAAAAACGCAAATCCGCACAATCGTCAAAATAAAATGGATCATCGATCGCAATGTCGGCGCACAGTTTGACAATCCGAAATCGCTCGAAAAAGATTTGGGATTTTATTTGAAAAACTAATATCCGAAAATCATTTAATATAGCTATTCCAGCATGTCGCGAATCGTCTTCTCATATTCCGGGAAATATCGATTGATGACTGAAAGATCAAAGCTGCGAAGAATGCTTGGTCTTTCAGATTAATCGGCATGCACCTCTTGCAAGATCTTTTCTACGGATTCATGAACGTCATTCTTTATATTTTCGACATCTTCTTCTCTAAGATCTAAAAAATCCATGGCCCCATCCTCCGCCGGATAATCCGCACCGTCTGTTTCCGATTGATAACCATTTATCATGGCAATGTAATCCGCTATGTGAAGGATAAAAGCCAGTTCATTGCCGTCTGATCGCGAAGGCGTGTGATGGTACTTTATGGCTTGGCTTTGGTCAGTGGGAATTTTCCATTTCTGGCATAACTCAAAGGCGATTTCAGAGTGATCGAATCCAAGAATCGTTTTTTCGGCAACTAAATAAGTCTGGTCACCGTTCGCCATGAATTCATCAAAAGCATCTTTTCTTTCATAAACATATGGATTGAGGACCAGCTTGCCGGCATCATGAATAAGACCGGCAAAAAAGGCCTGGTTCCCGAAATCAGCATCCTTTCGATTTGCAATGATTCTTGATCCAAAAGCAACGGCAATGGAATGACGCCAGAGATCCCCGGAATCGAGTCCGTATCCGCTCAAATCCTTGCTCATCAGATTTGAAATGCCGGCAACTGAAACCAGTTCTCCAAGCGTTTTAAACCCAAGCAGCACCGAGGCATGATGAACGGAAGAAACTTTCCCGCTCAAACCGTAATATGCTGAATTGGCCATTTTCAACACCCGGGTCGAGATAGCCTGTTCTATTTCAATGATCTTGGCAAGCTCCTTGACGTTTGAATCAGATCTTGCCATGATTTCCTGCGCTTTTTGAACCACGTGCGGCATTGCCGGCAAATCGTCCATGGTTCGAAGGATGCCGTATTTCAATTTCATGCCGGAGGGTTGTTTTTTCCCGAAAGACGCATCAGGAGCAGGCGGGGCTGCCGGTGTTTTTTTCTTGGCGTCAGGGAGCGGTTTCGATTTATCCGGTTTATTCGGTTTTGCTTTAGCGCGCAAATCGATGACAATCTTTTTGTTACAAGACGAACACGACACCGAAAATTTTTTACCGAACGGGAGTTTTTCGTCTGGAATTTTATACGCCTTCTGGCAAACTGGACATTCTATTTTCATCGTACTTGTTGATTCATTAGGTTGACAATGATTTTTGTTGAGGCATCTATACGGCCGGCCATTTGTTCAAGTATCTTTGAGGTAATTCTAGGATATTTGTCGACAATTTCATTCAATTTGTCGCCGGGGTACCGCTCGACAATGGACTTTCCCCTTGAAATCACGGTCTCTGATCTTTCTTTTCCGGTTATGGCGGCAACTTCTCCAAAATAGTCGCCGGGTTGAACGATTTCGGCAATTTTTTTCCCTTCTCTTACGACAATCAGCTCACCTTTGACCAGCTTAAAAAAATCAGCCCCTCTATTCCCTTCCCGGAAAATTACAGCTTTACTGTCATATTCCTCAACTTCCGGACTGGCAATGTATGCAGGAATGGCGCCCTTGGTTAAATTGGTTCTTCTCAAAACTTCTTCGACCGAGGTCAGTCCCTGGCGAATTTTTTCCAAACCCGCTTCCCTTAAGGTCATCATGCCTTCCTGCAGCGCCGCCTTCCTCAATTGATCCTCCGTAACATTGGCGCTGATGATATTGGCGACATTCTCCGTAACTTCCATCAGTTCAAATAAACCCACTCGGCCTCTATAACCCGATCCCATGCATTCCGGGCAGCCTTTGGGACCGTATATTTTAAGATCCGAAATTTCGTGGGGAGAAAATCCCAATTCCACAAGTTCCGCCGGATTGAGACTTTGCTCCAAAGTCTTGCATTGCGGGCAAAGCCTTCGAACCAAGCGTTGGGAAAGGACCATCGTCACCGCGGAAGCCAAAAGATAAGACGGTATGCCGATATCTACCATACGCCCTATTGTAGAGGGACAGTCATTGGTGTGTAAGGTGCTGAAGACGAGATGTCCTGTCATGGCCGCTTTGATGGCAATCTCCGCTGTTTCGTGGTCTCGAATTTCACCCACCATGATGATATCCGGATCCTGCCGCAAAAACGATCTCAGAGCGGCGGCAAATGTCATTCCCACTTCATCCTTGACATGGACTTGATTGATTCCCTTGAAGTTGAATTCCACGGGATCTTCCACGGTCAGTATTTTGCAGTCTTCTTTATTCAGCTTATTCAGAATCGAGTACAATGTCGTTGTTTTACCACTGCCTGTCGGACCGGTAACAAGCAGCAGTCCATAGGGACGATATACGCATCGTTCAAGTGATTTTAATGCTTCAACATCCAGACCCATCTGTGTAAGATCTACTCTCAGCGATGACTGGTCGAGAACACGCATGACGATGCTTTCACCAAACAGGGTCGGCAATGTCGACACACGAAAATCAATGGTTTTTCTTTTACCAAAAGCCATCTTGATTCTGCCGTCCTGGGGCACACGACGCTCGGCGATATTGAGCCCGGCTAAAATTTTCAGCCTGGAATTTACCGCATTTTTGATGCTGGTCGGCAGGTTCATGGATTTAAACAAGTATCCATCCAGACGATATCTCACCTGGAGCATTTTTTCAAAGGGTTCGATATGAATATCACTGACCCCCTCATTAATCGCTTTAACGAGAATACCGTTCACCAGTTTGATAATCGGCGCATCAGAAGCCGTATACTCATCGACAACGCCCTTTTCATCTTCATCTCCTACCAGTTCCATATCAACCACGGCTTCGGAAACCAGCGAACCGAAGTCGTCGACGACTGAAACCGTCTGTTCTTCCTCGCTAACATCATCTTTTAAGCCGAAGAAGCTATTGTATTCTTCCTCACTTATTTCATAGTGGGATTTATAGGCATCGACAATATCCTTTTCGGTAGAAACACAAACACTGATACTTTTATGGACCTCGTTCTGCAAACTATCCAGTGCGGTAGTATCCGTAGGTTCCGCCATTGTAACGACAAGCTCTTCTCCTTTAAATCTCAGAGGAAAAGCCATGTATTTTTTGGCCGTTTCATACGGCATGATTTTTAAAACTTCCGGCTCCGGAGTTGTGTTGGATATTTTAACGGCTGGATAGTTGTGGATACGGCTCAGAACATTTACAATGGTCTCATCATCAATGTATCCGAGTTTGATAAGGATATGACCCAAACGTCCGTTATTTTTTTTCCGATAGTTTAGCGCGTCTTCGAGATGGGTTCCGGTGATGTAGCCTTCTTTACATAAAAGTTCGCCGATCTTGGTTTTCCCGGCCCCGGATTGATCCATAATCGTCGATTTTAAGCTCGATCTCCTGGAACTTGTCGAGGTATCACGTTTCATAGGTATTGGTTTGGCCATTTCTTTTTTTTGCGAAGCCTTTCAAGTCCGGTATGTATTTCAGATACATACGAATATGCTAATTAGGTACTTTAATAACCCTTACCAGTAGAAATGTTACGAAATTTTTTCACAAACGTTCAAATAGGGTTGGATCATTGTGCAGCTTTTGCAACTTATGTGCCGACTTTTTTACGGACTTGGGTAAAGTTCAATGAAAGTTTCCAATTGTGCATGATATCAGTTAGATAAATTGGTTTTAATCGCCTGTTGAGATCGGCTATGCGATATCAACTATGACAAATTATTGACAGATATGGAGAAAACCGCCAAACATTTCACAAAAGAGTGTTTGCTTAATATGCAACGCATCTGAAACCGAGAATATTTGAATGTGAATCCGGCTTAAGTTTAAAGCGACTGAAAAGGCGGATATCATTTCCGGACACCCAGCTTCCGCCCTTGGCAATTCGATAGTTTGACGCATTGTTTTCTTGAGACATCGTTTCAAAACCGTTGTCCGTCCATTCCAGAACATTTCCCAAGACGTCAACGATTCCGAAGTCATTTTCAAATTCAGCATACTTATCCACAGGCGTCGTGTCCGCGATACCGCTATCTTCAATATTACCGGCATCATTTTTCCATTCATGCCCCCACGGAAATATCCATCCCTTTGCAGTTCTCGACGCCGCTTCCCACTCGCTTTCAGTGGGCAACCGTTTTCCGGTCCAAGCTGCAAATGCTGAGGCATCTTCCAGGCTGATTTGGACCACGGGATGATCTCTTTTGTTGTGGAGCGTGCTTTCCGGGCCGGATGGACGATACCAGCACGCGCCTTTAACCTCATTGCAATAAAGGGAAGAATTCCATCTGGAAGTGAGCAATCCTGTTTGATCATCTTTTCTCTTTTCAAACCTTCCATAATACACGGTTCCATATCCAACCTTTTCTGCGGTGGTTTTATATCCTGTTTTTTCCACAAATATTTCAAAAAGTCCATTGGTGACCGGAAATCGGCCGAAATAAAAAGGTTCCAAAATTATCATCTTTTCAGGTTCTTCACCCTTTTTGGGATGCCTGCTGCCAATTAAATATTGGCCGCCGTCGATCAAAATATAATGATTATAATATCGGTCCATGGATCCCAAGTATCCGTCGAACGCTTCGGCAAGAAGCTTGTCTTTTTTAAATTTTGTCTCTTTTTCAGTTCCATACTCCTGACCTAAAGAGTCGATGGGAAGTCCCAGTTGTTCAAGTCCTTTTTCTTTTTCATTCCCTCCGGTCCCAGATTCATCTGCCGAATCGATGCCAATTTCTTCGCCGTCTCCTACATATCCGGTATCGGAATCTCCGTTTAGATTTCCGATCATCGACTCTGTCTCGTCAAGAGAATTCCCGTCTTCACCCTGTTCCAATCCCTGCTCACGACTTAAATCTTCGGGGAATTTATCAATACCGGCCTCGGAATCACTTCCAGATCCTTCTGGGACACCAACACCGACGGGATCATCTTCGGCAATATCGACATATTCAAGCTTTGTATCCCATTCATCCGGCGCATCCTCAAGATCTTCATCGATCTTTTCTTCTGAATCCATCTCGTAATTCGAATTTTCAACATCATCCAGTATGTCTTCATCGACAACATCCGACATGTCTTCTTCAGCAACATCCACAATCTCATCCAAGACCTCATCTTCTATGACATCTCCAATTTCTTCAACAGCCTCCCCATCTTCATCATCCTGCACCTCAAATAAATCTTCATCCTCATCGACAGCTCCAATATCGACCGTCTTGTCAACACCATCAACCGAAACCCGTGATTCAGATGGTTTATTTTCAGGACTGATACCTGCCTTTGGAAATTCCGGATTACCCAAACCCAACTTTTCCGATAATCGTTTAATTAGGTCCTTTAACTGATCTTTTTTACTTAAATCTTCCGTTGTTGTTGCATCTTCAATACCCAATGCACCGGATACGGTTTCATTGGCCACCTTCAGGATATCCATTATCTGGTCTAATTTAAGTGTTCCATCCGGCTGCAACTCATATCCGAACTGATTAAGAATATTATCCTTTGCATTTTCGGACATGACAAATATATTGTCCGGACCGATTTTTATCCCTTCGGGATTTAAACCGTTTTCATAAAGTTTTTTTAAATCCGCATTGACCGATGATCTTAATCCATTCAAGTTTTTTCGTTTATTTTTGATAATTTCGGGATCGTCCTGCGTATCCCACAACAGCTTTATTAACGATGCATGTTCGATCTTTCTCAGCGAGGCCAGAGAATTATCATCGACATAGTAATCTCTTACGTACTTTACGAATCTATATTTCAAGGTCATCTCGCTGGCGTATTTTAGTTGCGATAAGGCCTGATCGATACCTGTTAATGTTATAACAGATGCCATTATACTCTCCTTATTTAAAGGTTTCGGGTTCCACGTTCAGCGGACCGCTTAACCGATGTGAAAAAAGTCATTTGCAAAACTCGTTCCATAAACCTGGCACGTTTTCCCTGTCTTCAATTTTCGGAGCATAATAGCGTGAATCAGGAAACCACACCCCATGAACACATACGAATTATGAAATATAGAGATGTCGAAATCTCTAACCGTTAAAAAGAAGAACCCGCAGGAATATCTTAAATGGTATAAATTTTGCATAGTTGTATCTTTCGTAAAAGCAATGAGAGCGCCGTTGCAGCTCGGATAAATCAAAATCATCCCTGCCTCGGAAATTATTATGAGATTTTCGGGCAAGCTTACCTTTAAAAGGTTTATCAATCGTAAGGATCATTGCTCGGAATAACCAAAGACCGTCAATCTTTCAACAGCGCTCAGGGGATGATCAGAGATATTTTATACAGGCGAGTCTGACAGGCGAGGATAGCTCGATTTGCTCATAATTGGCATCAGGGCCCGCCAGCCTCTTTGAACTGTAATCGCTACGAGCCGGAAGCCTTAGGGATTACAGGCCGGAGGGTAAAGCTTATGTACCGGAGGGAATGTTGAAATAATGGAGTAAGGGGTTTTGGAAAAAATGCAAATAGATGACGCAAACAAAAAACCTGACGTGATCGATCAATTCAATGAGATTTTCTTTAACCATTTGGAACGTTTGATCGGAAGCCGGTTTGGGATTGGAGAACTGATCCTGAATCCCTTAACCATCTCTATCATTACGCTGCTCATGGAACGAGAAAACGGGATAGAAGGTTTTGTTCCCGATGAAAATGATCGTTATACTCATGAAACATTAATAGAAGATGTTGAAGACATGGGACTTAGAGACGATCAGGATATGAATGTCGTTATCGAAAACATGATTCAAAAAAACTATATCCGGGCCGAAGGCGACAGACTTATCCCTCAAAAACCCACGGTAAGTATGGCCCGTCTTATGGATCTGGTCTTCCCGAAAATGCCCGGTATGAACCTGATCGCCTATTTTGTCCAAACACTGGATGAAGTAAGATCCGGCCGAAAAGATATCGATTCGGCGGCGGATCAATTTGACCAAATATTACAAATGCAAGGCATTCCTTTGGAAAAAGATCCACAGGCGCATCCCCCCCCAAAGATTTCCCGTCAACTTCCTGATAAAAGCGTCCCTACCCGAAGGTTTAAGAACGCCACACAAAATAACAAAAAAATATCTTTGAACACAGAATTGAAAACGACTTCGATTCTTGGTCGGAAATCGCGAGATATTCTTCTCGATCACGCCAAAGGTTCGTCCAATGAACCTAAAGTGCTATCTTCCGATGCCTACAATGGAAAAACAAAAATCACAAAACTCAATTTTGGTGAATCCGGATTAAAAGAAATCAAACCCGATAAAACCTCCTCGGACAGACATGAACATATTGAAATTGAGAAACCACAAGCATCTGATCAATCAATAGAAACATCGCCTCATAATGCCGATGAATCACAAAAGGTCGATACCGACTTAACAATATCTTTGGAAGAACCAATAAAGACTGATTCAGATGATCCTATCGATAGGTTTGACGCATCCATATCAAATATACCCGGCCATGATTCTATTTCTTCTGCAGAAGATACTTCACAGGATCTGAAATCGACCGAACAGGACAAAAGCAAATTTTACGATGACCCAATTGCTTTTCCAAATACAGTTTTACACAAAGAGAAAAGCGAATCCGTGAAAGAAATCATCGAAGATAATCCGGTAACACCATTTCAAAAGGAAGATTCCCTTATAAACTCCGCCACTCTCCCGACGGAAAATGACGATGACGTTGAAAAACGTATTACGGCTTTTGAAGAAGATCTGGCATTACAATGCCCCATATGCAGGCGATCGAAGCTAAAGGTCAAAAATACGGCGACTGGAAAAGCGTATTACAAGTGCTCAAACAAAGAATGCAGCTTCATCAGCTGGGGCAAACCCCATCATATTCAATGCCCCAAATGCAACAATCCATTTTTAATTGAAACGTCGAGCAAGGCTGGAAAAACCAGTTTAAAATGTCCAAGGGCAACCTGCAGTTACTGGGGAAAGATACACTCGGATAAGACGGAGAATCGAATAGAGCAGACGGATTCGGCAACTCAAAAAACAGACACAACCGTGTCTTTGCCTCAAAAGCCTCGCAGAAGAGTCGTCAGACGTCGGGTAGTTCGCAGGAAAAGATAGACGCCCTCTCAAAAAAGTCTTTTCGCCCGATATCGGTGTTGAACCCTCGCCTCAAGTCCTCGACATACCGGAGTATGCGTGTCGGAGACTTGTCCGCCTATGGAGGATCCCGTCAACAGGCGGGGCGGGTTGATTCTCGGCCT
>Ga0307423_1001988_pt1 | contig 11819 bp, 11 predicted proteins | sample SalMarWE160310MG_FD_202154 | JGI IMG/M metagenome (GOLD analysis project Ga0307423, IMG submission 202154) | Salt marsh sediment microbial communities from the Plum Island Ecosystem LTER, Massachusetts, United States - WE1603-10 | ecosystem: Environmental > Aquatic > Marine > Intertidal zone >...
TCTTTCGGGTCTAAGGGTTGTGGCTTCATGTTATAGTTGTATAAGCCACGTTTTACCAGTCTTGATAGAGGCCAGAACCATTCGCATCCTCGGTCTTTTGAAGTGGTGAACGAATCCAATAGCATGTGCAAGAATATGCCTAGCGACAGAAAAGGGCTAACAAGATAAAACAGTCCCATCACAAACACATTGTGAAGCAGTGCTCTATGAAGTTGTTCATCACGATACACACTGACTGGGACAAACCAGTATTCTCTGTCCAAATCGGGTATGAGTGCGCCCAACGCTACCAACAATGCGAATTCGGGATGCCCAAAAAACACTAATCCTATTGCGAGACCGAAAAACGCGTGAGTGGGCAAATCCATCTCGCATCACATCGCGTATATAGTCGGTATTTACTCCTTTTCTGTTTTTCGGCATTTAATCCAATGCCCATTAAAATAGCACCAAAACTTCGAATTGAAAAAGCGCGTGTTAGTCTATTGCGAAAGTTAAATATCAGAGATTTTAGTTCTCAAAGGAAAAATTAGTCTTGAAATGAGGCTGAATTGGCTAAGAGTATTTTTCTTCAGCATTATTTTAAGCAAGATGCAAAAATGCTGAGTGACAAAATTCTTGAAATGCTTCCAAATTTAGAAGTAACTTTGAACTGACAGTTTTCATTTTTTACTCTAAAAGGTGCCATTTTGTTTTCTTAGATCAGGAGTGGCGTTCAGGCATGCAGTTCCATCTCTGTAAAACTCTTTGCCGTAACGAACAGGAAAAAGTAGCCATAGCCTATTATGCACTTTCTTATTAAGAATGCTAAATATCATATTGGAAATAAAATATGAAAAGGCCACTTCTTTTTCTGGATGCTCGCGCGCGAAATCATAAATCCCAAAGAAATCTGATTTGCATTCACCTGAGTTAACTTCTGCGGGGTGTCTTTCACTCCAATATTTTATGAAAATATACTTCCCCAAAGAGATATTGTTAATGTACTTTCCATCTTTTCCCAATCACTCTATCACTCAAACTCAAACACTCAACCACTACCTACCTATACCTACCTCTATACACGAGCACGCGCGCGCGAACTCGCCACGTTTGAAAATCAAAGAAGCTCTTCGGAAAATGCATAATATACTATATGACAAAATTCGCTCGGAAGATACGAGTTTTTAAATCCTTGAATGACAAATAGTGAGATTGGCCTACGAAATTGCCTCCTGAATCTAAAAGAATGGATACAGATTTCTGTGCCTATTGGCAAGGAGACGCCCGCTCAAAGTATTGCAGAATATGTGCAGTAGTTGGGAGTCCATGCTTTAATTTATGGAGCAAACTCTGCGCCCTCGCGTACAAACAAAAAATCTTCACCAATAACATACCTGGCAAAGCTTTTGGCCACAAATACCGAATTGAATCGCCCAACAGAGAGCGCTGTTATCTTAGAATGCTTCAAGGAGCGGAATCACGATTTGCACTTCCAATAGAGGATTTCCTGTACGTAACAAGGACTGGCAAGGGAGGAATGTATGAGACCCCTTCGAAGACGAGGCAGTACCCTTTTGTTCATTTGTTGCTCGAGATTATCGGCGCAGAACCGGAAGGAGCGAAACTGATTAAAGAAGTCCGCCAAGAAATACCCAGTAAAGCCGACATAGGCGACGACTCCTGTGAAGTTGAGATTCCACTAGAACCTCCAGAGCATTGGAAGATAGAAACAAATGTCCATTCTGCTGAAAAAAATCCAAGGGACAAAGAGAACAAACCAAAACCAACAAGCACTTACGAGCTGCAATCAACTGGATTTGAAAGAAAAAACGGAAAACCGCCCTCAAAAATAACCAATTGGAAAAAGATCGCCATAGGACTCGAAAAATATACGTGGATTATGCATAACTTTAAGCGTATAGATGTTTCCCTTGATCGTAAGTTCCAAGAGAGATTTAACGAGTTTTATAAGATGATTAGGAACGAACCGGGTTTCTATGGTGCTTTTTATCGAAAATTAGAAGCTTCAAAAGAAGGAGAATGCCCCACCTATGGCGAAATACTTGATTACTTCTGGATTGGGTTCCATAGAATAGAGGCGTCATTCTCAAGCAAACTAATTGCTACTGTTAATCCAAATTTGCCGTTGCTGGATAGATTTGTGTTAGAGAACCTTGGTCTGAAGAAAGCCCAGCCCTATGAAAACAATAGACTGGAAAAAACAAAGAAATTGTATGATGACATAAAAGAATGGCACGCAAACCACTTGAAAACGCAACAAGGTAGATCGCAAATAGCCGAATTTGACAGACATTTTCCTAACTCATGCGTCACAGATACAAAGAAAATTGATTTTATTCTTTGGCAGACCAGATAAATTCGCGACATCAACTAAATTTTTCCACAGGGTTTATTGGGTGAAAGCACGCGCACTAGCGGGACACATTGTATTTCATTCACGCTCACTTCAACCCATGCGAGATCTGTGACAATTATACTGAGAATTCACAAATTTATTATTCCAGAAAAGCGAGACTTACTTCATGGTGCCGTCAATATGTCTGTTACTAATGAGAGTAACCTAAAAAAGTTAGTTGGCATGCTCATTGAAGTTCTACACGGAGAGTATCAAGACACTAGAGACCTAGCAGTTGTTCAGCTGTCCATTTTTGGTGAAAAAGCGGTTCCGTATATCCCTAGTTTTCTTGAAGATGAAGCTGAAAAAGAAAGTGACATGATAAAATATTTCGAATTATACAAGGCTTGGAGCGTGCAAAATTGGAAAGCCAATCAAGATGAAGGAAAATTTAGAAGCATTTATGTTCAGGGTTGGGATTCCGAAAGAGCTAAGGAAAAGCTCCGGTTTGAAGAGGCGTGGCATGAATCAGCGAAAAATGCGAGAGAGTTGGAAGCTCGCTGGAAAGATTTCGCCACCAGCTTAATCGAAAAATACAAAATCAAAGATAGCTATTTTAACAGCCTGTCAGATGAATCGCCACAATATTTTGCCAATAAAATAGAGGCTGCCTGTGGAGGCGCACCTAGAAGAAAAGCTATACAGGAAGCATTGAGGGCATTAGGCATAATAGGCGACCAAAAAGTAATGCCCCTATTAGAACGGTTTCCTGTTTATCAATTCCCCTATGAAAACAGAGAGGATGATGAGCAAAAGCTTAAGCCAGTTTTCGCAAAAGCGAAAGACACCATAGAATTAATTCAAAATCAGTAGTTCCGCACGTCAATATAATTAAAAGAAATCAAGGATTCTTTGTGAAGCGCCCGTCCTAATTTCCTTTTACCTGTTTTAAACCTACATGACCCCGTAAGGTCTCGTGGCGCGCGGCAGTCGAATACGAGCAATGTCCGACTAAAAGATACAATATGAAGCTACAGTTCAGAAATTTTATAATTTTAGGGATGGATTGTATATTATGGGATACTTTTGTATTGTTTGCAAGGAAGCAATAAGCGAGAGAATTTACGAGTATTCACTGGAACATTGGAGCAAAGCCCTTTGTATGAAACACCAAGAAATAGAAAAGCAAAAGTTGTTCTGCAAAAAATGTAAAAAACCGATAAGTAAAACAGTTTATGATTATTCCATAGGACATTTCAGCAAACCTCTATGTGTTGACTGCCAACAATACCATCACAGAATGGCTATGAAAGGCGATAACACCTTTGAAGGTAAGGGTTTCTACTGCAACAAATGCAAGATAACAATAACCTTTTCAATGTACAGATACTCGATGTATATTTATGGCACTCCGCTCTGCAAAGAATGCCAGGAAGACCAACGATAATCCGCGTTTTTTTCACTAAATTCTTCAAAGTCAGTTATCTTCGCTAAAGTTATGAACTATCTTTGTGCTCTCTCGCGCGCACACGAATTGGCCTTGCTCTGCACAGTTGGCCAAAACGAGGCCTTTAACGCATTCGAGAGATTATTCTAAGATCATAAATGATATATGACATCTGAAAAAACTGTTTATGCCGTTTCTATTCTAAAAGCCTGTTCTAGGCTTAGTGGTTAATAACAAAGCCTCTTTTCTGTCGATTTTTTTTTGATTTATATCTGTAAATCATTCAAGGCAACATTTCAAAAAAGGAATAGTAATGATATCCACAAAGAATGCGAAAAAAGAGAGTATGGAGTGCACCGTTTGCAAAGGCAAACTATGCAACGTAGCGCGCGCTAATGGGCTAAAATATGACAAAATGGAAACAACGGGGTCCAACCCCAAAGAAGATAGAACTGGACTCGAACCCATTTGGGTTCGGAACCATTTTATGCAGTAATCTTTTAATTTCTATCTTTGATACTTATTTTTATCAGCGAGTTTGCGATTATGGTCCAACGAAAGAAGACTGAGCGGGAAATTGCAGGACTTGACAAGTTTCCCTCTGAGGATCCAAACGTAGTGCTACGCGTTGATGAAAAGGGCACTGTATTGTTCTCCAATCCTGCTGGTCAGTTTTTGTTGATGGAATGGAATATCCGAGTTGGAGATCGTGTGCCCGAACTAATAAGGTATCTTATCGGAGACGTTTTGACATCCGAAAAAAAGACTGAGTTTGAGGAATCGGTTGGTGAGCAGACTTACCTGTTCGTGTTTGCGCCTATCATCAAAGAGGGCTATGTAAACATTTACGGTATAGACATAACCGAGCGCAAAAAAGCTGAAGATGCACTGAGAAAGAGCGAAGAGAGGTACCGCTCATACCTTGAGGCTACGGGTGAAATAGGCTGGACAACAAATGCTGAAGGCAAAGTCGTGGAAGATATAGCTACATGGAGAACCTTCACAGGACAAACTTTCGAGGAAATAAAAGGGTCTGGCTGGACAAAAGCTCTTCATCCTGATGACATGGAAAACACGTTAAGAGTATGGAGACAAGCTGTTAAGCAAAAGAGCAGGTACGAGGTGGAATACCGCATCCGCCGTCACGACGGCGTATACAGACACTTCATGGCGCGCGGCGTGCCCCTTTTAAACAAAGACGGAAGTGTGAAGGAATGGGTCGGCACATGTATTGACATAACTGAACGCAAAAAAGCTGAAGAGTTACTTCAGGAACAGAGTGTGGTTATAGAGTCGGCTCCTGACGCCATCTTCTCCACGGATAGCTCATTTAGAATAAAGAGTTGGAACAAGCGTGCTGAAAGAATGTTTGGTTGGAGTGCGGAAGAGGCAATAGGAAAAGTTACTATAGAGATTTTCAAGCCTGTCTTTCCCACTTCTATAAGAACTCAGGAAGAGGCAATAGAGCAACTTATGAAGAACGGTTCAAGGAATGGAGAGGTAATCTACCATAAGAAGGACGCTTCTTCAATCCCAGTGGCAGTTTCCGCTAGCCTCGTTAAAAACGAAAAGGGCGATGTCTCGGGAATGGTTGCTGTTGTGCATGACATTTCTAAAAGAATAAGAAGAGTAAAGACCCTCAGGGCAGTCCAGCGTGATTTGAACCGTGCTCAAGCGGTGGCTAAGACGGGAAGCTGGCGGCTGGATGTAAAGCGAAACGTTCTACTCTGGTCTGAGGAGAACCATCGAATGTTCGGAGTGCCTAAGGGAACGCCCATGACCTACGAGAGTTTTCTGGAGAAAGTTTATCCAGAGGACAGAAAGTTTGTTGACCGACAGTGGCAGGCGGCTCTGCGAGGTAAGCCGTATGATATTGAGCACAGGATAATTGTTGATGGAGAAGTGAGGTGGGTGCGAGAACGGGCTGAGCTGGAGTTTGGCAGGGATGGAACGCTGCTGGGCGGGTTTGGTACCACTCAAGAGATTACGGATTTGGTTGAGATGAGGAAGAAACTGGAGGATGCGATGGTTCAGGTTGAGGTGTTCGCTAATCATATGGAGGATTTGGCTGAGGAACGTGCTGAAAAATTGAAGGATGCTGAGCGCTTAGCCGCTATAGGAGCCACGGCAGGTATGGTGGGGCATGACATTCGTAATCCTCTGCAGGCGATTGTGGGTGATCTGTATTTGCTTGAGTGTGACCTGGTGTCGATGCCTGAGGGTGAAGAAAAAAAAGGGATGAAAGAAAGCTTAGCTGCAATCAAGAAAAGTGTCGATTACATCAACAAGATTGTTCAAGACCTTCAAGATTATGCTAGGTCTATAAAGCCCGCCGTGGAGGAGACGGATTTTGAGGAGCTTTGCAGTGAAGTGCTTTTTAAGGATGATTTTCCAGAAAACATTGATGCAACTTATTGGGTGGACGAAAAAGCGAGAAAGGTTTTTGCCGATCCTGAGTTATTGAGACGAATCTTAACTAACCTCATAAATAACGCAGTTCAAGCCATGCCTGAGGGTGGAAGTCTTGAAATTAGAGCGTGTGAAAAAGACGGTGATTTTGTCATATCAATTCAGGACTCAGGTGCCGGCATCCCTGAAGAAATCAAGCCTATGCTATTCCTGCCACTTTTCACAACAAAGTCAAAGGGACAGGGTTTCGGATTAGCCGTCGTCAAAAGATTGACGGAAACCTTAGGGGGAACGGTGACCCTGGAGAGCGAAGAAGGTAAAGGCACCAAATTCATAGTGCGTTTACCCCAAAAGGGTTAACGGCTAGAAAATGTTTGAAACCACATAGAATAAGATTATTTCTGGACTGAAGTGGCGATGTTTCTCGCGCCTTATTCCCTTTTTTCTTTTTTTACTCCTCATATTGCTATTTTTTGCGAGGGGTAATTTTTCATCTGTTTTTTACCCCTCATACACTACTAACTATATCCATCCTTTCCTTCCTTATCCTACAATAGGCTATCCAACCTAACCGTTGCAGACGTATATCCGTTTTTGGTTGGTTGGATTAAAATTTAATCCCAAAACCCAACCCTCTCCCCCCCTCTAACTAACCCTCTCTCTACAAAAAACACACAAATAAAAAACAAACAAAAAAACACACACACACTCTCGTGACCGTGAAAATGATTATCTATAATTAAAAACTCTATTTGCATTTTGAACTGCGAAAAAGTCGGTTGTTCCGAAAAGCTGTTCAGAATCGAAACCGCTTAAGACGTATGGGACTTTCTGTTTTCAGCTTTCTTTTTTGGCACCCAAGCTCTTGTCTCGATGATATCTAACATTGCTTCAACATCCATAGGCACGCCCTCAGCTAAGAATGGTTTTTTCCAAATAAAAGATTATCCCCTGAAACGGGTATTCCGAAGTAGCGCGCGCTTTTTATTCAGAGGAGCATGTGTCCCTTATGCTTTACCATACTGTGCATTCTTAACTCATCAGGATTGGAAAAGTGGGCACAGCAAATCCTGCACTTAAATTCGAGCATGCTAAACGGCACAAATGCTATTTCCTTATGACTTTTGTAACCCAATCTTCCTTTCTCTCCCCAAAAAACCGTTTTCTAAATCCTCGATTACATAATAGCCCCGATGCTTATAAACCACTGAACTTTTTCTCCACATAAGGACAGCTCCGCTCATGATGATAAACAAAACACACAAGAGGGCGCGCTACGAATACAAACCTTATTCGTCACTTTTCCTGAATCGGCGTATTATACCGAGCAAAAAGTTAGCTCTTGGAACCTTTTTCATGTACGCTTTATAGTCTTCCCCGAACTTCTCAATAGCGTCTTTATCTGCTTTAATTAGATCAATGTACGTCAATGGCATAATAGGAAGACCCAGTAGGATAACAATCCAATGTTGAAAAAGGAGAATTCCTGCAATTGCCCACATTATGAAAGTTACGTACTGTGGATGGCGAACAACGGAGTATATTCCAGTGTCGACAAGTTTAGTTGTGTGGATGTAGCTTTGTCCTTTTCGCACTTCACCTTTTTTACGGAACTCAAATACTGGAAGTGCACCAAAAATCATGCCTGAAAAAACATAAAGTCCCACTCCAGCATACGCCAAAACTTCAATTTGCGAAACCTCAGACAGTAAATAAACACCAACAACGATTTGCGAGATAAAAAGAATACTTGAAATGGTTACTGGCACATGATCCTTCCAAGAAAAACGTTTCTCAAACACTTTATTTATTCCTCAATACAGACAAATTGCGAATTGCCAAATTCACAACACCCTAGGAAGCCATTTGGAGACCCGCTTCTGGTAAGCAATGTATCCCTCGCCTAATATCTCGATTAGGCTTTTCTCCTCATATGTCGCCATTCTATCGTAAAATATGAAGAAAGCAATCCAGATTGCAATTGAAACAAGCGAGACGCTGACGAATAGAAAGGCTAAGTAAAAGAGCAGGGTTCCAAGGTACATCGGATGCCTGACCCAAGCGTACACGCCTGAATCAACAAGCTGAGGCGGATCATGAACCTGTTCTAAAACCGCTTTATGGGACTTTGATATAAAATAAAAGCTGAGCGCTAAAAACAGTATCATTCCTGCCAAAAGCAATGGAAAAGCTAATGCTTGAAAAATGACAGTTGAATACCCGAAAATAAAGAAGCTCAAAGAATCAATTCCCCACACACCGAAGAACAATATCAGCATGAGAAGCTGAATTCTGTCGCAAAGCGGATGTTCAGAACCCAAACCATGTCTCAATTCTGAAATCTCCAAATGCGCTTATTATTTTATTCAATTGATCACATAGCGCGCGCTTTTAGTTTATCAACTAATCCGCATTAAAATTTTGTGTTTATAAAATAAACTCATGATTACTCTCTATGATCTCGTTAGATACATCAGTTCGTCTGCTGAGGCAGACAAAAGCTTTCGATAAGCGTGCATGGCTTCTTCTCTCGTTTCACCGACCATATCAAGTATTTCTTCTCCTAGCATTTTCATTTCAAGTTTTCTTGCTTCATTTTCGGATTTCATACATTTAGCCCCATGGCTGAGCAGATGGAGATAAAAGACAAACGGTTCAAGCGCGAATCCTTTATCAGGACTCTACTAAAGAATATAATACCCTTAGTCGCTATAAAGGTGTGCTTTTGCACGTGTGCTGTTTTTTCTCTGCCGATAAGTTAGCTGTTTAATCGAAAACAAATGTTCCTACAAGGAATAAGAAATGGAAACGTGTGTGCGCGCACCAAGATATATCTATCTAAGTCTTTCTGGACTGTTGTCTTTCAAGTCTGGCAACTTTTTTCTTCTTGCGCGCTTCTTCTCTTTCCTTCTTCTTCCGCGGCTGAGGTTTTGTCCGATCTTGCTCTGCTGTTTCTCCTTTCTTCGACATGTACTTACCTCCTTCTCACAGATGAAATGAATCATTTTATGTTTTTATTACTTTTGGCAGTTCCAACGTAGTAGGCAGTTGGCGTAGTTATTGGAGTGTTCATGATTTTGTGTTATTCCTTGGTACGTTAGAAACATGTGTTGGCAAATGAGAATCCTCGACCTTGTCCTAAGTGTAGTAATTCTGACAAAAGCATCTTGTATTGCCGCTTTATTCATTTGTTTGATACTAGCCATTTTTTCTTCTTGCTTAGGAAAAAAACGGCTATGACTCGTCTTCTATCAAGTCCTTGCGACGCATGCGGGCACAAAATCGGCGGAGGCTACCAGCGCTGCCCTAAATGCAACATCTACCTGTGCCTCATGTGCCAACTTGAGCTGTCAAAAATACAGAAACAGTTTCCCGCGAGGTGTCCAATGTGCGGAGGGATAATGGTGTGGTAAATTCCATAGGATTAAAAGGATCGAATCATTTGAAACGGGAAAGAAGAAAGGAATCAGAAGGAGGTGAGCCGAACTAACTCCCCTCTTCTTTCCTTCCTATGGTAGGCATAATTGTGAGATAAAAACATTATTTTTGGCTATTGCTTCTCAGGAGAAAAAACGGAAAGAGCAGAATGCAGTCACCTGAAGTACAAGAATAATGATTCTGCATGTTTCTGTAATATTAGATTATGATTCAAACTGATAATGAATCAATAGAAAAAGGAATGTCCTGCATGAGTTTTATCATCATTTGGTCGAAACGAAAGGGTTAGTAATATCTGAACGTGTAGAAGAAAAACAAGCTAACACTTATGCAAGCGAGGTAGTCAAGAAAATTTGACTAAGAAACTGGTGCTTAGTCAAGAAATGTTGACTAAGAAAAAACAGGTTAGTCAAGAAAGTTTGACAAGAACCCTTTAATTGCGGAGACACCCAAGCATAACATCAGGGATGCACATGAGAAAAACCATAGCTCCTGCTGCTTACCATCTTCCTGATCACGACATGCGCATCATGGCTAAGCCAACGCAAAGGTGAAACATATGAAAAAAACAACAGCATTAGCACTTATACTGGCATTATCACTCTCATTGGCAGCTGGAGCACAGTTAAACAAAGTAAAAGCTGAAACTCTGGGTCCCCAACCTTTCTGAGTACAGAATCCGCTTCCCCTGATATTTTATTCATATCTTCCCCACAGAATACAACTTATCATGCCCATTCAATTTTAGTGAATTTTACAGTCACAGTTCCCAATGCCATTAATGAAGTCAGTTACTCAGTTGACAATGGAAGTATCCAGAGAATCCCCAATCTTGAAAAAGTATCAGAAGAGTCAGTTCCTCAGGGCACCATTCTCCTGCCGCCTTACATTAAGGTTACATACACGGGGACCCTTGTTCTTAACGATCTCTCTGAGGGGAATCATTGGGTAACAATCTATCAGGGTTATCAATACACGGGAAGGTGGGCAAGGTATGAAATTGAGGTATGGGCAACAGCTGAATTCTTAATTGACGCAAGTCCACCAATTTTGAAAATTCTGGAATCAACGAATACATCGTCTCAACAAGTGACCCTTAACTTCACGATAAATGAACCAGCCTCATGGATAGCTTATAGTCTGGACCAGCAAACCAACATTACGATTAGTGGAAACACAACTCTTGCAGGGTTATATGAAGGTTCACACAACTTGATAGTCTATGCTAATGATACTGCTGGAAACATGGTTTCTTCTCAAACAATATACTTCACAATTGGTACAGAATCGGTGCCCGAGTCGTTTCCAACAGCCATTGCTGCAGCCACTTCTGGAGCATCAGCAGCCATCATCGTTGCTCTGCTGGTTTACTTCAAGAAACGCAAACACTAAGGAAAGCACATTCCCTTTCTTGGGAAAGGGGCATAGACATGCCTTTGGCATTGGGGGATAGGGCAAGCTTTGCCTTCAGAAATCAAAACTACGCTATGCCTTCTGACTTTCAGTTTTCATAAGCATTTTCAAGCCTTCAGACTCACCTCAAACCCTTCAGAAGCACTTCATAGCCCCAAGACATCCCAATCTCTCTCTCGGGGATTAAAATTTAATCCTACATCATGTTCATCATCAATTCAGTAAGCCTACCATTTGCATATTAATTGAAGCTTCTTAAACCTTAAATTGAAAAGTCAAGAGATTATCCTCCAGCACTTGTCGATAACTCATATTCCAATAGCAACCTTTGTGTTTAAAATGATTCAAAGAACTAAAAAGCGACCCCGAACAGGAAAAAAACTTGTCTGTGCGCGCGCTGAGCATATCAAACAGCTAAAATTAGATATTTTCCCTTCTGAAGTTCAGAAGGAGCCACCTAGAAGGAACAAACAGATTGTTATAAATAAGATAGATTCAGTGACAAAATATGATGAAATGGCTCTAACTTTTGAGTTCAAGTTATTTCCCTCAAAAATTGATTTTTCTGAATTAAGGGCGACTTTATGGTTTGATGGGCAAGAAGTGAAATCCGCGTTAGTTCCCATCCCTCAAGGATTTGGAGATTCGGATGAGTTCATGTTAAAATCAGAACTGGATATGAGAGGAATAAGCGCTGGAGCTCACACTCTTAAAGTTGAATTGCACGATTTGTTTTCACCTTGCTTTGGAATTAAAGAAAAAACAATCGAATAC
>Ga0307423_1001989_pt1 | contig 11808 bp, 5 predicted proteins | sample SalMarWE160310MG_FD_202154 | JGI IMG/M metagenome (GOLD analysis project Ga0307423, IMG submission 202154) | Salt marsh sediment microbial communities from the Plum Island Ecosystem LTER, Massachusetts, United States - WE1603-10 | ecosystem: Environmental > Aquatic > Marine > Intertidal zone >...
TATCGGATTTTGTACAACTGAAGTTACGGGGTTTGACTTTGTTTCAGATTGTCCTACATTGTTAATATTAAAAAACCGAAAAGGTTTTTTTGCGGGATCAAACCTGATCAGTCCGTTTCCTGCAGTTGATATCCAGTAAATTCCAAAATTATCTTTGTAGAAATTAGTCGGAGTTAAATTTGGTATGTTTTCGGTTATTAATAAAAATTCATTTTTACTAAAATCGGCTTCTATTATTCCGAAATCGCAAGCCATTATTATCTGCTTGCTACTCTCTTCATAGAACTTACCATAATAATTGTTTGATCCTTGTTTGGGAAACCTGTCTTTCATATTTATTGATTTTAGATCGTAGGTAACCGGATTATAAATATATATTTCATCTTTTCCGCCAAACAATATTTTTCCTGAACTGTCTTCAAATATTTGGTTAATATTCTTGATGTTTAATTTAGGGTCCGGAAAGTATGGTTGAAATTCATTATTTAAAAGATTGAATATAAACACTCCGTGTGTTTCACTTGCCGCTAAAATATTTCCATTTTCTAATTCAGTTACATTCCAAAATATTTTCTGAACAGAAAGAGAAATTAAATTCCCGGAATAATCACGAACGTTTATTCCTCTGAATTTATTAATAGATTTATCAAATAATAGAATGCCGGTATAATCAGTTGTAATCCAAAGCCTGCCTTTCGAATCCGGGACAAAAGTTAATATCTTACTAAAATTACTCTGCTGCCTTTTGTCGATAGGAATAGATTCGAAATTATCTGTTGCTCTATTATATTTACTTACCTGGTCGGTTGTTCCAACCAATAAATTGCCTTCTCTATCTTCGCCAATTGAATTAATAATATTGAAAGGCAGACTGGTAGAATCACTGGGTATATTCTTATATACCTTTATATCATATCCATCGTATCTGTCTAATCCATCCAGCGTGCCAATCCAGAGGAAACCAAGATGATCCTGGAATGTGCAGAGAACAACCGAATTTGATAGTCCATCGGACACGGATAGCTTTTCAAAAAAATATTTTTCCTGCGCGTTGATATTGCTTATCAGCAACAACAGGAAACTGATTATAAAAAATTTTAAATTGAAAATATTTTTATTCCATTTCATAAGTTTACCTTAATTATTTAAAAATCTTCGATACGCGTTTTCCACAAAGCAGGTTATTTTAAAACTGTCATTTCGATCCCGATTATTATTGGGAGAGAAATCTATTTGATTAGAATAAAAGATTTCTCATTCCGTTATGCTGGATTCGAAATGACAGGAGCGTTATTTTACTTTTATTACAACAAACGTAACATCGTCATCTGGTTCTGTTCCTTTTGACCATTGTGAGGCTGAGTTTTTTAAATGTTCAACTATTTCATCAGGGCTTTTTTCTGCTGATGATCTAAATTCTTCTTTTACTTTGTTATAACTATACTGTTCATTTTTTAAATTCTTCAATTCTGGCAAGCCGTCACTCAACAATAATATTGTATCGCCTGAGGATATTTCTAATTCTTTTATCTCATAAGGAAAATTTTTCATTGCTCCCAATGGCATTCCATTTATCATTATTTCTTCAACCATATTGGATTGCTTTCTATAAATAAATAACGGTGGCATTCCTGCATTCGCAAATTCTATTTTGTTGTCTTTTATTTTTAACATAATGAAAGCCATCATTAATCTGCCTAGCTCAATTCCTTTTAGAGTATCGCTGCTTTGGTTAAAAAATGATTTCATATCCAATTTAGATCCGCCTGATGCGAACAATGCCTTTATCATTGAGACAATTATTCCTGCCTTCATTCCGTGTCCGGTTGCATCACCTATTGCAACTGTAAGCGTGCCTTCGGGATCGACATTAAAATCATAATAATCACCGCCAACTTCTGTTGCCGTTTTCATATGAACAGCAATCTCCAGGTTTTGAAGTTTAGGAAGTTCCTTTGGCAGCATTGATAACTGTAATTGACGAGCTTCTTCAAGCTCTTTTGTTTTTCTGTCATTTTCAGCTTTAATAATTTTCCCTTGCTCTTCAACTGCTTTTCTTTTTTGTTCAAGTTCCTCAATTGTTTCCTCCAGAAGAATGGCAGTTGTTCTTTTAACTTTTTCAGTTCTCTCCAGCTTAAATGCAGTTATCTCCAATTCTTTATTCGCATCTTTCAATGCTTTTAAGATTTCTTCCTTTTTTTCATCGCTCAGATAACCAGATTGCGATATAAACTCTTCTATGTTTTGCAGGTTCTTGTTCATTTATTTTTCTTTCAATGCAACCCAGCAGCAAGTGTAATTATGATATTCGTTATTTCCGTTAGTTGCTCTACCGTACTCTCCATAAGTAAAAAAACCTGCCATTGGTGAATTAAAAGTATTTCTGATACCATCTATTTCTCTACTTAGCATAGGACCCAATTCTACTAATCTACCAGAGCAGGAAAACATTATCAGAGCATCAGCTTCAGGTAATTTTGACTCTTTAAGAAGTTGTGAACTTTCAATAACATCATCCACGACTTCAAAATCCGGCGGAAGTGTAAATCGAATTTTGTCATTTTTATCAAAGTTACCGCTAAGCATTATAGATTTATCTGACCAATTAATAAAAGCCTGAGATCTTATTATTGGTTCACCCTTTTCTCTGACTAACATGACCGGCGAGCTTATTTTTGCATCATAAACTATTTCTGATTCCTTATCATGTTGAAATTTATAACCCATGTACTTTATCATTAAATCCAATGCCGGCTGATCATCAAGAGTGTAAATCCAAAGTCCTTCGCTTTTTGTAATTGTTTTGGGTGTTCCAACCGCTTTCCATCCTGATTCGGCTTGACCTATAACAGAAATTTTGTCATTGTCAATTACTAGTAAAAGTATAGCCTGGTTGCTTGAATTATTGTTTGTAAACACATAAGTATCTTTCCCTTGTAGATCATCACCTGCTTTGCCGCCCCAAATATTGATCTCATTTCCCACTGAGTCTTCTAGACCTCCGATCACTTTTTCACCGTCAAGAAACAATCCGCTGCTAGAAACAAAGAAGACAGGACTAGTAAACTCTTGAAGTGATTTTTGTCCCATCCGCTTAGCAACATTTCTAGGATCTTTTCCCCTGTAATCTTCAAAAAAAATCTTAAAATAATTGCGGTCAATTTCTAGAAGTAGAATAACAATTGAACCACTGTCATAGTCTCCATCAATAAATTCACCCGCGGATGTAGCACCAAAAATTTCAATCTCATTTTCATTTAAAATTTCTATAATCCTCCTGCGATCTTGTTTTATTGATAAGAAAACGATTGCCAGTGTTGGCTTAAATCCATCAACCACACTTTTTTGCAACGCGTTTTCAATTTCTTCTGGTGATTTTCCTTTTATCGATTTTGCTTTCATAAAACATCTATTTTATTTAGTAATAATTTTATTTAACTGTCACACTTCGTCAGTCCACCGAGGCAGACTGGATGACACTATTTTTCTTTTAGTACTACTACACAACAAGTATTGTTATGAAATTCGTGTTTTCCGTTTTTTGATTTTCCAAACTCTCCATAACTAAAAAAGCCAACCATTGGAGCATCCCATACCTGAATTACACGATCAATTTCTTCACTAGTCATAACACCAAAGGACAAATACCTGCTGATACATGAAAACATAATCACGGCATCAGCATTTTGTATTTGTTCATCCTTTAATTCTTTGCATTCCACTACTACCTTGTCAATTACATCGAAATCCGGAGGTAATGAGAATCGGACTTTTGAACCTTGTGGGACATTACCGGCACAAATCAGTGAATGGTCTTCTTTATTACCAAACATTGCTGTACGCATTACAGGTGGCGCGTTTTCGCGTTCCAGTTGTAAAGGATAGTATGCTCCAATATTTGTTACTACGTCTGTTCCTGAATCCAGGTTTATTTCGAGTCCCAGATATTTCATAACAAGGTCAAGTGCAGGTCGATCATCAATCGTATATACTATGTTACCGCTGCTTTTGGTTACTGTTTTAGTTGTGCCAATAGGTTTCCATCCACAAGTAGCAATTCCTTTAATGTCTATGTTATCTTCATCAATGATAATAGCAACTAAGCCTGTTTTACTACTTTTGCTGTAAGTAAACACAAGTGGTTCCCTTAATAATAGATCATCACCTGCCATACCACCAAAGACAGTCACTTCTGAACCAAAACCCTCTTCAATACCTTTTACAATCTGTTCTCCATCAGTATGCAACCAGCCGGACGCAATAATGAACGCGGGTTTGGGAAAAACTGATTTCCCTTCAGCGCCAAGTTGTTTAGAACTTTCAAATACCGTGCTATTACCAGTTTCTCGAAAAAGTATTTTAAAATAGGAAGGATTTATGTCAAGCAACATTATAGCAATACTTCCATCAGTTATTTCACTGCTAATGAATTCACCAGCAGTGGTAGCACCAAATATTTCGATATTCTCCTTATTAAAAATTTCGCAAACAGATTTGATATCTTGCTTGATCGATAAAAACACAACAGCCAAAGTTGGTTTAAATCCATCGGACATACTTTTCGCAAGAGCGGATTTAATTTCTTCGGATGATTTTCCTTTTATTGATTTTGCTTTCATAAAAACCTTTTTAACAATTAATTTTCTTTCATAGCAACCCAGCAGCAGGTGGTAGAATGAAATTCTTGTCTGCCGTTTAAATTTGTTCCATATTCTCCATAGGTAAAAAATCCGGCCATGGGTGCCTTCCATATTTCACTTAATCCATCGTTTTCCAGATTGGTTAAAGGGCCCATCGTACTAAATCTTCCGGCGCAAGAAAAAATTAAAAGTGCTTCTGCATCAGAATGGGTATTATTTTTTAATTCATTGGCCTTTTCTAAAACAGTTTCAACAATATCAAAATCAGGAGGCATAGAAAACCTTAGTTTAGAACCCTGTGGTACATCATAATCACACATTATTGCATTCTCATCACGGTTAAACTTAAAGGGAGTACGCATTACCGGATCACCAATTCCTTTAACCTGAAATGGATAATGAACACCCACATCTTCAAATAGTTCATATTCATTTTCCCCCGATATAGGTTTATTACCTAAGTATTTTAAATACATTTGTAGTGCCGGCTGATCATCGATAGTATAAATCCAGCCGCCTTCACTTTTAGTAACAGTTCTATAAATCCCAAGTGGATTCCAACCAGAAATGGCCATCCCCTGCAAACTGATTTTATTTTCGTCCAGAACTAATGCTGCAATTCCTTTCTCACTCTCTTTTTCATAAGTGAAAGCATAGGTGCCTGAAAAAGTACCGTCATCTCCAGCCATTCCACCGTATATATTTACATTTGGCCCCACAATATTTTCCATACTGCTCATTAAATCTTCTCCATCTACTAATCCATCTTTGGCAGACAAACCGGTACTGCAAAGAATGAATGCAGGTCTTTTGAATTTTTGTAACGCTGTTTGTGCAATTTGGGCAGCAGCTTCTCCAACAGTTCTATCACTAAAGTTTTCATATAAAATAGTGTAATAATCAGGGTTTAAATCCATCAATAAGATCACAGCGCCTCCTTCACTATGATATCCATCAATAAATTCTCCGCAAGAAGTAGCTCCCAAAATATCAATTCCTTCTTTATGCAAAATTTCGCGAACAGTTTTTCTATCCTGTTTGATGGATATGAACACAATGGCTAATGTTGGTTTAAAACCATCCGCCATACTTTCTGCCAAAGCAGATTTAATTTCTTCAGTGGAATTTCCTTTAATTGATTTTGCTTTCATTTCTCTTTAATAGTTTATTGAAATATATTTAATCTTATTTAACTTTTATAATAACAAATGTTACATCATCTTCAGGTAAATATCCGCCAAGCCAATCCTTGGAGGATTTGGTTAAATTCTCGATTATTTCTTTGGCCGAACCTTCTCCGATTTCCTTAAAAGTTTTTTTAACTCTATCATACCCAAATATCTCATTATCTCTATTTGTCAATTCAGGGAATCCATCACTTAATAGAAATATTACATCACCTTTATTCAATTCAGTTTTTGTTTCTTTGTATGGAAAGTTAATCATCGCACCTAACGGCATTCCTTTGTTATCAATTTCTTCAACTTCTTTTTTATTTTCTCTAAAAATATAAACGGGTGGAACTCCTGCATTCGAAAGTGAGAGATGCCTGCCCTTAATCTTAAGGAAGGTAAATGCCATCATCAATCTGCCGAGTTTAATTTCTTTTAAAGCCTGAATGGACTTATAAAAGAATGAAAGCACATCATTGCTTTCTGCTTCTAAAGTAAATATCCCTTTCATAATTGTAACTAGAGTACCTGCCTGCATTCCGTGTCCAGTTGCATCACCAAGAGCAACATTTAAAGTCCCATCTTTGCTAACACAGAAATCATAATAATCTCCACCAACCTCCGTTGCAGTTTGCATATAAACAGCAATATCAAGATTTGGAATCTGCGGGACGGACTCTGGAAGCATTGAAAGCTGGAGTTGTCTTGCCTCTTCCAATTCTTTTGTTTTGCGTTCGTTTTCCGCCTGAATAAGTTTTGAGTGTGCCTCTGATGCCTTTGCCTGCAGTTCCGCAGTTTCAGCCCTATGCACAGCATCCTGCATCCTCATTTTTTCGTTTTCTTTTGCCAGCAGTCTTTTTCTTTGAAATCTATCAACAACAAAAATTCCAACGGATAACAAAAGGATGTAAAGAATATAAGCATACCATGTTCTATACCATGGCGGTAATATTTCAAATGAATAAATCCCAGCATTGCTTTCTATTCCAAGAATATTTTCGGCGACTACATTAAATGTATATTTACCGGGAGGAAGATTTGTATATTCTTTTATATTTCCGTTTGACCACGAAGACCAATCGTTATCAAAACCTTCAAGAAATGTCTTGAACTTATTTGTGTTTTTACCTTCATAGCTTGTCGCCGAAAATTTGAACTTTATAGAGTTGTTTTTATATGTTATTTCAGGAGCAACAAGATTAGATAACATTCCGCCAAAATATATTGTTGAATCCGCTCCTATTTCTACTTTACGAACCAAAGCAGAAAAATCAGTATTATTTAAATTCTTTTTTGTGATATCATATTTAATAATGCTTGAAGCAGTAGAGAACCATACAACATCATTCTTTTCAGCATAGATGTAACCTATTTGTTCATCAGAAAATCTTTTAAACGGGGCAGTAAACCATTTATATGAACTGTCTGGTTGAGGCGTACCCATCGCCACTTCATGTTTAGCCGATATCCAAATACGTCTAAAGCTATCTTCTTTATCAAAAAACAAACCTTTCTTATTATACTCATTTACAACAGAAATGATTTGATCTGAATTATCGAAATAAAATTTTTTCTTATTTTCATCAAATTTGTAAACCTTATCAGTTGATTCAAAATAGTTCTTACCATTAAATTTATTAACAAAAAGCAAACCCTCAGGCAGACCATTTGTCTTATCAAAATGTTCAATAAGTGGTTTATCTAAAATTATATTCCCATTGTTATCTTTTCGAAGTGTAATGCTATATACACCGGAAGCATTTGTCCCTATCCACAATTTGCCATCATTATCTTCCACTATAGAAGTTACTTGATCTGTTAATTCAAGTATCTGTCCTTCATCTGTCCAGCCATTTTTATTTTTTAAAATTGACCATAAACCATTAGCACCCACATAAATTCTATTTGGATTTGATTTAGAGTGTTTAAGTGCATGAACTTTATATTCATTACCTAATGTTTTTCTAACAGGTGATAATTGTTCCTTATCAACTTTAAACAATCCATTGAATGTTCCAACGAGCAATTCATTTCCACTTTCAAGAAAAGTCCAGGATTGATTATTACTATTTTTCAACAGATGAAACATTGAAGTCCGCGGGTCTAAATAATAAACACCATCACCTGTTGCAGCGTATATAATTCCATTGAATCGCATAAGATCATTAGTTAAAGCTGAAAAATTATTCCTTGAATCAAAATAAGTTACGGGAGATGCGTAGTCTATTCTTGAAATTCCGTTATCTGTTGCCAGCCAAATTGCTCCGGACCGATCCTGGAATGTGAAATAAATAGTATTATTAATTATACCGCTTTCTGTATTGTATCTTCGGACTTCTTTCCCAGCTCTGTCAATTACTACGGCTCCACCATTTGATGTTCCCAAGAGGATATTTCCATCGGAAAGTATAGCACCGGGTAAATAGATCAAATTCGCTTTAATAAATTTATCAGCATCTGTTTTAAATGGAATAAAATTATTTCCATCATATTTAAAGAAACCCATTGTCCTTGTAACAATTAAAATAGTTCCTTCTTCACTCGGGAAAGGAAGCATTACATAGATTCTTTCATCAGCGAATTTTTCTCCACCATTCAAAAGAGTTAATGAATCAGCCTTTAATACCTCAAGACCTTTTTTCCATTCACGCACATATATTGTTCCGCTAACCACAAACATTGCGTGAAAATTATTCGCACCTTTAATAATTTTAAATTCTTCTTTTTGAATGTCCCAGATCAGAATGTATTTAGCGGCATTAAAATATACCTTGCCGCTATTGACAAAAATATTCCATACATCAGAAAAATCTCTTTTATCTTTGGGCACAAAATCCATCAACGAGTGAAATGTTAATCTTCCAGATGAATCCGGCAGAAAATATCCTAAATCACCTTGGGCTCCGGTGTATATCTTTCCATTTTCACCATTGGCTAAAGAACGCACAACCGATTTATTCGGCATCTGGTAAAGTCTCCAATCTGCTCCGTCAAACTCAAGCAGTCCTGAAGTATTACCAAAATACATTATGCCACTTTCATTCTGTAATATTGCCCAGTTTTGTTGTTGAGCATCATACTCTTTGGGTGAATAATTATATATAAGTGGAAAACCGTTTTCCAGTTTAATTTGAGAATTAATTGTCGATACAAAAAAACAGCTATATATAATTACAAGAATTGATTTTTTCATTATCATTTTTATTTAACTTTTATCACAACAAATGTTACATCGTCATCAGGTTCTTTATCACTTGTCCAGCGTTTACCTTCTTCCCTTAAATACGAAACGATCTCTTCGGGCTCTTTCTTAGCGGCTTCCTCAAAACTATTTCTAGCTCTCTTATATCCATATATCTCTTTGCTATCGTTTTTCAGTTCTGCAAATCCATCACTCATTAACAATAAAGTATCACCCCTTTCTATTTTCAATTCCTTTGTATCATAGGCGATTCCCTTCATTGCACCTAAAGGCATATTATTTATTGTTACCTCTTCAATGGATTGTGAATTTTTTCTATAAATGAATAAAGGAGGCATACCGGCATTTGTGGTTACTATCATATTATTTCTAATTTGAACACAAGTAAGGGCCATCATTAATCTGCCAAGCTGCATATCTTTAATTGCTTCATTTGCATTTTCAAAAAATGGTTTAAGTTCTCTGTTAGTTCTATCAGACATGAAAAGGGATTTCATTATGGAAACCATCATTCCGGACATCATTCCATGTCCGGTTGCATCACCCAAAATAACAGTTAAAGTTCCATCCAGATGAACGTGAAAATCATAATAATCACCACCTACTTCAGTCGCAGTTTTCATAAATACTGCGATATCTAAATGGGGTAGGGTTGGAAGCGCTTTTGGAAGCATAGAAAGCTGAAGCTGTTTCGCTTCTTCAAGTTCTTTAGTTTTTCTATCATTCTCAAGCTCAAGGAATTTTTTATTTTCATTTTCTTTTCGTCTGTTGAGTTCATATTTCCTTATCCCAACTAGACCCAGACCTACAAAAAGCAAATACAAAGAGTACGCCCACCAGGTTCTCCAGAAAGGAGGATTTACAACAAATGCATAAGATGCTTCATTTGTTTTAACTCCATTTGAAGTGATTCCTCGAACTCTAAATGTATAATCGCCTGATGGTAGATTTTGATATTCAGCAAAAGCAAGGTTGCTTGGTCTTGACCAGTCCTTATCGAACCCTTCAAGAAAATGTTCGTATGTTGTTTGCTGTGGATCCTTGTAATTTAAAGCAGCATAATTGAATAAAAATGAATTATTGTCATATGATAATTCTGCTGGAAATTGATAGTAATTGGATTTTCCGTTTATCGATATGGAAGAAATTTTTAATGGATAACTTTTTTCTATACTTTTATTAATGTAGAGTCCAACTCCATTATAAAATTCAACCATATTGCCGAACCCATCCATAGCAGATACATACGGCCCACCACTGACAACATTTTCGTCATCATAAAATGTTTGAAAATTATTTCCATCAATTTTTAATGCCCCTGATGGCGAAGAAAAGTAAACATTCCCTCTAATTTCATCCGGTATTGGATTTGAAATATTAGTAGATGGAAGACCTTCTTTTTTTGTGTAGAAATTTAGATTTGTGCCATCAAATATTACAAGCCCTCTGTTTCTAAGCCTTATATATAAATTGCCTCCAGCCTGGATATCAGTTTTTGTCCCTGCAACACTGGCTCCTTTTAAGATTCTAAAATCAGCATTTGCATTTACACTATCACTAAGGTTTACAAAATTATTTCCATTGAAAACATAAAATCCGCCTACCGTTAAGAAGTACATTCCATTTCTCAGATTGCCCACATAATGCAGTTGTTCTGTAGGGACATTCCAGCTATCCGGCGGTTTGCTCCAGGACTTCCCATCATATAACATTATCATAGTTTTTGCAGAAGTAATATCTTTTATATTATCTGAGAATAAACCGAAGAACCAAAGTCTTCCTTCATTATCTTCCTGAAGATCGAAAAGCTGGTACTTTTTATTATTGTCATTGTCACCGAACGGTGAAATTAATTTAGTAAATTTTTCCCCATCAAATTTTCCAAAATAATAATTAGCTTCTATCAGATTCTCCTCGGCAGGTCTGACATAATCTTCCCATGTATAAATTACACCGCTTTTTGTTTCAAGGACAGTGGAAGTATTATAAGGCTTCCCGTCTTCATCAGGTATATTATTTAATTTAAAAATTTGTTCGCCGTTACTGTTTGTAATTTCGCGAACCATCGTTAAACCTTTGGAAGTCGATATCCAAACTCTTTTTTTGCTATCCTGAAAAGTCTGGAAAGTTATATTACTTGCCAGTCCGTCTTTTTCAGTTATTGCTCTTAATTTTTTACCATCCCACACATTAATTCCAACATTAGCAGTTCTGGCATAAGCAGGTAAACTTGAGTAAGAATAAGATAGCCAGACAATTCCATTATAATCAGTATACAATGTTGGGATACCACTTATTGTTAGTAATAAACCATCTTTTTTTGTAAGCATTCTTGAATAATTTGGATAATAGATTCCAATGCCATTTGAAGTATTCATGATTGAGCCTTCACTTATTTCAATTCCACGCCCTCCATTAAATGCATCAAGTTTGTTCCATTTTTCATTTGAAAAATAAAATAGCTGATTAGGATATTTAGAACTTTGAGTCTGATCTTGAGCTCTTCCAGAAAAACTGAGTAGTTCTGGAAAATATTTATTTGGGTTTGTGAAAAAAGTAAGAGTATACTGAAGATCGTTTAATACTTTCCCAGTATTCAAATCTACAATTTCTCCAATTTCTTTTATAATACTTGATTCTATCCATTTCCCATTTTCATATTCAAACACACTTTTGTTTTTCCCATTAAATAATTCTGGGACTATATTATAAGTGGTCAAAAAAAGTCGATTCATTTTTGAACTATAGTAAACTTCTAAAGGAAGTTGATTTTTGCTTAATAACTCTAAAAGCT
>Ga0307423_1001990_pt1 | contig 11807 bp, 10 predicted proteins | sample SalMarWE160310MG_FD_202154 | JGI IMG/M metagenome (GOLD analysis project Ga0307423, IMG submission 202154) | Salt marsh sediment microbial communities from the Plum Island Ecosystem LTER, Massachusetts, United States - WE1603-10 | ecosystem: Environmental > Aquatic > Marine > Intertidal zone >...
CGTTCTGTCCATATTTTTCCAGTATTTTACAAGCCCGGCTATAACAGCTAAAGATGCCAGGGTTGTAAAAAAAATGAAAAATACATTAATAGTCGTATGGGAAAACATCTTGGCATATTCGACTTCGCCAGTTGGTATTCCAAAATTGCCTGTTATGAATAAAACTGCTAAAAGCAGAATTGTTGGAATAGCTAAGGCAATCGGGAGAAACTTTGGTTGCGAAATCCACGCCGCAAAAAAACGCGGAACAGCATAATGGTTAATTGCTATTTTGCGAAGTGCCGAAAATACTTCCATGGGTTTTGCTTCCCGGGGACAATATGCGGAACAATCGCCACATTGGTGGCAAAGCCAGATATCCGGATCACCCATGAGTTTATCTTTTAAACCCCATTGTGTCCAAATCATCTGTTTGCGGGGGAATGGACTGCCATCGGGGGCATTATTACATACTACCGAACATGTACCGCACTGATAGCATTTCTTTATTGAATCCCCTCCGGCAGCGACAACTTCTTGAATAAAATCTAAATCCGGATCAATAAATGTATTATTCAATTTTTTCTCCTATTACATTCCCTTAAAAGGGTTATAACCCATATCAGTGATTTCTTCAACATAATCAGAGAACATTGTTGCCAATTGATCATATTCATTTATTTGAAGTTGAACGGCTTTTATTCTTTCCGGCTCAAGCATTAGGCGTTGTAAAGTTTCTTTTAGATTCTCTTCTCTGGTGCCAAGAAGTTCGCTTCCTTTTATGAAATGGCACTGGTAGTCATCGCCATGCTTGCAGCCTATCAACAAAATCCCGTCTATTCCTTTTGAGAGAGAGTCTGCGATAAGAACATTGTTGATGGAGCCGATACACCGAACCGATATAGTGCGGATAAATGGGCTGTATTTGGTTCGACGAATACCGGCTAAATCCATTGCCGGATAAGCATCATTTTCACACACAAAAGCAAGAATTCTTGGCTTTTCTTCAAATTCATCCGGAACCTCAATAGCCTTTATCATTGATGAAAGAATTTCTACACTATAGTTCTTGAATGAAATAATTCTCTCCGGACAGCAGCCCATGCAGATGCCACAGCGACGACAACGGTTTGGATTGGGAAGGGGGGTGCCTTTTTCGGTTCCATCTATAGCCCCAAAAGGACATTCTTCGGTACAGCGTTTACAATCAGTACAGCGCTGCATGAAAAATTCCGGATATGACGTATCCCCCACTCGCGGTAATAGTGCCTGACCCCGGGAGACAAGTTCTGTTGCTTGAATCGCCTTCAGGGCAGCTCCCGTACCATCTGAACGAGCTCCATCCAGATCAAGCGGTGCCCGTACACAACCCGCAGCAAAAATCCCGGTGCGCTGTGTCTCATATGGAAAACAAATAAAATGCGAGTCCGGAAAACCATATTTCAGATCGGGTAATTCAGAGCCTTTCCTGTAATCGAGATTGAGAATATTGTTATCTAATGTTGTGGGGACCATTCCGGTGGCAAGAACCACCATATCAACATTTACTTTAATATCCTCACCAAGAAGGGTATCAGTAGCTTCAACTATGATTCCATTGCCATTGGGTTCAATGGCTTTGATTTCACTTTTTGTGAGAAAAGTACCTTCATCGTTCTGCACCCGCCGGTAGAAATCTTCATACTGACCCGGCGTTCTCAAATCTTTGTAAAAAATGAAAACTTTAGAATCCGGAATCTGCTCTCTGCAATAAAGTGCTTGTTTCAAAGAAACCATACAGCATACTGAAGAGCAATAAGGGAGATGATCTTTATCGCGGGAACCGGCACATTGGATAAATGCAATTTTTTTAGGTGCCTTACCATTGGAAGTTACAAGTGGTTCTCCCGAAGAAACCCTTTCCTCCATCTGCACATTGGTAATGATATTGGGATTTTTTCCATAGCTTAAATGCGTCAGCTTTTTGGGATCGTAGGGTTTCCAACCGCTTGCAAGAACAATGCTTCCAATTTTATAGGAGGAAGACTTTTCTCCCTGTTTAATAGTTGCTTCAAATTGTCCCGGTTGTCCTGATATTTTCTCAACCACCGCAGATGTTAAGATCTTTATTTTTTCATTTTCCGTAATTTCTTTTTCTAATTCTGGAATTTCCGTTGGCTTAAGTTCTGTGAAAGGCTCTTTTTTGGGATATTGGGCGTGCATTTTTTTAGCCCACCCACCAAGTTCCTTTTCCTTTTCTACAAGGATAACATTGGTGCCTATTTTGGCTGCATCAAGAGCTGATGTCATTCCGGCAATCCCACCACCAATAACTAGAATACTTGAACTTAATTCCTCCCCAATAAACGGTTCCGGTATTTCACTTTTTTGTGCTTTAACAATGCCCATGCGGAGATAATCTTCACCAAGCATTTGAGTATCTTCATCCTTAGGTGTCTGGCACCAGGCAACGTGCTCACGAAGATTTACTCTTTCTAAAATTGTATCATCACCGAATCTGAAAATATCATAATTGACTCTTGGAGAACAAGCACCAATGACAACGGTATTTACTCCTTCATCTTTTATATCCTTTTGAATTAGCTCCACACCTTCATTGCTGCAAAGGAAAGCATGCTTTTTGCATACCGAAGCTTTATATTCATTAATAGCAATCTTTTCGAGAGCTTCGATGTCGAGGCTATCACCGATGCTGCATCCACTACATAGATATACACCCAGTTTTTTGTCCATTAATTTATTTCCTTTCTACCAATACTTTGTATTGCCTTTAATGCCACAGCGCTTGCCTCTTTTATACAGGTGGAGACATCTGCGGGAGACTTTGCACATCCAACAGAGTAAATACCACCATTCGTACCGTTGTTGTTTGAAAAAAATCCATATTTATCCAAGGAACCATTAAAGGGATTCTTTTCGTCTGCCAAACTTGGGTTCATACCTGTTGCAAGAACTGCCAGGTCAACTCTTTGCCGGTATTTATTTCCTGAATAAATGTCTTCCGCGATTACGGTCAGATCACCGGTTTGGGGATCTTCTTCAATATCTGCCACTTTTCCTTTAATCAATTTTAGTTTTTCATCTTGCTCCATCTTTTGAAGAAAATCTTCATTTCGACCGGGAGCACGAAGATCAATATAAAACAGGTAAATTTCTGCCTCTGGATTAAATTCTCTGATATAAGTAGCTTGTTTCAGAGATGCTAAACAGCAGACTGAAGAACAGAAGGGGAGATGATTCTCATCTCTGGATCCGGCACATTGAACAAAGGCGATTCTTTCGACTTTTTTACTATCAGAGGGTCTTAAAATTTGTCCGTTATTGGGTCCATTGGGAGAAGCTATTCTCTCTAACATCGTATTGGTTACAACATTTTTGAATTGTCCAAAATGCAAGTTATCTATTTTGGTTGCATCATAAGGCTTCCAGCCGGTTGCAACTATAATTGCATCCGCATGAATTTGCTGTTCAATGGGTTTCATTGAAAGTTCTATGGCATCATATTTACAGGCATTAACACATTTGGAGCATTCTTCCCCGAGACACACTTTGTCATCAATTACGTATCGCATTGGAAAGGCAAGCTCATGGGGAAGGTAGATAGCTTTTGTTGTATTCATCCCATAATTGAAAGCATTTGGGCGCTCAATGGGACATACTTCAACACATTCATTACAAGCAGTGCATTTACCATTAACATAACGCGGGGCAACTTTTACTGATACTGTGAAATTACCGGCTGAGCCTTCGATTTTTTCTACTTCTCCCAAAGTGATGAAATTTATATTTGGGTTACTGCGCATTCGTTTATAATAAATTTCAAGCCCGCAATATGGAGGGCATAGTTTCGGAAAATATCTAAAAGATCCGGATACTCTTCCTCCAAGGGAAGGTTCTTTTTCTATAATTGTTACTCTATGTCCGAATTCTGCAATCTCAACTGCAGTGCTTATTCCACTTATTCCACCACCAATTATTACAAATTCACCTGTTGTTTTGTCTGTCATAATTGATACTACCCTTTCAATAAATAAGCATCTTTTCTATGCCCTTGCTAATTCGTCTTCCGATATTTCACCCCTGATTTTAATGGTATTTTCCCCAAAGAGGGAAAATTTCAGCCAATCGACACCGAACTCCATTAATTTGATATCATCAGTCTTGATGGCTTCAATTGTCTGTTTTGCTACTTCAAATCTTTTAAGAAACGTGCTATTAAAAATAAATTCTCGGAATTTGTCGAGGTTATAAAAGACCATATGAAATATTTCCATTTTTTGTGGACTAAGATCACGACCATTATCGAAATAAGGATGAAGTACTATCTGCCGGAATAGCCTACTGAAATGTTCATATGGTTCAATTCCTTGATTTTGCAACCAGGCATCAATAGTCCATTCCTGTTTAGAGGAATGACCTTCGCAAAAACCATCTTTTTGTAAGAAGAAGAATTCATTACCCGGATCCTCAATTCGAGTTTTTTGAGACGCCAAACCAAGAGGATACATTCTGCATGCCCAAGGTCTGTCTTCATAAATTGAACAACCGTCTTCTGTTACAAATTGACAGTGCTTTTTTTCATCATCCAGTAATTTTAAAACAACAACCGGAAGTTTTTGATCTTTTGTAAAAGGCTGAATGGTATATTTTTCTAAAAACTCTTCGGAAGATATTTTAAGACGATGGCGGATACGGAGTACATCATATGGGGTTAGAAATATATTTGTATCTGTACAACATTGATTAAAACATGAATACTCTTTCTTACAAGAAAAACAGAACTTACTATTCCTTTTTAGTTGAGTAAAATTTTCCATTTTCTATTTTGCCTCTTATATATAGGAAGAAAACCCGATTCCTTTTTGTTTTGACTCGTAACATATAACAATATTCTCATGTTAATTGGCATTTCCAGAATTTGTAATCTAAAAATGGGGGACAGAATTATTTCTGTCCCCACATCCATTACCTTAAGTGCTTCATTAATCACAAAGCTGATGTATTGGTCGCTTCATCATTTCCCATGAATCTGTTTTGGGATCGTACTTGCAATTTGCAAATACTTTCCAATTATCCTGATCCATCTTTGGCGTATCTGAACGGAAGTAGTATCCTGGCCATCGAGTTTCTTCGCGGAACAGTATTGTTCTCAAATGCGCTTCAGCTTGCCACATCCGATGTACATTTTCCCAGCAACGCATTAGCTCATGAAGATTTTCAGCTCCAAGCTTTGAAGCATCCTCTTTCAGAAACTCGAGAAGTTCCTGACCTTTCTCAAGATTGGTTTTACTGGTTTTGAATTGTGATGATACACCACCAACATATTCATCCATAATCTTCTGCAAGCGGAACATAAACATGTTTGGACGTATATAGTTCGGATTTATATCCGGGTCTGTTGTTTCACCGCTATGTTTCTCGTACAGATCCAATGGGTTGAGAATTGTTGCTTTCATTGCCTCAATCACACTATTGTCAACATTTGGCATATCTTGATTATCAAGGACATATTGTACCGATGATTTTCCGATGATACGACCTTCCGCATGACTACCCGATGAAAATTTATGGCTCGATGCACCGGATGCGTCTCCAGCACAGAAAAGACCCTTAATGGTGGACATATGATCATAACCCCAGAAGTAATCCTCCGGTGCGAGATCTTTTGGACCGCTTACCCATGCACCTGAGGCACCTGAATGGGAACCGATGAAGTACGGTTCGGCCGCAGCAATTTCGGATGCTTTTTCTTCTGGTTGGACATTGGTTGATGCCCAGAGGAGTGCCTGGGAGATGGTCATATCGAGGAAATCTTCCCATGCCTCGGATTCCAATTCTTTCAGTTTTTTCTTTCGTTCTTTCTCGTCCGGTTCTGCTTCGGACAATTTTTGGATAGCTTCGGCAGTCTGCATATAAATCGGACCTTTGCCATCCATGACATCCAGCATCATCAGATAGTTTCTGAGGTTAGCGGGAACCGGTTTTACCTTACCATATGGTTGCCAGTTCTCCAATTCATCCCGGTTAGTCTGCATGTAAGCTTCACCAATGCCATTAGTAGCCTGTGATTTGAATAGCAGGAACCATGCACCGACAGGACCATACGCATCTTTAAATCTTACAGGTATAAAACGTACTTCTTGGCAAGTCATCTCTGCGCCAGCTTGAAGTGTAAAATAAGCGCTTGAACCAGAATTCCACGGTGGATACCATGCGCGTCCAAGACCTTCACCGCTGGAACGTGGTTTAAATACATGAACAGCGCCACCCATTGCTACACATGTTGCTTTGGCCTTAAATATATAAAATTTATTTTCCCTAACACTAAATCCAACAGCACCGGCGCAACGATCACCATCCATCAATGGGCCAACGATAAATACGCGTTCGTAAATATTCTCATCACCCAATGCATTTTTTGCTGCTTCTGCTACTACAACTTTGTAGGATTCTCCATTGATCATCAGCTGCCAGCGACCTTCATGGACATACTTACCCTCATCATCTTTCCAAATAGGAAGGCCCCATTTCTCAAAAAGATGAACACTTGCATCAACATGGCGTGCGATATTAGCTACAAGGTCTTCTCTGGTAATACCCATTAAATCATTGCGAACATAGCGAATATAATCTTCGAGAGTATTTTCGCCATCTTTTAGACCAACATATTGGTTGATAGCTGAAAGACCCATTGCAACAGCGCCACTACGTTCGACAGAGGCTTTATCAACTAATGTTACTTTTAGATTGTTTTTCTTTGCCCAATATGCAGCTTCAACAGCTGCACCACATGCTGCCATTCCACCACCTACTATTAAAACATCAGTGGTTACCTCGACAGTTTCGAAATTCGCCATTATATCCTCCTATTCTTATTTTATTGTTGGAAGTTCAGAAAAACCACTTGCTTCCGGTTCCGTGGATAATAAACCGTTTTTAATATCATCGTTAGTCGCAAATCCGCCATTTGGTTCAGCAGTACCCTCGGGTGTTGTTCGAATAGGAAATTTGAAGCGTTTAATCTGTCCATTACGGAACTTTATCGTCCACATGATAGAATCTGTGCTTCTAAGTGGCGTACACTGAGCACCGAGTGGAACAAAATCAGCATAACCCCGAACTTCAATTGCTTGTGTGGGACAAATCTTAACACAGTTGTAGCATTCCCAGCACATTGATGGATCTCTGTTAAATGCTTTATTGGTCTCTTTATTGAGAACCATAAGATCATTTGGACAAATGTGTTGGCATGCGGTCTTATCAAGAGCCTTACACCCATCACATTTTTCTCCAATTACATAGCTAGGCATAGTGTGTGTCTCCTTGTTAAGTTAAAAGTTTCACAAACTTAAACATAAATACCACTTGCGCCATTATACAAAACGTATATATCAAAATCAAGAACTTTGTGAATATTTTCTTAATTGGCATCTCAATTCAATACATGTATAAATCTCTAGTGGTCCTTTCGTCTTTTTTGCATTTAAATTGGAGTCTTCTTCCCTTTTATATTTCTCGTTGCGGCTTAAATATTATTCTAAATTGGAAATTCATTGTTTGGGAAATAAGCAGAAATCTAAAAGGATTCAACGAAGAAATTGACCGAAAAAAGCAAATAATCGGAAAGGGTTGTGATTGCATCTCACACCGCTCGCCCAGAATTGATTGGCGTTGTTGGTCCCAATGGTAGCGGCAAAACCACCCTGATCAAAAATTTTATTCCTTTTCGTTCCATAGTACTGCATTCTGCTAGCCCCCAATGCTCGGTTTTTTAATTGCATTAGAGCCTCTATCCATTTTCCTCCAGGGAAAAATTCGATCAGTGTGGTCTCTAATGCGACACATGCGGTAGCTACCGGATGATTTCTGAGGCAGGTAATAGTCAGCGATGAAATAATAGAGGTGAAAGCCATTTTTTAGTTCTTGATTATCCATAATAGATTCAAGATCATTTCCATTATCAAGAGCTAGCAAATATGCCGGACGAATTGACATTATAAATGATCTAATCCTTGAATTAAGTGCAAAAAATAGAACGCGAACAGAAAGTCGATTCACTGAGAATTAAAAAAAGAGTTGAAAATAGAAAAGGAGGTCGCTAAATTTTGCGCCTGACTGTTTGGCACCTTAGCTCAGTCGGTAGAGCAACGGACTGAAAATCCGTGTGTCCCCCGTTCGATTCGGGGAGGTGCCACTTGTAAGAAAAGGGCGATTCTAAGTAGCCGGGATCGCCTTTTTGTACTTCCAAGCTCATTACGAAAATATCCCTTTCTTCTAAACAGCCTTCGACAAGCTTAGACTGGCGCAAATGAGTCTAATCCTCTTTCGCCGGTCCTTTCCTCGATCTTCTGTCTTTCTTGCTGCGCCTTTCTGGTCTTTTATAATTCGGGTCGCTGTACTTCTGACGGTTAGTGCCTTTTCGTCTCTCCCTGCCTGATCTGCGTTCTTCTGCCATAAAATTCTCCTCTTAAATATTATTGATAATTTAGCTTCCTCGAATGCCTTCCTATTATTATAGCGCAAAATTCTTTTTGAACAAGAGGCATATTTTTAGATATAAGCCAAACATGTAGAATTCGGTCTATGCGGAGATAAAAAGATTACCTTTGGATGTTGCGGTTTTTACTTATAACTTTTACATTTTAGGTTACAAATTACCCAATAATCAATAGAATTATTCCAAATGGAAACCCAAAATAATCCAGACATTTTTAAATCAATCCTGGAGAATGCCTCGGAAGGAATTCTCATTGTCAATAAGAATGGGAAGATTGAAATAACCAATCGCCGGATAGAGGAGCTCTTCGGTTATTCGTGGAAAGAATTGATTGGTAAACCGGTTGAGGTATTGCTGCCTGAATCCCTCCGCAAACTTCATAAAACATACCGTGCTGAATATACGGAGCATCCTCGCACCCGGCCAATGGGACAAGGAATCGATCTGGTTGGCCTTAGGAAAAATGGGAGCGAATTTCAGGTAGAGGTCAGCCTTAGTTATTTCGAAATCGAAGATGAATTGATGGTGATTGCCTTCATTACCGATATTACAAAGCGCAAAAAGGCTGAAGACGAGTTGCGCTGGGAAAGGGAACGTGCCCAAAAATACCTGGATATTGCTGATGTGATGCTGGTGGCGATTGATGATGAGGGACGAATCACAATGATCAATCAAAAAGGGGCATGGATATTAGGGTATGATGAAGATGAACTGATTGGCAAGGATTGGTTTGAAACTTGTATCCCCGAAAAAATTCGTGAGAAGCTCAAAACGATATTTCACCAAATAATGAGAGAAGAAATTGAATCCGTTGAATACTATGAAAACCCGGTATTAACAAAATCAGGAGAAGAACGCCTGATTGCCTGGCATAATACGGTGTTGAAAGACGAAAAGAGAAAACTTATCGGCAGCCTGAGTTCCGGGCAGGATGTTACCGAACATAAGCAGGCAGAGCAATTAGCGGAACAACAGCAGCAGCAAATTTTACAAGCCGATAAAATGGCAACTATCGGAATTTTAGCTTCCGGTATTGCCCATGAAATTAATAACCCCAACAACTACATTCTGCTAAATGGCAAAATCATTTCCAAAGTTTGGAATGATATTGCACCGATGCTTCAAAAATATTATGAGAACAATGGTGATTTCTCCCTTGCCGGAATGCCCTATACAAAAGCAAAGGATAAAATTGGCAGATTGATCAGCGGCGTTTCCGAGGGAGCAGTGCGCATTCAGCGGATTATTGCCAGCCTGAAAGATTTTGCCCGCCATGATCGGGGCGAATTGGATGAACAGGTGAACATCAATGCCACTGTCGATTCTGCTATTATCATTGTACAAAATTTGATTAACAAATCAACCGATCGGTTTTCTGTGAAATATGGAAAGAACATCCCATCAATCAAGGGAAACTCCCAGCAACTAGAACAGGTAATTATTAACCTGATCACCAACTCCTGCCAGGCACTGGAAAATAAAGATAAGGGATTGTTTGTTTCCACTGCATTCGACAAGAGCTTAAATGAGGACAGAGGCGTTTTGCGTGTGGAAGTCCGCGATGAGGGTGTGGGAATTTCACCCGATAATTTAAAATATATCCTCGATCCGTTTTTTACCACCAAACGGGATGCCGGCGGTACTGGTCTGGGATTATCCGTATCGTATAATATTATCAAAAATCACGGAGGAAAAATTGATTTTAATTCCCGGCCAGGCATGGGTACAACAGTGAAAATTCTGCTTCCGGTCAGGCTGGATATTTCTTCTGAAGCGGAGAATAGCGGATGAGCACTGATTTTCCTTCAAAACCGGTTTTGCTAGTGGATGATGAGGAAAATTTTCTATTCAGTGCCGCCGTTACTTTAAATGCCGATGGAATCACTAACATCATGGAGTGCCAGGATAGTCGGAAAGTGATCCCCTTGCTTGCCAGATGGGATTTTTCAGCCGTATTATTGGATATATTGATGCCCCATAAATCCGGGAAGGATTTGTTGATCGAGATTACCAGAGATTATCCGGGTCTTCCGGTCATTATGTCAACTGCAATCAATGAAGTGGATACCGCAGTTGAGTGCATGAAATGCGGGGCTTTCGATTACCTCGTAAAGCCGATTGACGACGCCCGCCTTGTTTCATCCATTCGAAGAGCTATTGAGCTCAGTTATTTGCGAACCGAAAATATATTGCTCAAACGCTACCTTCTTTCCGATGAAATCGAACATCCTGAAGCATTCGGTGAGATCATTACCCGAAATAATACAATGCGTTCTATTTTTCAATACGCGGAAGCGATTGCGGGAACCTCAATGCCGGTTCTCATTACCGGCGAAACCGGCGTGGGAAAAGAACTTATTGCCAATGCCATTCACACATTGAGCGATCGCAGCGGACAATTTGTACCGGTGAATGTAGCAGGCGTGGATGATCAACTGTTTTCCGATACGCTCTTGGGTCACCAAAAAGGGGCATTCACTGGGGCCACAACGGATCGAAAAGGATTAGTTGAGCAAGCTGCCGGCGGGACGCTATTTCTGGATGAGATTGGTGACCTCAGCATCGAATCCCAGGTGAAACTTCTCAGACTTTTGCAGGAGGGCAAATATTTACCTCTTGGGGCGGATGTTCCTAAACACACTGATGCCCGAACCATCGTGGCCACCAATCATGATCTGGATGAATTGCAGCAAACAGGCAAATTCCGCAAGGATCTGTATTATCGATTGCAAACCCACCATATCCATATCCCATCGCTACGTGCGAGATTGGAAGACATCCCATTACTAACGGATCATTTTCTGCAAAAAGCAGCCAAAGCCCTGGGGAAGAAGCTGCCGACGGTTCCGCGAGAACTTTATACGCTGTTGGAGAATTATCCTTATCCCGGAAACGTGAGGGAACTTGAGAGCATGGTCTTCGATGCCTTAAGCCGCCACAAATCGGGAATTCTGTCTATGGATTCTTTCAAAGAGAAGATAGCACATAAATTGCCAGGTGAGACAACGACCCGATCCAAGGAAAGGGCTGAAAAACGAGATATTGTTTTTACCGAGCAATTACCCACATTAAAAGAGGCTACGCAGCAATTAGTTGAAGAAGCGCTAAAACGAGCCAATGGGAATCAAACCATCGCTGCCCAGATACTTGGTTTATCCCGCAGGGCGTTGAATAACCGGTTAAGCCGGCTTAAGAAGTAGTAATAATTTAAAATACATCTTCTGTTTACACTCCTCATAAAAACACCAATTTTTAAAATCATGGCAATGCATTTGAATTATTGACATATTAAAACAAACATAATTAAAAATGGAGAGTGTACTATGGAACA